>JAABUZ0100001283.1_pt1 | contig 49123 bp, 60 predicted proteins | sample 5562091 | NCBI WGS metagenome assembly JAABUZ01 (sample SAMN12813069, study PRJNA571459) | rock metagenome | isolation source: Antarctica rocks | place: Antarctica: Victoria Land, Linnaeus Terrace sud | collected 2015-12-21 | reverse complement strand
CTCACCCGTCTGCCACTAGGTATTGCTACCTCGTTCGACTTGCATGTGTTAGGCACGCCGCCAGCGTTAATCCTGAGCCAGGATCAAACTCTCCAAAAATATCTTGACCGGTATCGCTACCGGAAAGCTTTTTCGGAGCCTTTGAGGCTCTAAAAACTGCTGACTAAGCCGGACTCGGATAACCGAGTCCTGACTCGAGCGAACTCGAGCCGGATCACGCGATTTAAGCGCGAGATCCTGATCGCGAAGCGCTTTCGCGCCCGCGATCGGTCAATTTGTACGGTCGTCCACGTGACCCTCGGAACCGGTGGAGCCGGGTCCTCGGCGCGGACGACTAAATTCTCACATTTCGGAGAGGCAAATAAAAACGCGGCTTTCGCCACGCCATATCTGCATCTCTTTATGGAGACCCACAGACTTATGCGCTACTGTACTGCTCAGTTTTCAAGGAACAAACTGCAACGCCAAGTCCTCGTCGGACCGGATCTTTGACCGCACCGTGGTGGCGAGGCGTCGGAGTCACGGCTGCTAATCTATCACGGCCCGCAAGCCGAGTCAACCCGCCGAGCCGTCCATCTGAGCGCGTCGGAATCCGCGGCCTAGCGCGCTCGAGCGATATTCTTCGAGACCATTTTGGCTTGGGTGAACAACGTCATATAATCGTACCCGCCGGCTTTCGAATCGGTGCCCGACATATTGAAGCCGCCGAACGGGTGGGCGCCGACGAGCGCTCCCGTGCATTTACGATTGAAGTACAGGTTTCCGACGTGATACTGGTCGCGAGCGCGTTCGAGCTTCGCGTCATCGGAGGAATAGACCGAGCCCGTTAAGCCGAACTCCGTGTTGTTCGCAATTTCCAAAGCGTGCTCGTAGTCGTCGGCTCGAATGAGCGCGAGAACCGGCCCAAAGATCTCCTCCTGCGAGATCGTCGCGGCCGGCGCGACGTCGGCGACGACGGTCGGCTCGATGAAGTAGCCCTCGCCCTCTCCCGCGCTCGCGCGGCCGCCCGCCACGATCCGCCCCCCCTCAGCGATCCCGCGTTCGATGTAACGGAGAATCGTCTCACGGGCGCTGCGATTGATGACAGGGCCGACGTAGGTTCCGGCTACGGCCGGATCGCCCGTTACGAGCTTTGCCACCCGCTCGACGATCTTGCGTTCGAGCGCATCGTAGACCGCCGACTCGACGATAGCGCGGGAACATGCCGAGCACTTCTGTCCGGCAAAGCCGAAGGCGGAGGCTACGATGCCGTCCGCTGCGGCGTCGAGGTCCGCATCCGCGGCGACGACGATCGAATCCTTACCGCCCATCTCGGCAATCACGCGCTTGATCCAAATTTGCCCGGGCTGCGGTTTCGCTGCGAGCTCGTTGATGTGGAGTCCGACTTCTTTTGAACCCGTGAAGGCGATGAAGCGGGTCTTCGGGTGCGCCACGAGGGCATCGCCGATCGTGCGGCCGGAACCGGGCACGAAATTCACGACGCCGGGCGGCAGACCCATCTCGACGAGCAACGCCACGAACGCCGCGGCGATGACGGGCGAATCGCTCGACGGCTTGAGCACGACCGTATTGCCCGCGACCAGTGCCGCGGTCGTCATTCCCGCCATGATGGCGAACGCGAAGTTCCACGGCGGAATCACGATGCCGACCCCGAGCGGTATATAGGAAAGACGATTCTCCTCGCCGGGGACGGGCGTTAGCGGTGGCGCCTGCGCGAAGCGAATCGCTTCACGGGCGTAGAACTCCAAAAAGTCGATCGCCTCGGCCGTGTCGCCATCCGCTTCGCCCCACGTCTTGCCGACCTCGAGTACGAGCAGCGCGTTGAAGTCGTCGCGCCGCCGGCGGATCGCCTCGGCGGCACGGAAGAGAATGCCGGCCCGGTCGCTAGGCGCGACCCGCTGCCACGTGGCGAACGTGCGCGCGGCTTCCTCGACCGCTTCCTTCGCCTGGGCGAGCGACGCGGAACCCACGATGCCCACCAGCTCCGCCGGACGCGCCGGATTGAACGACGAAATGGTCGCATCGGTCGCCGTGTCGCGACCCCCGATCACGACGGGATAGTGGCGCGGACCAGCCGCGCGGGCGCGTGCGATCGCCGCTTCGATGGAAGCGGCGTCGGCGGCGTCGGTGAACGAGCGAATGGCCTCGTTGGCAAAAGGAGTCGGACGCTCGAGCATGGTGGCCATGGCCCTCACCTTCAGCCGCAGCCTAGCGCGACCCTCGGCCGGACGTCCGCGCGGTCGCACACGAGCTGGCAACGGGGCGAACGCGCGCTCGACAGAATGGCATTCGTATGATCTACGACCTTGCAGTCGTCGGCGGCGGAATCGTCGGCTTAGCGACCGTTCGGGAGCTGACCCGGCGCTTTCCCCACCTCAAGGTCGTTGGTGTCGAAAAAGAAGATGTTTTCAACAAGCATCAGACGGGCCGCAACAGCGGCGTCATCCACTCGGGCATCTATTACAAGCCCGGATCCTTCAAAGCCAAGCTCTGCATCGAAGGCCGCAAACTCGCATGGGCGTACTGCGATGCACGGGGAATCGAGTACAAGTCCGTCGGCAAGCTGATCGTCGCGACCGCGCAAAGCGAGCTCGGGCGCTTGCAAGATTTATGGGAACGTGGCCAGGCCAACGGCGTGGAGGGCTTGCGCATGCTCGACGCCACGCAGATCTCCGAAGCTGAGCCGCATTGTCGCGGAATCAAAGCCATCTTCTCACCCGTGACGGGCATCGTCGACTGGGGCCTCGTGTCGAGGACCTACGCCGATGACGCGAAGGCGGCGGGCGCCGAGTTCCTTCTCGGGCGCGAAGTGACGAGCATCACGCGCCGCAACGGCGTGACGGTACTCGCGACGCCAGCTGGTGAAATAGCCGCCCGCTACGTCGTCACGTGCGGCGGCGTGTATTCCGATAAGCTCGCGAAGATGACCGGCGGCGGACGCGATCCGAAGATCGTGCCGTTCCGCGGCGATTACCTGATCCTCAAAGCCGCGAAATCGTACCTCGTTAAAGGTAACATCTATCCCGTCCCCGATCCGGACTTTCCGTTCCTCGGCGTCCATTTCACGCCGCGCATGGACGGTTCGATCTGGCTCGGACCAAACTCGGTGCTGGCCTTCGCACGCGAAGGGTACTCGTTCTTCACGATCAATCCGCCCGAGCTCTGGGATGCCGTGACGTATCCCGGCTTCGTGAAGTTGGCGACGAAATATTGGAAGATCGGCGCGGGCGAGATGTATCGCGATCTCGTGCGCAGCGCCTACGTGACGTCGCTTCAGCGCTTCATCCCGGAATTGCAGCCGGAGGATTGTCTTCCCGGACCGGCCGGCGTTCGAGCGCAAGCCATGTCGCCCGACGGCTCCCTCGTGGACGATTTCGTCTTCGAAGGATCGGAAGGCATCATGCACGTGCGCAACGCGCCGTCACCCGCCGCGACGGCATCGCTCGCCATCGGCAAATATATCGTCGACGATGCCGAGAAGCGGTTCGACCTCGGCCGAGTCACCGTGCCGGTCTAGCCTCTAATATATTTCGAACGTAACGATATCACACTTTGGTCGGAGCGTGCCGATGACTGACTCATATGGCACTCGCTATGAACAGCCGCCGCATCACCTTAATCGTTGCGATCGTCGCTGCCGCGCTCGCCGGCATCTTCACGGTCCGCTATCTCACGGGGGTGCAGCGCCCGACCGACCCGGCGTACGTCGCGACGCAACGCTACGTCCTCGTTGCCGGACGCAGCATCAGAGCCCACGAAAAGATAACCGCGGATATGCTTACGAAAGTAAGCCGGCCGGAAGGTTCGGTCGAACCCGACGCGCTCGCGGAGCCGCGCGAAGCGATCGGCACCGTCGCCCTAATCGCCATTCCAAGGGGTGACGCCCTAACTCGGTCCAAGGTCGGCGTCCCGGCGGAACTCGGCATCACCGCAAAGCTTCGCAACGGCATGCGCGCCGTCAGTATCCCGGTCGATTTCATTAAATCGGTCTCGTCTTTGGTCTCGCCGGGCGATCGCGTGGACGTCTTAGCGACGAGCACGCGCGGACGTTCGCATCCGACGCGCACCGTGATCCGCGGCGCTGTCGTCCTTGCCGTCAACACCGCGCTCGAAGCGACGGATCCCTCCGCCTCGCCCGCCCCTGCGGCACCTACGGGACCGGTTTCCGTAACGTTGGGCGTCACGCCCGATCAAGCGAATTTGCTCACCTACGCCGATATCAACACGACGCTCCGTTTGGCATTGCGGCCGCCGAAAGAGCCGATTCGCGCGTTCCCGGTCCAGCCGATCGACGTCGGCAGCGAAGACGCGCCCGCGGCATCGAACGACCGCAGCGAGGGCTCACATAACGTTCCGCCGCCCCCCAATCCCGTTCCCGCGCCCGTGCTCAACGTTCCGGCACCCGCCGTGCCCGCACCGGCCCCCATGCCCGTACCGTTGCCCGTAGCGGCAGTAGCCGCACCTGCGGCTCCGGCGAAAGCGAGCATTCTCGTCATCGAGGGCGATACGGTCGTAGCGGGCCAGCGATAGGAATGACCAACACGTATCTGGTCGTCGGCGCGAAAGGCGGTTGCGGCGTCACGACGTTGTGCGTCGACATCGCGCGAGCGGTACGGCGCGCGCGTAAGGCCGTAACGGTCGTCGACGCGGACCTCTCCGGGCGCCGATCCGTGGCCGAGCTACTCGACGGCGTGAACGCGCTCAACGCTAAACGCGGCGCGACGGTTCATGCCGTTGCGTCCGTCGCGGATATCGGCGTCGTTGAATTGCTCAGCAAGTACGAAGATGTGGTAGCCCTCAAACCGGGCGAACTCGAAGCCGTCGCGGCCGACCTCGCCGAAAGCGGTGATCTCGTCGTTATCGACGCCCCGCGTCCGTTCGAATACTTCGTCAGTTCATTCGTGCAGCGGGCGTCTCACGCGATCGTCGTCATGGAACCCGATATGCTGGGCGCGTCGGCCGCGCGCACGACGGTGCGTGACCTAGTACGCTTCGGAGTCCCGCTCGACCGGACGTGGCTCGTGGTCAACGCGCGGAACCGTCACTACGACATCCAGCCGCGTGAACTCGAGAAGATCCTCGGCATTCCGATCGTCGCGGAGATTCCGCGCAACGGCGACCGCCGCAACTACGAGCGCGTTATCGAGATTCTCGCGACGCGTCTGCTCGAGACGGCCGTCGAAACGCCGTTCGCCCGCGTACGTAGTTTACCGCCCGCGACCAGCGGCGCAATTGCGAATGGTTCGACCAGACACAATCGCCGCAAGACCGATCTCAAGCTCGATCCCGACGTGGCGTATTCGAACGGCGCGCTGCGCCTACGCAAAGAACGGCGCGATCGTATTCGGCGCGAGATCAACGAGGTGATGGTCGCGCGCGTGGATCTCGTCGCCGCGAGCCGCGGCCACAGCGATGCGGAGAAGATCGCGAAACTGCGCGATACGATCGATGCTATCATCGGCGAGATCGTCGCCAGCCGAACCGATCTCGCTGACTTCACCATGCAGGACCGTGCCGAAATCAAACAAGAGATCCTCGACGAACAGCTCGGTCTCGGGCCGCTCGAAGATTTGATGCGCGACCCGTCGGTCTCCGAAATCATGGTCAACGGGCCGAAGCAAATCTACGTCGAGCGTGCCGGCAAGTTGACGATCGCAGACCGCGTCTTCAGCAACGAAAGTCACCTGCGCGTGGTCATCGAACGCATCGTTGCACCGCTGGGCCGGCGCATCGACGAAGCTTCCCCGATGGTCGACGCGCGCTTACCCGACGGTTCGCGCGTCAACGCGATTATCGAGCCGCTTTCGCTCAAGGGGGCGACGCTCACGATCCGGCGCTTCGGTACGAAACGCCTGACGATCGACGACCTCGTGCGGCTCGAGTCGCTCCCGCCCGAAGCGGTTCTGTTTCTGCGTGCGATCGTGGAAGCACGCCTCAACGTCATCGTCAGCGGCGGTACCGGTACGGGTAAGACGACGTTCCTCAACATCCTCTCCAACTTCATTCCGTCGGGCGAACGTATCGTAACGATCGAAGACGCGGCGGAACTGAGCCTCGATAAAGAACACGTCGTCAGCCTGGAATCGCGTCCGGCCAACATCGAAGGCCGCGGCTCGGTCACGATTCGCGATCTCGTAAAAAATTCGTTGCGCATGCGACCCGACCGGATCGTCGTCGGTGAGTGCCGCGCCGGTGAAGCGTTGGACATGCTGCAGGCGATGAACACCGGTCACGACGGCTCGCTCACGACGCTGCACGCCAACACCCCGCGCGACGCGCTCGCGCGCCTGGAGACGCTCGTCCTCATGGCCGGCTTCGAATTACCGATCCGAGCGATCCGCGAACAGATCGCCAGCGCCGTCGACGTGATCGTGCAGATCGAGCGCATGCGCGACGGCACACGAAAAGTCACGAGCATTACCGAAGTCGTCGGCATGGAGGGCGAGACCGTTACGCTCCAAGAGGTCGTACGCTACCAATCGCAAGGGCTCGATGACAACAACGCCGTCATCGGCGAATTCCAATACACGGGCGTCCAGCCGCATTATATGAACCGCTTCCGCGAGATGGGGGTCGATTTCGACGCACGGATGTTGACCACGCTCGGTCGCGGAGTCGTGGCGTGGTAATCGTGCCGTATGCGATCGGCCTCATAATCTTCGGTGCGCTCGTAGCGATCGTCATTTTCACGGACGTCGACTTCGGGAAATATCTCGCGACCTTCAGCGGCCGGTTCACGAACGAACTGCTCGGTGCCGATGTCGAGATAACGCCCAAACAGTTCGCACTGGGAGTCGCTATCGCCGGCTTCTTCGCGTGGCTGCTCGTCATCGGCATTGCACGCCCGAGCCTCACGATCGCTATCGTAGCGCTGCCGCTCGTCGAATCCGTCGCGGTGCTCGCGGGTATCGTCTATCTTCGCATCCGCAAGCATCTCCGGCTCAAGAACATGCAAGATCAGCTCGAACAGGTCTTCCGCATGATCAGCGGCGCGTTACGCGTCGGCGTGGGTTTACGTCAGGCGCTCATTATGGTTGCAGACGAACTGCCCGATCCGGCCCGGCGCGAGTTCCGGCGCGTCATCGGCCGCTGCAACATCGGCATTCCGATGATCGACGCGATCGACGAGATGGCGAAAACGATTCCCGGGAGCGAGATCCGCATGTTCTCTCGCGTCATCAGCGTGCAACAGCAAACCGGCGGCGATCTCGCGATGATTCTCGAACAACTGGCCATGACGATTCGGGATCGCCGCCGCGTGAAGCGGAAGATCAATTCGCTGACCGCTCAAGGCCGCTTCGGAGCTGGGATTATCGGAGCGCTGCCGCTCCTGGTCGGCGGTTTCGTCATGGCGACGCAAGGTGCGATGTCCCACGCCTTACTGCATACGATGCCGGGGCTCGGAATGCTCGGCGGCGTCGCCGGCCTCGAAGCTGCCGGTATCTTCACGCTCCTGAAAATCGTGCAGCTCGACGTATGATCTTCGGAATCTCGATTATGATTCTCTTCATCGGGCTGGCGGTTGCAGTCGCGCTCGGTATTCTGGTCTATACGTTTATCCCGGTAAAGACCGATCTCGCGAAACGGCTCGAGCGGGTCGAGGCGTTGCCATGGGACGCCACTCGTCGGCGTACCGATGGTTTCGACAAAATTTTCAACGACGAACAACGCAGTCGCCTGCGCCGCCAACTCGACGAAGCGGGCTGGTATACCGTCACGCCCGCGAAGATCGGCTTTCAAATCATCGCGAGTACCGTACTCTTCTCCGCGCTCGGGCTCGCGTTTGTCCTCTACACGCACATGGGTTTCGTCAGCTACGCCGTCGGCGGCGGGCTCGGCCTGCTCGGGACTATCGCGCCGCGTTCGAAACTTCGCGGCGCCATCAAGAAACGTAAGATCGAAATCCAGAAGGCGTTGCCCGACTTTCTGGACATGCTGGTGTCGACGGTTTCCGCCGGGCTCGCCTTCAACGCCGCGCTCGGGTACGCGCAAGATGTCGCAGTCGGCCCGCTCGGCGAAGAAATCAAGGCCGCGCTTTCGGAGGTCCGCCTCGGCCGCTCGCGCGCCGATGCGCTACGTGCGATGGCCGATCGCGTTAAACAAGATCAGCTCGGCAATTTCGTTATGGCCGTCATTCAAGCCGAAGCGCTCGGATCGAATCTTTCTCTGGTACTCAAAGAACTGGGGGAAGAGGTGCGCAATCGGCGCATGACGCGGGCCGAAGAGCTCGCGAACATGATGCCGACGAAGATGGCGCTGCCGATGGCGCTCTTCATGCTGCCGGCGCTTTTCCTCATGATCTTCGGCGGCGTGATCGCACAGTATCTGCAAAATCCGCCGTAGCTCGCGGGCTTGCGTTTCGAGCACGTGGAGACCGGGTCGTCGGTCGTCAGATCCACCGCGCTGGTTCGACGATGCCGCCAACGCGAAGGCGCAATAACGGCGGCGGATGACGATGCCGCCCGCTGCCACCCGCGGAAGCCGAATTCGCGCGATACCGATTCGGTCGTCTCGACGTTGGTGCACCGTACACCGGCCGCATCCTGATCTTCGCCGTTGCGACCGTCCGAGAACGTAGAATACCGCCGTTGCGGTCACTGAGCGCGCGAGCCGATCGGACTGCGATCTCAGTCGAAGGCGTCGAATGGAGGCAGCCATACCGACGATTTGTTTCGTCGATCCGCACGTCTCTTCCACGCCTCATTCGGATCGAGTTTACACTAGCGGTCGTCGCCCGGTTGGGCGCGAGCGAGCGGCGCTCTCGCACTCGCACGCTGCCTCGAGGCGCACGCTATTTCGTTGCCGAAACAGTTCCGAGATGAGTTAGCCGCTCGGGCTCCGCTAGCGGTTGTTCAAGGACACCGGCCGACGGGCAGGCACCTTGGCGACGACGGGCACAGCGTCGTCCGATCCCCGGGCTTCGACGACGTAGTGCGACTCGCTGAACTGATCCGCCCCAAACGAAAGCGTACCGGCGAAGGATCCGTCCGCGGCGGCGTACGTGGCGGCTCGCTCGACCGTAACGACGGGTAAGGCGTCCGCGAGGGTCGCTTTGACCGCGAGCGTGACGCGCGAGCCGGCCGTCGCATGGCCGCTGACGAGGATCGCGTCGTTCTTCGCGTCGTACGTGGCAACCAGCGCCGTAACGCTGCCGCTCGTCGCCTGCGCGGGCGCGGCCTGCGCGACGACGGGCAGACTGCCGGCCGAAATCTCGGCGCGCTCTGTACGGTCCGTGCGCCCGGCGAACTGCCGGCCCAGGCCGCGAATTTCGTCGATGAACGCACGGGAGACATAGACGTCGTTGCGGCGGTAGACGGGCACCATCCCGTAGACCGGTTCGCGGCGTTCGTTCGCGCTGAAGAACGGGTCGCCGGGGCGCACCACCACCGTCGCTCCGGGCCGATGCAACGAAACGGCGTTTTCGTACGGTAGATACGCATACGAAAAGCCGAGCTCACGCGCGACCGATGCGAGTGAGACGGCGTCGTCGGCGGACGCAGGTGCGCCCGCGAGCGTGGCGACGGCGAGCGCTAGTGCCGCCGAGGTAGATACTTTGTGACGAAAGCTCATTCGCAGTGCCGACCTTCCGATATGTAATGTGATGTATATATTGTCGTTCCAGCCGCTCCGGAACATGAGAAGCGTCGCGCGATGATTTCTATTCGTTCCACCTTAGCGCTGCTGTGCGCCGTCGGCACGACGGCTTCGCTCTGCGGACCGGCCGCGGCCCGTGACGGCCAGATTCTTTCAGTCGTCACCGGGCACTCGCTGATCGTTCGAGGCCGCGGCATCTCGCGCGTGGCCGTGGGCGACGGTAAGGTCGCGGGCGCAGTCGCCCTCGACCCGACCAAACTCGTCATCAATGCGAAGAGCGCGGGCGAGACGACGCTCTTCGTCTGGGATGCCGACGGACAGCACACTTACGAGCTGACTGTTATCGAGCATCGTTTGGAACAAGTCGTGCGCATGCTTCGCAGCCAGATCGATTCGCAGAACGTCACGCTCGACGTCGTCGGCAATACGATCGTGCTCGGCGGCAAAGTTTCCGATTTGGCGGAATTCGGTCGCGTCTCCGCGGTCGTCGACCATTTCAAAGATATCAAGTTCGATACGACGACGCCGGTCAACATCGCAAACACGATTACGATGCGGCAGCCGCTGGGGCGCTTGCAGAACGAGATCGAACGGATCCCCTCGGCACGCGATCTGCGCGTCGATACCGATGCGACGACGGGAAATCTGGTCGTCAGCGGTCACGTGGTGGACCGTCAGCAAGCGCAGGATATCGTCGACCGGGTCAACGGTCTCGCGGGCCCGTATCTCAAAGGCGACGGCAAGGTCGTCGACCGGCTCGCTCTCGATACGAAGAGCCTGGTCAGCATAAAAGTCGACGTTCTCGAAGTCGATAAATCCGCCCAGAGTCAGCTCGGCCTGCGTCTGCAGAGCGCGCAGCGCTCGACCATCGGCGGGGTGGGCGGGACCTTCGCCATCTCACCGCAGCCGTCGCTGACCGCTGTCGAGAATCCGCGCGTCACCAATGGCAATCCCTTTGCCGTCGGCCCCTTTCAACGCGTCAGCCTACTCGCCCCGACGCTGGACCTGCTCGTTTCCGAGGGCCACGCCCGCGTGCTCTCATCGCCGACGCTCGTGGCGATGCCCGGTAAAGCCGCAAGCTACTTAGTCGGCGGCCAGATACCCGTTCCGATCTCGAACGGGCTGGGAACCGTCTCCATCGATTATAAGCAGTTCGGCGTTTCGCTCAACGTCACGCCGACGATTCAAGCCGACGGCGGTATCGACACGGTGCTCACGCCGGAAATCTCCGATCTCGATTTCGCCGACGGAATTCAAATCAACGGCTTCACGGTACCCGCGCTCAAGACCAGCCGCATCCAAACCGAAGTGCTCACCGAGGACGGCGAGAGCATCATTCTAGGCGGCCTGTTGCGCCGCGTCGAGCAGCGCAACATTCAAAAGTTTCCCGTTCTCGGCGATCTGCCGATTCTGGGCCCGCTCTTCCGCTCGACCTCGTACCAGAAGACCGAAAGCGACGTCGTCTTCGTCCTGACTCCGCGGATCATCACCAAACGGCGCGTGCTGCTGCCCCAGCAGTAACGGAGGCGTTCGCGGCCGCTGCGAACTGGGCCGGACATGAGCGCAACGTTCGTCGATTCTTCGTGGCTGAACGCGCGGCTACGCGACGATGCCATCCGCATCGTCGATGCCCGCAGCACGCCGCATGGAACGCCCGGCACCGTCGGTCCCTCCGGCGCCGAGCGTTACGACGCCGGCCACATACGCGGTGCCGTACACCTCGATTACGCGACGCACCTCGCCGATGCAGCCACCCCGTATGCGGCGCGCGTCGCACCGTCCGCCGAATTCGCGCGCACGCTGGGGAACCGCGGGATCGGTGACGCAACGACGATCGTCGCGTACGACGATGGTGACGTCCCCTATGCGGCACGCTTCGTGTGGATGTGCCGTTATTACGGTCACGACGACGCACACGTGCTCGCCGGCGGGCTCGCCGAATGGGTCGCGAACGGCGGACGCGTCACGACCGAAGTGCCGGCGTACGCGCTCGCGGACTTTACGCCGCGCGTGCGCCCGCAGCTCCGTGCGTCGCGCGAGGACGTACTGGCCGTCGCCGAAGGTCGCAGCGACGCCCAACTGCTCGAGACGCAGCGCGATACGACGTACGCGCTGCGCGATCGCGATATCGCAGGCGCGATCCGGCTCTCGGGTTCGCTGCTGCTCGAAGATACGCGCGGCGGTCGCGTCGCGGCCCCCGACACGTTGCGCCGGCTCGTCGATGACGCCGGACTCGATCGCTCCAAACGGACGATCGTTTCTTGCGGCAGCGGCGTTTCCGCGTCGGGCGCGTACCTGGCCCTGCTCGAGGCCGGCTTTGCCGACCTCGCGGTCTACGACGGATCGTGGATGGAGTGGAGCCACGACGGCTTGCCGACGGTGGCCAAGCCCGCTACGCGCTAGCTGCGCCGCCGCGAGCGCATCCTGGCATCGGTCGCAAGCGGCCTCGGGTTCGCGCTGGTCTCGGCGGACCAATCGAACGCGCGTTGCGCAACAGCTTGCCGCAGCTCGTGCCGACCGCAGCACGCCGCTCTCGCGTCGCCGGCACGTTGTCGCCGCCGCCAGGCGCGACCCGATACGGGCCGCCGGTACGAGCCGTCCATAAAGCCGCGCTCAACGTTGGTCATCATACTTCTATTTGACCGCCAACCGGCGCTGTGGGACAGTACTGGCTCATGAGAAAAACACGTCTGTTCGCATCGTTGCTGAACGCCGACTTCGGCCGGCTCGCCGAGCAAACGCTCGAACTGGAAGCGACCGGACTCATCGACGGGCTGCACGTCGACGTCATGGACGGCCACTTCGTACCGAACCTCGCGATGAGCTCGCACTCGGTCGCAGCGTTGCGCGGCCGGACCAAGCTTCCGATCGAAGTGCATCTCATGGTGACCGATCCCGCGGCGTTAGCGCCCGCCTTCGTCGCGGCCGGTGCCGAGCGGCTCATCGTTCATGCGGAGGCGAGCGCCCATCTGCATCGCGAGATCGCGGTCTGCAAGGGTCTCGGCTGCGAAGTCGGGGTCGCACTCAACCCCGCGACGCCGCTGATCGCGCTCGAACACGTTATCGATGAAATCCAGGAAATTTTACTGATGGGCGTCGACCCCGGTTTCGGTGGTCAGTCCTTCATCGAGGCCGTTGCCGACAAAATAGCAGCGGCCCGCGCGCTGATCGACGCCCACGGTGGCCACGCGTTTCTCAACCTCGACGGCGGCGTCAAGCCGCACAACGCGCGCCGCTTCAGCGATTTCGGCGCGGACGCACTCATCGTGGGATCTTCGCTCTTCGGCAACGAGGGCATCGCGGCGTGCGTGAGGAGCATGGCCGCAAGCATTCGATCGTAACGCGGCCGCCAATCGCTATCAGAGTCGGCTGGTCTGCCGCGCGTTACGGCTGCGGCGTACGCTCGAGCACGAGCCGCGCGAGTTCCTCGGAGCGCTCGCTGTCGACCGCTCCGTTGCGCCGGACGACGCATTCGAAGATCGTCGCACCGCGCAGCACGTAGAGTGCGTCGGGCGCGGCGACGGCGCGATCGCCGAGGAAGAGGACCGGCGTCGCGTCGGCGTAGTCCGTACGCGCTTTGAAGTACGCGTCGAGATCGGTCGCTTGCGCGATGCGCGCGTACGTGCGGCAGACCGCTTCGTTGGGAGCGCCCTTCGCGATACCCGCGCAGCGCCGCGCGGCGGCGTTGAAGAACCCGCGCCGTTGCGGTAACCGCTCGGGTCCGACGATCGCGTAGGCGACGCTGCCTTCTTGGGAGACGGCGCGCGTGCTGAAAAAACAAATTCCGCTGCGCGCGGATTCGGCGTCGGGACTACCGACGGGGTACCCGAGCACGCGCGCTGCCTCGGTCGCATCCACCGCGCGGCAATCGGCGGCCGCAAGCACCGGGACCGGTGCGGGCTCGGCCACTGCGGCGACCCGCCCGCTCGTTAGCGTGGCACACGCAAACGCGAACGCAAAGACCGAGCCGGAGTGCAGGCCCCGAGTCACGCGCAGATCAAACACCGAGATACGCGCGTTTCACTTGCGGATCGTCCAGGAGTTGCGCGGCGGGGCCGGCCAGCGTCACGCGCCCCGTCTCGAGCACGTAGGCCCGCGTTGCGAATTCGAGGGCGGTCTGCACGTCTTGCTCGACCATGACGATCCCGACGCCCGAGCGGTTGATCGACGTCAATATTTCTAGTAACTGATCGACCAGGACGGGCGCTAGACCGAGCGACATTTCGTCGATCAGCAGAACTTTGGGACGCGCCATCAGCGCCCGCGCGATCGCGACCTGCTGCTGTTCGCCGCCGGACAGCCGCCCGGCTAGAAAGTCGTAGCGCTGCCGCAAGCGCGGCAAGAGTTCGAGCACGCGCTCGAGATCGGTCGCGACCTCGGCGTCGCGGCGCAAATACGCACCCATCATCAGGTTTTCGGCAACGGTGAGCGAGTTGAATAGGCGCCGGCCCTGCGGAACCTGGACGACGCCTGCGCGCACGATGGCGTCGGGCGCAAGCGACGTCAGTTCGATGCCGTCGTAGGCGACGCGGCCGCCGCGCTTACGCACGAGGCCAGAAATCGCGCCGAGTAGCGACGATTTGCCCGCGCCGTTACTGCCGATCAGCGCGACGATTTCGCCCGCTTCGATCGCGATCGTCACGTCCCAGAGCACCTGCGTATCGCCGTAGGCGGCGCCGAGGCCCTCGACGAGCAACGCCACTAGCGCCCGCCCTCGGCCGCCGCCCGCGCGGCTTCCTGGCGCTTCACGTAGCGCGCGCCCAGATAGGCTTCGATGACCGCGGGTGAACTCGTCACGTCGGCGGGCGAACCTTGGGCGATCTTCTTCCCTTCGGCCAGCACGACGATCGTGGTCGAAACCGACATGATCGCTTTCATGAGATGCTCGACGACGATGAGCGTGACGCCGCGCGCGCTCACGCCGCGCAGCAGCGCGAGCGCTTCGTCGACCTCGCTCGCGTTGAGACCCGCCATCACTTCGTCCAAAAGCAGAACGTCGGGATCGAGCGCGAGGGCTTTGGCAACTTCCAACCGCTTGCGATCGGGAATCGTCAGATCGCTCGCGGGCCGATCCGCAACGCGCGCGAGCGAAACGATTTCGAGTAATTCGGTGGCGCGCTCGAAGGCGTGGGCCGTCGAACGTTTCTTACCGTCCCGGCCGTACATGGCCCCGACCGCGACGTTCTCGCGCACGGTCAAATTTGCGAACGGCTTGACGACTTGAAAAGTGCGTGCGATCCCGAGCTTGCAGACGTCGTGCGTGCGGACCTCCGCAATCGTGCGGCCGCCGAAGACGACGCTGCCAGCGGTCGGTTTGTAGACGCCGGAAATCACGTTCATCATCGTCGTCTTGCCGCTGCCGTTGGGCCCGATCAGACCGACGACGGAACCGCGTTCCACGTCGAACGAGACGTTCGCGAGCGCTTGCAAGCCGCCGAAGCGCATGCCGACATTGCGAACCTCGAGATAGGCTGCCACGGCGTTAGACGCGGTACGCGGCGAGCGCGTGGAGCATGCCGCGCCAGCCGCCGCGCGAGCCCTGCAAGTACAGCAGACCGCGCGGCAAGAACAACACGACGACGACGATGACCGCCCCGAAAAAAAGCGTATGGATTTGCGGGAAATGGGACCACAGCGTCTCGTTGATCGCGGTCAGCACGAACGCACCGACGACCGGTCCTGCGACCGTCCCGACCCCGCCCAAAATTGCCATTACGATCGGAAAGACGTTGTTATCGACGGAAAACGCCGACGGCGGATCGATGAAGCCCGTCGCGAACGCGAAGACGGCGCCGGCCGCCGCCGCCATCATGCCGCTGAGCGCCCAGGCGGCGACTTTGTGATAGGTCGCATCGACGCCGAGCACGGCCGCCGCATCTTCATTCTCGCGAATGGCGACGAGCGCGTAGCCGAATTTCGAGCGCGCGACCAGCCACGTTACGAACAGACTTCCGGCGCAGATCAGCCACATCGCATAGTAGTATTGGCTATACCAGGAGCCTTGCCGCAGCGTAACGCCGGTGCCGCCGCCGAGCACGTCGACGTTCGCCACGATTTCTTGCACGGCGAGCGCGATGCCGAGCGTCGCGATCCCGAAGTAGTGGCCTTTGAGCCGTAAGATCGTCACGCCGAACGCAATCGCAAAGAGTCCCGCAACGACCGGCGCGATCAGCATCGCGAGCCACACGTTATCGATCCCGCGTAATGCAAGCACCGCGCTCGTATAGGCGCCGAGTCCGAAAAAGACGACGTTGCCGAAACTCACGTAGCCGGTATAGCCGCCGATGAGATTCCAACCCAGCGCCATTGCCGAGAACATGAGGATGCCGCGACAGAGATTCTCGTAATATCCGTTATGCAGCAACGGAATGCCGAGCATCCCGACGAGCACGACGGCGACGATCGCGAGCACGCGCGGACTGCCGGTGATGCCGCCGAGACCGGCTTTTTTCAGCATCATCCGCTAGGCCGTCGCCTTGCCCATAATGCCCGTCGGCCGGACGATCAGCACGGCTCAGCACGACCAGCGCCACGGCATCGGGCACCCCGGTTCCGATATATTGCGAGCCGAGCGCCTCGATGACACCGAAGACGAGTCCGCCGACGAGCGCGCCTTGCACGCTGCCCAGCCCCCCGAGGACACAGACCACGAAGGCTTTGATGATGTACGCATCGCCCATCGTGGGGTTGAGCGACTGATTGAGCCCCACCAGCACGCCTGCCGCGCCCGCGAGCCCGGCACCGAGTCCAAAGACGATCGCGTAAACGTGCGCCACGCGCACGCCGGAGAGCTGCGCCGCGCCGATATCCATCGCGGTCGCGCGGATCGCCCGTCCGAGGCGCGAGCGCGTCAACCACACCTGCATCACCCCGGTGATGGCGAGCGCGACGACGAGCGTCCACAACTTCGTCCACGCGACCGTCACGGGCCCCAGGGCAAAGTTTGCGCCCGAATACGACGGATTGACGGCTTTCGAATCGCCGTGGAAGAGCAAGAGCGCCACGTTGACGAGCAAGAGCGAGAGTCCGAACGTCAACAGAAACGTCGTGAGGATCGGCGCGCGCACGACGAAATTGATGACGTATTTCTGCACTGCGTAACCGAAAGCGAACATCGCGACGAACGCGATCGGCACGCATACGAACGGGTCGACGTGGAACGCCGTAAAGAGCACGTACGATAGATAGGCACCCAGCATGATGAACGACCCGTGCGCGAGATTGATGATATTCATAATCCCCCATACGAGTGAAAATCCGAGCGCGACGACGGCCAGGATGCCGCCGGTCAAAATTCCGTTGACAAGAACCTGCAGTAAGAGCTGCACGCCCTTACGCCCTCAGCGCTTCGACCAATCGGGAGCGGGATAGGCGGGTTGCGCGTTCTGCACCGCGCTCGGCCACACGGTAACGAGGTTGCCCTTCTGAATTTGGTTCACAGCCATCGGTTTGTAGACGTTGATGCCGCGTTCGTCGAACTTGAGGATGCCGTAGAACGTGACGACGTTGAGCGCGGCGAGTGCGTCGCGCACTTTTTGCGGATCGAGCGAGCCCGCTTTTTGAATCGCGTATTGAAAGGCGAGGCACGTCGCCGACGATTCGGCATTGTGATAGTCTGGTACGTGACCGTATTTCGCTTGGAACGCTTTCGAATATTCAGTCGAGGTCGTGATGAAGCCGGGCGCGCCTTTGTAGCGGGCGGTCGGCGACCACTGCGTGCCGCCGAGGACGTAGTTCGCGTCGTTGCCGAGCGCTTTGCGGAAGTCGGGTGTATCGGGGCCGACGGAATACCCGTAGGCTTTCGCGAGCACGTTTTGCTCTTTGAAGCCCTTCTGCAACAGCAGCGCATCTTGGAGGTGGCCACCGTTGAGAATGATATCGGCGTTGGAATTCTTGATCGCGCTCACGATCGACGAGACGTCGGTCGTGTCCGCGGGATATTTGTTGTTGTAGACGACTTTAAGCCCGTGACGTTCGGCGTATTCGGCCGCTCCCGAGGCGACTTCGGTCGAGAACAAGTCGTTCGCCGACACGATAGCGACGGTCTTCGGGCGCACCTTCTGATGCTCCGCCATGTCGATGATGCCTTCGAGATACCGCTTGGCGGGCGAGAGAACCGCAAAGATATACTTGAAGCCTTGGCTGAAGATTTTTTCGGAACTGCCGTTGCCTTCGACCATCGGAATTTTATAACGTTCCGTCACGGCGGCCGAGGCGAACGACGTCGCGGAACCGTACGGTCCTAAAATAAAATTGACGTGGTCCTGGTTGATGAATTTCTCGACCAGTTTGGCGGAGGTCTGGGCGTTGGTCTCATCGTCGGCGTATTGGATCGCGACCTTGTACGTCTTACCGCCGGCTTTGATGCCGCCGTGGGAGTTGACGTAGTCTTTCCAAAGTTCGTAGCCTTCTTTGGTGAGCACCCCTTCGCGCGCGTCGCGGCCCGTTGCGGCGAGCGCCGCACCGAAGACGATGGTATTGGGATCGGCGGCGGGAGCCGGCGTCGGACCGAGCGCTACGCACGACGTTGCGAGTGCAAGCGAAAGCAAAGGGCGTGAAAGGCGCAAGACGGCAGACCTCCGGGAGCGCTGGAGTCGGCTATTCTACGCCTTTGGAACGGACCGTCCCCCCGGCTCGCGTCGACGTAACGCGCTCGCCGACTCCGGGCGGCGTCTGCGCTGCCGTGCAGCTTTGAGGGCAAAGCGGTGAAAGCTACGGCTCAGGTGTTCATTCGGCCGGCACGCAACTGCGTCGTCGTAACGATCGTAAAGCAACGCGGCACGCGCACCGAGCCCCAACGTGCTATCCTCGTCTCGATGCGCTCGAAACACGCTGCTTCTACCGTTTTCGTACTTGCTGGTATCGTCCTTGCGGCATGCAGTGGCGGCGCGACGATCGGACCGAATGTCCAGCCGATGAGCCCCGGCACACAGGCGAGCGGCACGCCGGGCGCGACCGCGACGCCGCAGGCGGGAGCGTCGCCGTCACCGGGCGCGAGCGCGACGCCGCCGGCGGGAGCGTCGCCCTCCCCGGGTGCGAGCGCCACGCCCCCGGCGGGAACCTCACCGTCACCGGGCCCAAGTGCCACGCCGCGCGCGACGGCATCACCGACTCCCGGCGCTACGCCGACTCCCGGCGCTACGCCGACCCCGACCCCGACGGGCTCGTCCGCCGGTTCGATCGCCGCTTCGTGTGCGGCCGGCGCCACGCCGGCACCGTTTCCCACCAGCGGACCGGCCGCTTCGGGAACGTGGATCGCCGGTTGGGGCGCGACGCTGAGCACGGCCAACGGAGCGCCGACCAACGCCTCCATCCGCAACATCATCCGTCCGTCTGTCGGCGGTTCCGCGCTTCGCATTCGGCTCAGCAATCCCGATAGCGCGAATCCACTGGTCGTGTGTGCCGCCTACGTCGCGCAGCAGATGGGTTCCGTCGGAGCTCAACTCGTACCGGGCACGAGCCGCCAGATCACTTTTGCCGGTCGTCCCGGAATAACGCTTGCGCCGCAAACCGATTACGTCTACAGCGATCCGGTAACGTTCGCCGTGACGGCGCAGCAAAACTTGGCCATCAGCCTGTTCTTGTCGGCGCCGGCCGCGGCGGCGGCGTTCACGCCGACCTGGACGTCGTCGTACGCGACAGCGACAGGCGCGGGCGATCGGACGCGCGACGAAACGGGTTCCCCGTATACGACGGATTTCGCCGGCACCAGCTCGACGGTAGTCGGCGGTTTCTTTCAGGGCGGCAAGGGCTACGCGGTGACGGCTCTGGACGTACTGACCAACGACGCCAACGGTGCCATGGTTGTTTTCGGCAGTTCGACGTTCCACGGCTTCGAATCCGACTTGGATAAATACGACGACGTCGCCGAAGATTTGGACGCCCGCGTGAACCGGGAGATCCCCAGGGGCCAGCGCAAGACGATCGTGAACGAAGGCATCGGCGGCGATAGCCTCTATCTCGGACTAGCGCGTCTGCAACGCGATGTCTTCTCGCAGACCGGCGTCGCGGGCGTCGTGCTGTACGACATCAACGATATTTCCAACGGACGAACGTTGCAGCAAATCGAGAACGATTACGCAACGGCGGTCGCGCTCGGTCACGCGCATGGGATTCGCGTGTTCTGCCCGACTTGGGCGCCCGAGGCGACCGACATCCGCGCCGAGCCGTCGCAAGAGCGCGAGCAGGTCAACGCGTTTCTACTCAAGGCCGGTACCTGCGACGGTACGGTGGATTGGGATGCGGTTCTACGCAACCCGCTGCTGCCCGTTACCTACGACCCCAAGTACTTTAGCGACGGCATCCATGCCAATGCCGCCGGCCATGCCGCCATCGCGAACGCCGTGCCTCTCACGGCCTGGTTTACGGGTTATGCATTTCCTGCGCAAAACGGCCGCAACGCCGCCCGTCGCCGCTAACGTAAACCTGCCAACGTTCCACGATAGAGTTCTGCTACGAAGGCGCGCGCACGTTCGACCGCTTCGGCGCCGCGCGCCGCTCCGTAAGCGTCGATGAGCGCGCTGCCGACGATCGCACCGTCGGCGATCGCACAGGCCCGCACAACGTGCTCGGACCTCGAGATGCCGAAGCCGATTGCGAGTGGCGCCGCGCTCGCGCGCCGCAGCGCCACGACGCGTTCGGCGATCCAGGCGAAATCGGGCTCTGTGGATGCGCTCGTCACACCCAGCCGCGACACGAGATAGGTAAACCCGTCGCTGGCAGCGGCGATCGTCGCCGCGCGTTCCAGCGGCGTTGTGGGCGCGACCAGCAACGGAAAGGCGAGCCCGCGGGCGCGGAAAACGGCGCGCAACGCGGCCGATTCCTCGTGCGGCAGGTCGGGAACGATCGCGCCGCAGATGCCCCCGCGCGCTAGCGTTTCGGCAAAGCGTTCGAGTCCGTACTGCAGGACCGGATTGTAATACGTGAACATCAGGATCGGCGGAGCCCCGCGCCGCTGTGCGCCGGCGGCGATCGCGAGCGCATCGTCGATCGTGGTTCCTGCGTCGAGTGCCCGTTGCGCGGCAGCGGCGATCGTCGGCCCGTCCGCGAGCGGGTCGCCGTAGGGAATGCCGAGTTCGATGATGTCGGCGCCCGCCGGACCCATCGCTTCGACCAGCGCTTGCGAAGTCGCGCGATCGGGATCGCCCGCGCACAGGTACGGCAGGAGCGCACCACGCCCCCTCGCGCGCGCGTTCGCAAAAGCGGCCGCGATGCGCGCCGTTCCGCTCGTCGTAGCCGTCGTCATCGCGCCGTCGGCGCGAGGTCCGCTGCGGCGCGACGCGCCGCTTCGAGTTCGCCAACTTGGCGCGTGTCCTTATCGCCACGGCCGCTCAAGCTCACCAGCACGAAACCGCCGGCGCCGCGTTCGGTCGCCAGTTTTTCCGCGTACGCTAGGGCGTGAGCCGTTTCTAGGGCGGGCACGATGCCCTCGCGTTCCGCGCATCTGTGGAACGCCGCGAGCGCCTCGTCGTCGGTGGCCGACACGTACGTCGCGCGACCGCTGTCTTTGAGGAACGCGTGCTCCGGACCGACGCCCGGGTAGTCGAGCCCGGCGGAGATCGAGTGCGTGTTTTTTACTTGGCCGGCTGGCGTCTGCATGACGTACGAGCGCGAGCCGTGCAAGACGCCGATCGACCCTACGCCGAGCGTCGCCGCGGTATCGACCGCGTGCGTACCATGCCCCGCCGCTTCGACGCCCCAGAGCCGCACCTCCGGATCGTCGACAAAACCGGCGAAGATTCCCATTGCGTTGCTTCCGCCACCGACGCAGGCCACGACGTCGGTCGGTAAACGTCCGTAGCGTTCGAGCATCTGCGCGCGCGCCTCGATGCCGATGACCTTTTGCAGTTCCCGCACCATGTACGGATAGGGGTGCGCGCCGACGACGCTACCGATGATGTAGAACGTATCTTCTACGCGCGCGGCCCACTCACGAAACGCTTCGTTCGTCGCATCTTTGAGCGTCTGGGTGCCGCCCGTTACGGCGTGAACCCGCGCACCGAGAAGTTTCATGACGTACACGTTGAGCGCTTGCCGTTCGACGTCGAGCGCGCCCATGTACACGTCGACCGGAATACCGAGTTTCGCACCGATCGTCGCCGTCGCGACGCCGTGTTGGCCCGCACCCGTCTCAGCGATGATCCGCGCCTTGCCCATCCGTCGCGCCAGCAGCCCCTGTCCGACGGTGTTGTTGATCTTGTGCGCGCCCGTGTGATTGAGATCTTCGCGTTTGAAGACGACGGTCGCCGCGGACGCCCCATCGACCAGTCGCGCGGCTTGCATCAACGGCGACGGCCGGCCGACGAAATCGCGTAGCATAGCGTGGTATTCTGCCCAAAACGCCGGATCGGCGAAGGCGCCTTCCATCGCGCTTTCCAGTTCCGCGAGCGCGCCGACGAGCACTTCGGGCACGAATTTGCCGCCGAAGCCGCCGCCGAAGTACCCACGCGCATCAGGCTTGTGCATCGCTCTCCCTTACGGCGCGCACGAACGCGCGCATTTTTTCCGGGTCCTTGCGTCCGTCCGATTCCACGCCGCTGCGAACGTCGACGGCGTACGGCCGCACCGCGCGCACACATGCAGCGACGTTCTCCGGCGTCAGGCCGCCCGCGACGACGATCGGACGCACCCGTGCCAGCGCGACGACGTTTTCCCAGCGAAAGCTGATGCCCGTGCCACCACGCGCTCCCGGCACCGTCGAATCGAAAAGCCATAACGCGTGCGGGTAGCGGTCCAACTCCGCCGGTTCCGGCACGCGACTCGCCGCGCCGTCATGCGCGAGATGATGCGTCTTGAGATAGAGGTTCCCGGCGGCGGCGGCTTCGCAGAAGTCGACCGATTCGCGACCGCTGAATTGCAGCGTGACGCCGCACTCGCGCGCGAACGCGACGTCGGTGGGATCGTTGTCGGCGAGGACGGCAACGGACGCGACGAACGGGGGCACCGCCCGGACGAGTTCGGCGAAGCGCTCGCGCTCCAGACGCCGCGAACTTTCTGCGAGGATGAGTCCGACGGCGTCGGCGCCGGCTTCGACGGCGAGCGCGATATCCGCAGCCGACGTCATTCCACACAGCTTGACGCGGGTGCGTCCGGATCCGTTCACGCCCCCGGGACCGGCACGTTCTTGAGCTGGTCGATGAATGCGGCGGAGTCGCCGGCACGCATGAGCGCTTCGCCGATGAGAAAACCGCGCGCGCCTCGCGCATGCAGGCTTGCGATGTCTCCGGGCTCGTGCACGCCGCTTTCGCTGATGACGAGCGTGCCGGCCGGAACGCTCGCCAAGAGGTGTGTCGTTACGCCGAGATCCGTTTCGAACGTGCGGAGATCGCGATTGTTGATGCCGATGACCGACGGCCTGGCCGCTAGCGCGCGTGCCAGTTCGTCCTCGTCGTGCACTTCGACGAGCGTAGCGAGTTCGAAGCGCGCGGCTTCCTCGCACAACTCGCACATCGTCCGATCGCTCAGACCGGCGACGATCAGTAGAACCGCGTCGGCGCCGTACGCTGCCGATTGTGCGATGTGGTAGCGCGTCGAAAGAAAATCTTTGCGCAAAATCGGCACCGTGCTGTGCGCGCGTGCGATGTCGAGGTACGAGAGGTCGCCGAGGAAATGATCTGCCTCGGTGAGGACGCTTATCGCATCGGCGCCCCCAATTTCGTATCGCTCGGCAACGAAGGCCGGGTCGAAGTTTCGTGCGATCAGCCCGACTGACGGCGACGCGCGCTTGATCTCGGCGATGACGGCCGGTCCGCGCGCTTCACGCAACGCCCGCGCGAAATCACGGCGCTCGCCACGGCGCGCTTGTGCGCGCGCACTGACGACGGCGTAGCTCTCGCGTGCTTCTTCGGCGGCGAGCAGCGCGGCCTTCCCGGCGTAGAGGCGTTGAAGAATATCGCTCATGCAAACTCCACTTCGTGCGGCTGGCGCAAGCGTTCGAACACGGCGAGGGCGGCACCGCTCGCGACGCTTCGGCGCGCGAGCTCGAGGCCGTTCGCAAGGTCGTCCGCACGTTCGGCGACGACGAGAACCAGAGCGGCGTTGAGGGCCACGACGTCCGCGCGCGGCGAACGTTCGCCTTCTAAGATCGCGCGTAACGCCGCGGCGTTGACCGGGGGCGTGCCGCCCTGCAGGCAACGCGAGGGCGCGTACACGCCGAGGGTTGCCGGATCCAGCTGCCAGCGCCTCGTGCCGCCGGGTCCGAATTGGTAGACGTGCGTGGGCACGTCCCCGGCGACTTCGTCGATGCCGCTGTGGGCGTGCACGATCGCGCCCGCGCGGCCGCCGAGTGCGGCGAGCGCCTCGCCGACGAGCTCGAGGTTGCCGATCGTCGCGACGCCGATCACTTGATGCGTCGCGCGAGCGGGATTCGCCAGCGGTCCCAAGATGTTGAAGACCGTGCGAACGCCGAGCTCGCGACGGATCGGCGCGACTTCTTTGGCCGCCGGATGGTATTGCGGCGCGAACAAAAACGTGAAGCGGGCGCGCTCGAGTTGCCGGCGCGCGCGTTCGGGCGAAACGTCGATTGCGATGCCCGACGCTTCGAGCACGTCCGCGCTACCGCAGGCGCTCGACGCGGCGCGGTTACCATGCTTGGCGACGGGTAGCCCGCAGCCCGCAGCGATGAAGGCGACCGCCGTCGAGATGTTGATCGTCTGTGCCCCGTCGCCGCCCGTGCCGCAGGTATCGACCACCAGAGGCAGCTCGTGTTCGACGTGCGTCGCCCGCGCGCGCATCGCCTCGGCGGCGCCGACGACTTCGGCGGGCGTCTCGCCCTTGGTCGCGAGCGCCGCCAGGACGGCCGCACTTTGAACCGCGCTCCACGTGCCGTCCATCATCGAACCGATCGCAAACGCCATCGCTTCCGCATCCAGGTCGGTCCCGGCGATCAGCGCGCGCAAGAAGGCGCGGTAGTCGTTCATCGCGGTGACTTCGCCGCAGCGTCATCCAGTCGTAACCACGCGAGAAAATTCTCAGCGATCTGCGGACCCTGCGGCGTCAGTACCGATTCGGGATGGAACTGAACGCCTGCAATCGCTAGCGTTCGATGCTGCACGCCTTGAATCACCGCATCGGCACTCGATGCGTTGACGCGTAAGTCCGACGGAAACGGATGGTGCGCGAGCGCGAGCGAGTGATACCGCGTCGCTTCGAACGGCGACGGCATACCGGTGAAGAGCCCGCTGCCGTCGTGTTCGATCTGCGAGGTTTTGCCGTGCATGAGTGCCGGCGCATGTTCGACGAGGCCGCCGAAGTATTCGCCGATCGCCTGTTGGCCCAGGCACACGCCGAGCAGCGGCCGCCCGGCCTCGATCGCCCACCCGATCGACGCCATCGTCTTTCCGGCGTCCCGCGGACGCCCGGGCCCAGGCCCCAGACACACGCCGTCGCAGGCAGCGAGCAACGCCGCGTCCAGCCGCTCGTCGTCATTACGCACGACGTCGACCACGGCACCCCGCGACCCCAGCAGATGCGCGAGATTATACGTGAACGAATCGTAATTATCCACCAAGACGACCTTCACGAGCGTCCGTCGAGGCCCAGCACGTCGCGCACGATGCGCGTCTTGGAAAAGATTTCGTCGTATTCGGCGAGGGGTTCGCTATCGGCGACGATGCCCGCCGACGCTTGCCAATACGCCCGGCCGCCGGCGGTCGCGACGCTGCGCAAGATGATGCACGAATCCATATCGCCGTCGAAATGAACGTGCGCGACGCTACCGGCATAGAACCCGCGAGCGACGGGCTCGAGCGTATCGATGAGCTGCATCGCGCGAATTTTCGGCGCACCGGTCACCGTCCCGGCGGGAAACGCTGCCGCAAAGAGATCGAGCGCGTCGCGATCGGCGCGTAATTCGCTCGTGACGTTCGAGACGATATGCATCACGTGACTATAGCGTTCCACGAGCATCAACTCATCGACGCGCACGCTGCCCGTCGTCGAGACCGCGCCGAGATCGTTGCGTCCCAGATCGACGAGCATGACGTGCTCGGCACGCTCTTTCTCGTTCGCCAATAACTCGACTGCAATCGCATTATCGCGCTCCGCGGTTTCGCCGCGCGGCCGCGTCCCCGCCAGCGGCCGCACGCGCGCCCGCGTCCCGTCGAGCCGCACCAAAAACTCCGGCGACGCCCCGAACACCGCGCGGCCCGCCGCCTCGATATAGAACATGTAGGGCGATGGATTGCGCGTCCGAATCTGCCGGTAGAAATCGAACGCGGTCCCATCGAGGTCGCACGAGAAGCGGATCCCGAGCTGCAACTGATACACGTCGCCTTGGTAAATGGCCGCTTTCGCACGCTCGACGCGTTCGAGGTACTCGTCCTTCGAAAGCGACTGGGCGACCGCGCCCCGGGCTCGCACGTTGCCTGGAATCGTCGGCCGCACGTCCATCAGTCGTGCGATATACGCATCGAGCCGCGCGTCGATCGCCGGCCGCTGCGCGCTATCGCCTCCGAACCCGATCAACGTTATTTTATGGGTGAAGTGATCGAAGACGACCCACGTCCCGGGCACGATAACGAGCGCATCGGCAAACGGCACGTCCGACGGTAGCTTCGGCCCAACGTGCTCGAGTACGCGCGCCGCATCGTAGGCGAACACGCAGACCGCCCCGCCGGAAAACGGTAATCCTGCCGCCTCCAGCTCGTACGCGCCGATCATCGCCCGAATTTTTGCGAGCATGCCCGGATCGTCGTTGAAGGCCGTCGACTCGAGATAATCGAGCCCGATAAACGAGTAGCGAGCGATTCGTTCCGTGCCCTCGACGCTCTCGAGCAAACACGAACGCCCGGGCGTAGCGAGGGCGAGATAGGCAGAGATCGGCGTCAGCGTATCGGCCACGAACTCGCGCACCACCGGCACGAGCCGTTGCCTTAGCGAACGAGCTCCAAAATCGAAAGCTCCGCCGCATCGCCCGGACGCACGCGCGTCTTCATGATGCGGGTGTAGCCGCCCGTCCGCTCTTTGAGCGCCGGTGCGATCTGATCGACCAGCTTTTTCGTGACGGCCGGCTCCAGCAGATACGACGCCACGAGCCGACGCGAATGGAGATCGTTGCGGCGCGCCTGCGTGATGAGGCGTTCGACGATCTTGGAGATCTCTTTGGCCTTCGAAGTCGTCGTCTCTATCTTCTCGTGCTTGAAGAATGAAGTCGCGAGACTGCGGAGCAGCGCGCGGCGCGGACCTTGCGTTCGGTTGAGGCGTTTCTGCGCGACCTGGTGCGGCATCGGTTCGCTCCTAGAGGGGCTGGCGCAGCGAGAGGCCGCGCTCTTCGAGGACGAGCTTGATTTCGTCGAGCGACTTCTTACCGAAATTCCGCATCTTGATAATCTCGTCTTCACTCATGTCGAGCAGTTCGGAGACTTTCGAAATTCCCGCGCGTTTGAGGCAATTGAACGACCGTACCGAGAGGTTCAGCGTCTCGACCGGCACGTCCCATTCACTCGTCGGCGCGGCCGTCGGCGGTTTCTCTTCCTGGGTAAAGTTGACGAAGAGGTCGAGCTGGTCTTGCAGGATCGTCGCTGCGGTCGAGAGCGCATCGTCCGGCGTGATCGAGCCGTTGGTCTCGATCTCGATCGTGAGGCGGTCGAAATCGACCGACTGGCCGACGCGTGTATCGTCGACCGTAAAATTGCACTTTCGGATCGGCGAGAAAATGGAGTCCATCGGGATGAGGCCGATCATATGCTCGACGTTCTTCTGCTTATCGGCGGTGACGTAGCCGCGTGATTTCTCGACGCCGATCTCCATCTGCAGCTTCGCAGCCTTGGTCGTCATCGTCGCGATGTGGTAATTCGGCGCAAGGATTTCGACGTCGGCATCGGGCGTGACATCGGAGGCCGTTACTTCTTTAGCGCCGCTGACCGAAAGCGCGAGCACTTTTGGTTCGTTGGAATTCAGTTTGATCGGCAGACCTTTGAGATTGAGCAAGAGGTTCGTCGTGTCTTCGACGACGCCCGGAATCGTCGAGAACTCGTGTAGCACGCCATCGATCTTAACGTAGGTAACGGCGGCGCCGGGAATCGTCGAAAGCAACACGCGACGCAGTGAATTGCCGAGCGTGATGCCGAATCCGCGCTCGAGAGGCTCGATGACGAATTTGGCATAGTTATCGTGACGCTCGCGAACTTCGATCGTCGAGCCTTGGTTGGTATCGAGGGCGTTCATGTTTCCGTTTATCCTTATCTGCTTACGTTATCCGCAGCCCCGGAGAGCCACGATCCCACGCCTAGCAGCAATGTAGTTAAAATCGTCCGAGCGTCGCCGTACGAGGATTCCCTATCGCGAATAGTATTCGACGATGAGTTGCTCGTCGACCGGCGTATCGATCTGCTCTCTAGAGGGCAGCCCGGAAACTGTGATGGCGAACTCCGTATCGTTGAAGGCCAGCCATTCGGGATGGGCACGCGCCTTGGCATATTCGGCGTTGGCCTGGAACACGAGCGAAGTCTTCGAGCGGTCGCCGACGGTAATCGTATCGCCGGGCTTGACCAGGAAGCTCGGGATATTGACGATGCGGCCGTTGACGCGGAAGTGCCGGTGCGTCACGAGCTGGCGCGCCTGCGCGCGGCTCATCGCGAAGTTCATGCGATAGAGGACGTTATCGAGCCGGCGTTCGAGCAACTGCAGGAACGTCTTACCGGTCTGCCCCGGGACGCTGGCCGCTTCGCGAAAATAATTCTCGAATTGCGTTTCCAGGACGCCGTAGTAGCGGCGCATCTTCTGCTTCTCGCGCAGTTGGCGACCGTATTCCGAGACCTTCTGACGGCTCGGCTTGCCTTGCGTCTTCTGTCCGGGCGCGGTACCACGACGCTCGACGGCGCACTTTTTTGAGAGGCAGCGATCGCCTTTGAGGAACAGTTTGATCTTCTCGCCAGTCTTGCTCGTCGCCGTTTCGCGACGACACAGCCGGCAGACGGGACCCGTATAACGTGCCACTAGGGAAGCCTCCGCTGCGCTACGGCTTGGATGAGGGGTTGAAAGACGGTTCCGTCTCCGCTGTTGCGGAGCCGGGTCCCCGCTCTGCGGAGACGAGCGTAGGGCCGGAGCTGCGGCATCAGACGCGGCGCCGTTTGGGGGCGCGGCAGCCGTTGTGGGGGATCGGGGTCACGTCTTTGATCAAGGTGATTTCCAGGCCGGCGGCCTGCAGCGAGCGGATCGCGGCCTCGCGCCCGGCGCCTGGGCCTTTAACGTAGACTTCAGCGGCTTTCATGCCGTGATCCATCGCTTTGCGAGCGACGGCTTCGGCGGCCATCTGCGCTGCGAACGGAGTCGACTTCTTGGAACCCTTGAAGCCGAGATTGCCGGCGGAGGCCCACGCGATCACGCTGCCGGAATTGTCGGAGATCGTTACGATCGTATTGTTGAAGGACGAATGGACGTGCGCTACGCCCGACCCGACGTTCTTGAATTCGCGCTTCTTGCGCGTCTTCGTTTGTTTTTTGGCGGCCAATGCTGCTCCAAGTTTATCGTGCCTCGCGTAGACGAACCCGAGGTGTCGTCGCCTCGACCGGCTCGCGCACTCGTGCCGACGAGGAGCGAAGCAGGTCTAAACTCGGATGAGCGGCGAGTACATCCGGTGAACGCCCGACGGCGTAGCGAGCCATCTCCAGGACAGCCGACACGACACTATACCGGAAAAGCGATGGCACCGTCAATGACGGTTTCTTCGTTGGTCGGGGTAGCAACGCAATAATTCTATTAAGAGGAGCCTTTATGAAATCTATTCGCCTTTCGGCGACGGCCGTCGCGCTTGCGGCCGCCGTATCGGTGCCGATGATGGCACCGGCCATGGAAAAAAGCAGCGACCATCGCACGTTCGACGGTACCGTCGTTCACGTTTCGACCCTCAACATCAAAGTGAAAGGGATGGAAGGCGGAAAACAGCAGATTCTGAGCTTCGTGTACCTTCCGAAGTTTGGAAAGGCGAGCCCGATCTACAAAATTCACGCCGGCGAATTCGTCCGCGTGACCTTCGATCAAAAGGGCGGCGGCGCCCGGCACGTCGAGACGATCGCGCCGCAAGCGATGGGCAAGGGCATGAAAATGTAGCTCGCGTGACGCCGGCTGCGGGGTCCGGTAGCGATACCGGGCCTTTTTTTGCGCCCGTCACACCCCTGCGCCGAGTCGGGCACGGGCGCGCTGTGCTGCGGTTAACACAAGTCCCGGTGTCCTTGAGTCTATAGGTCTAATGCCCGAATTTCAAAGAGATCGGGTGCCTTACGTATCCGGCAAATCGCGCCTCGGTATACGAAGGGCCTCTTATCAGCATGTTCAAGCTCGGTACTGCATTCGCAACGGTCGCCACCACGCTCGCGCTTTCAACGCTGGGCGTCACGGTAGCTTCGGCCGCTTCGGCAAGCGACCGGCTAGCGGACGGCGCGATCACCATCCGCGCGAGCGGTGCGACCGCCGATGGAATCGGTTCGGGCACGATCATCGCACGCAACGGCACGACGATTCGCGTACTGACCGCCAAGCACGTCGCGACGTTCGGCAGTCTGACCATTCGCTTCGATGACGGTACCCGGGTCGCCGCGCACCTCCTGAGCAGCATGCCCGATCGCGATCTCGCGGTGGTGGAAGCGGACGTTCCGGCCGCCCTCGCGCCGTCGCTGCACGCCGCCGTCGTAGCGGCGCCGCGCGCGCAAGACGCGGTGCACGTCTGGGGTAGCGGCCTCAACGGCCCGGCCTTCGAACCCGGCGCCATCGGCAGCGTGGGCGCCGATTTACCCGACGGTGCGGCCCACGGCCGCTACGCGCTGGCCTGCAATCTTTGCCATGAAGGCGATTCCGGCGGGGGCGTCTTCGATACGCAGGGCCGTTTGGTCGGCGTCTACATCGGCTACTTCAGCGGCAACGCGGAGCGCATATCGGTCGCGGAGTCGCCGCTGGAAGCGACGCGCATCGCACGCGCGATGCCGTTCCCGACAACGGTCGCCGACGCGCGCTGACCTCGCGCGGGCGTGTCGCGTAAGGCGGGGACGTTGTATACTGACGTGAAGTCGTTATCGATCTACCCGCTCCCCTGACTCGAAAGCGAGCCGCCGTCATCGCCTCCCTCGCGCCGCGCGCCTCTTCGCGCGCGGCTAGGCCGTTGGCACAAACGCGCCCGGACCCGCCGGTCGCCCTCGTGACGGCGACCGTGATGCTCGGCGTGATCATGGCGATTATCGACACGTCGATCGTGAACGTCGCCTTACCGACGATGGCCGGGAACCTCGGAGCCGCCCCCGATGAAATAGCGTGGGTCGCGACGGGCTACATCCTGGCCAACGTCGTCATCATGCCGCTCAACGGCTGGCTGACGGCGCTGCTGGGACGCAAACGCTTTTATGCCACCTCGCTCGTCGTTTTCACGCTCGCGTCGCTGCTGTGCGGCACCGCGCACGATGTCTGGACGCTCGTGTTCTGGCGAATCGTGCAAGGGCTCGGCGGCGGGGCGTTGCAGCCGACGGCGCAAGCGATTCTATTCGAATCGTACCCGCCGGAGAAACGCGGCGGGGCGATGGCGATCTTTGGGCTCGGAGCGATGGTCGGCCCCGCGATCGGTCCGACGCTCGGCGGCGCGATGGTCGACAATTTCTCATGGCCGCTCATCTTCTACGTGAACATTCCAATCGGCATCGCGGCGATCGTGATGACCCTGCTCTTCATCCGCGATCCGGCTTATATCGTCAAACCCGAACGCGGTGCCGATTGGATCGGGCTCGGAACGATGACCGCCGGCATCGCGTCGCTTCAGTTCGTGCTCGAGCAAGGTCAACGCGACGATTGGTTCGCGTCGCCGTCGATCGTCACGCTGACCGTCGTCGCGATCGGCGGCCTCGGCTTCTTCATCACGCGGGAGTTGCGTGACCCGCATCCCTTCGTCGACCTGCGCGTGTTCGGTTCGCGGTCGTTCGCCGGCGGAACCATTATCGGCGTCGTCAGCGGGTTCGGACTCTACGGCCTCAACTTGATCTTGCCGCTCTTTTTTCAAAACGTGCTCGGCTTCAATGCGTTCGACACGGGCAACGCGCTCCTACCGGGTGCGATTGCGACGGCCATCAGCATGCCGATCGCCGGGCGCCTGACCCGCGTGCTCGATGCGCGCATCGAGATCGCAATCGGCCTCGCGCTGTTTGCCACGGGTTCGTGGTGGATGGGCGGACTCAACCAATACGCTGGATATTGGGACATTTTCGGCCCACGCACGCTGCAAGGCTTCGCCCTCGGTTTTCTCTTCGTACCCCTTACGACCGCCTCACTGGCCGGCATCTCAAATCGCGCGATGGCGAACGCCACTGGGCTCTACACGCTGGTCCGGCAACTCGGCGGCAGCCTCGGCATCGCGATTCTCGAACTGGTCCAGACGCGGCGTGAAGATTTCGCCCAGCAGACCCTCGCGGCGAACGTAACGCTCGCGAATCCCGCGGTCAACGCGATGCTCGGAAGCGCTCACGATCGCGCAGGAGCCGTCGCCGCGCTCGCCGGTATGGTCGACGTCAATGCGACGGTCATCTCGTACGATTACATCTTTCGCTTTTGTGCGATCGTCTTCGTGCTTTCGATTCCGACCGTGCTGCTACTGAAGAAAGCGCCGAAGCTCGCGCCTCGTGCCGCCGTGCACGCCGGCGTCGAATGAGCGCTTTCCGGCACGGACTCGCCACGCTCGCGCTCGGGTCGTGCGCCCTTCTGAGCGGCTGCGCGACGAATCCGGCACAGACGTCCGAGCGCGTTCGCGTCGTCGCCGCCGAACGCGTCTACGGAGACCTCGCCAGGCAACTGGGCGGCGATCGCGTCGACGTAACGACGATCCTCGATAGTCCCAGCGCCGATCCGCACGCCTTCGAGCCGACGGCGCGCGACGCCGATGCGATCGCCGCCGCGGACATCGTCATCGAGAACGGGCTGGGTTACGATGCGTTTGTCGATAAGCTGGTCGCGGCGTCGCCGCGGGCGGGGCGCACGCTCGTCAACGTGGGCGCACTGGGCGGGCACCACACCGGAGACAATCCGCACGTATGGTACGAAGGCACGTCACTGCGAACGCTCGCGAACGTTCTTTCTTCCGAGCTCACCCGGCGTCGCGGCGCAGACGGCGTAGCGCTGAAACGCCGGCGTGACGCCATCGTCGCCTGGACGGCGCGCTACGCACGGCGTCTCGACTCGCTGGGACGACATCATAGCGGCGCGCGCGTCGCGATCAGCGAACCCGTGTTCGACTACGTCCTGCACGCCGCCCGGATCGCCATCGCGACCCCGGCTTCGTTTTCACACGCCATCGAAGAAGGCAACGATCCCGCGCCGCAAGACGTCGGGGCTATGCGGGCGCTCTTCACGGGCCGTCGCGTGGCGGCGTTGGTCTACAACGAACAGACGGTGGAACCCAGTACGACGCGTCTACTCGATGAGGCACGTACCGCTCGCGTTCCGGTGGTTCGGGTCACCGAGACGCTACCCGCCAACGAGCAAACGCAAGCGTGGATCGAGCGCGAGGTCTCCGCGCTGGACCGAGCCCTCTGAAACTCCTACTTCTTGGTGGCCTTCTTCTTCGCGCCGACCGTTTTCTTGGGGCCTTTACGCGTGCGGGCGTTCGTCTTCGTGCGCTGGCCACGAACCGGTAGGCCACGACGGTGACGCAGACCGCGATAACAGCCGATATCCGTCAGACGCTTGATGTGCCCGGCGACTTCCCGCCGAAGATCCCCTTCGACTTTGATCTGGCCGTCGATGGCGTCGCGAAGCTTCTTTTCGTCGTCTTCGCTGAGATTTTTAACCCGCGTGTTGGGATCGATCCCGGCCCGCGCGAGCAGCTTTTGCGATGTCGGAAGCCCGATGCCGTAGATGTACGTCAGTCCGACTTCAATGCGCTTCTCGCGCGGAAGATCGATACCGGAAATACGCGCCATTAGCCCTGTACCTGCTTGTGCTTGGGGTTCGCCTCACAGATGACGCGAACTTTGCCCTCGCGACGGATGACGATGCATTTTTCGCAAATGCGTTTGACGGACGGTCTGACTTTCATGATACGTTCCTGTTCGGTGCGATACGACTACGCGGCGAGTTCGCCGTCGGGGCGGTAGCGAGCGACGTCGAGTTCCATGAAGTCGTTCTCGCGGAGCGTCAAGATACGGGGACCGTCGTCGGTCAACGCGATAGTATGCTCGAAGTGAGCCGCTAGCTTACCATCCGCCGTCACGACCGTCCAGCCATCTTTGAGGGTTTCGACGTTGTAGGTGCCTTGGGTGATCATCGGTTCGATCGCGAGCACGAGACCGGCGCGCAGGACCATGCCCTTGCCCGCGTCGCCCCAGTTCGGCACCTGCGGTTCTTCGTGCATCTTCCTGCCGACGCCGTGCCCGACGAGCGCCCGCACGACGCCGTACCCGTGCTTTTCGGCGTGCTCCTGAACGGCATGACCGATATCGGAAAGGCGCTTGTCTTTCTGCATTGCGGCCACGCCCAGCATCATCGCTTCTTGCGTGACCCGCAACAGACGCTTCACTTCTTCCGAAACGTTGCCGATCGCTACCGTCGCAGCCGTATCGGAGACGTAGCCTTCGAACGTCGTGCCGATATCGATGGAGAGGATGTCGCCATCCTTGAGAACCCGGTCGCCGGGAATGCCGTGTACGACCACTTCATTGACTGAAGCGCAGATCGAAGCCGGATAGCCCTGATAGCCTTTGAACGTCGGAATACCGCCGCGCTCGCGGATCCCTCGTTCGGCGAGGCGATCGACGTCGCGTAAGGTCATCCCCGCCCTGGCCGTCTGCAAAAGGTGCGCCAGCACGGCCGAGGTGATCTTGCCGCTGCGGCGCATGATCTCGATCTCGCGCACGGATTTCATGGTGATCACGCTCGCTGTGAAGCCTCCGGCTCCTCGAGTGCCTGTAAGACTTCCGCCGTCACGGCGTCGATCGTACCGAGGCCTGCGATACGCCGTAGGAGTCCGGTTCCGGCGTAATAATCGACGAGCGGCCTGGTATTATGGTCGTACGTCGCCAAGCGATCGAGGACCACGGCGAGCGTGTCGTCACGACGTTGCACGAGCGGACCGCCATCGTCGTCATCGAGGCCGGCCAACTCGGGCGGATTGAACGTCGTGTGGTAGGAGCGGCCGTTGCGCGGATTGGTCCAGCGTCCCGCCAGACGTTCGACCAGCGTGGCGCGATCGGCATCGAAGTGCAAGACGGCCGTCAACGGCATAGCCAGACGTTCGAGCATGTCGTCGAGCGCGACGGCCTGCGCGACGGTGCGCGGGAAGCCGTCGAGAACGAAGGACGGCTTTGCACCAGAATTCGCGGAGGCCGTAAGCTCGCGTTCGGTCATCCCGACGATAACGTCGTCGGGCACGAGGCCGCCCGAATCCATGAACGTCTTGGCCTTCATGCCCAGCGCCGTTCCTTGCGCGACGTTGGCCCGGAGTATATCGCCCGTCGAAATCTGACGCGCGCCGAAACGCTCCTGGAGCATCTTCGCCTGCGTACCCTTGCCGGCGCCCGGCGGCCCGAGAAACACTAGCCGCAGCGCGCGGATCATCGCTTGATGAAGCCCTTATAATCGCGCATCGCCAGCCGTGCTTCGATCTGCGTCATCGTATCGAGCGCGACGCCGACCACGATCAAAAGCGACGTCGAACCGAGATAGAACGTCGTGACGCCCAGCCCTTTTTGCAACGTCGACGGCAAGATGGCGAGCAGACCGAGATAAATTGCGGCTACCGTCGTGATCCGTAGCAAGATACGACGGATGTAATCTTCGGTCGGACCGCCGGGACGGATACCCGGTATGAAGGAGCCGCTTTTCTTCAAGTTGTCCGCGATGTCTTTGACGTTGACGACGATCGAGCTGTAGAAGAACGTGAAGATGACGACCAGCAAGAAGTACGCCAAATTGTACAGGAAGCTATTCGGGCTGAAATACGTCTGCAGTCCGAGCGAAAACGCCGTCGTATTCGACGGGATACCGAACGGTCCGAGATTCAGATACGTCGGCGCGACCTGCGAATGCTGAAACCACGAAAGCGCTTGTTGCGGCAAGAGCAGGATCGAGATCGCGAAAATAATCGAAATGACGCCCGAATTATTGAGGCGCAGCGGTATATAACTCGAGCGGCCCGCGAACATTTTGCGGCCGACGACGCGGCGGGCTTGCTGCACGGGAATGCGCCGCTGCCCCTGATACATGAAGATGATCGAGACGATCGTAAAGAGCGAAATCGCGATGAAGAGAACCAGCCCCAGAACGTTGAGGCCTTCTTTTTGCCCGGCCTGAATCGTCTGGCCGACGTACGTCGGATAGCGCAACACGATACCGATGAAGATGATGAGCGAGACGCCGTTGCCGATGCCCTTATCGGTCATCTGCTCGCCGAGCCACATCAAAAAGAGCGTTCCGGCAACGAACGCGATGACGGCGAAGGCGATGAACCAGGCAGAGTTGTCGTAGAAGACGCCCGCACGGCTCATATTGACCGACATCGTCGTCGCTTGCACGACGGCGAGCACGATGGTAAGCCAGCGCGTGTACTGACTGATGGTCTTGCGGCCTTCTTCCCCGCCCTTTTTTGCAAGCTCTTCGAGATGAGGAAGCACGACCGTCATCAGTTGCATGATGATCGATGCATTGATGTACGGCGTGATCCCCATCGCGATGATCGAGAGCTTTTGCAGCGCGCCGCCGGAGAGGAAGCCAAGGAAATTATAGAACGTACCGCCCTTGAGCAGCTGTTGCCATTTTGGTTCGTCGACGCCCGGTAGCTGCACGTGAATCATGAACACGAACAGCGCAAAGGCGCCCAGCAAGAACAGGACGCGCTTGCGAATATCCGGGACGAGCAGTGCGGCGCGAAGGTTCTCGAGCAACGGCTAGCGCTTCGCCTGTAGCTTTTTACCGGACATCGAGACCTCTTCGACGACGGGGCCGAAGTCGGCTCCGGCCGCCGTTAGCGCTTCGCGGGCGGTCCCGGAAAAAAGGACGTCGCGGAACTTCAGCCCCGGCGGCAAGCTTTTGGACGCTTTGTTACCGCCCAAAATCTTGATTCCGTCGGGCGCTTTCGTGACGAGTTTCTTTGCCGTGAGGGACTCCGGCGAGACTTCGATGGACGGGTCCCAATCGGCGAGATCGGAAACATTCACGACGGCGAGCGTCGTACGGAAGTGGCCGATATCGCGCGCCTTCTGCGAATAGCCGCGCCGGTGGGGCAAACGACGGGCCCAGGGCGTCTGCCCGCCTTCGAAGGCCGGTCCTTTACCGCCGCCGGAACGGACCGTCTGCCCTTTGCCGCCTTCGCCACCGGTCTTCACCATGCCCGAGCCGTGACCGCGCCCGACGCGCGTTCGCTTCGGACGCGCGCCCGCATTCTCGCGTAGAGCTTCGAGCGACGTGCCGGCAACCGCGGTCGCCAGACCGTTGCCGCGCGCGACGGCCGGAGCCGTCTTCGATTTCGGATTTGCCATGGGAACCTCTAGCGGAACAGTTCGGCGACGGTCTTGTCGCGCAGCTTCGCGATGCTCTCCGCCGTACGCAGCGAGCGCAGTGCTTCGTACGTCGTAAGAACGACGTTGATCGGATTGGAGCTACCCAGCGATTTCGTCAAAATGTCGTGGATGCCGGCGAGTTCGAGTACCGCACGCATCGGGCCGCCGGCGATTACGCCGGTACCGGGTGCGGCCGGCTTCATGAACACGCGCCCCGCACCGATTTGAATCGTCACTTCGTGCGGGATGGTGCGTTCGACCATCGGTACGGTAATTATCGCCTTCTTCGCCTGCTCGACACCTTTGCGGATCGCCTCGGGGACTTCACCCGCTTTACCGATCGCGAACCCGACCTTACCTTTACGATCGCCGACGACCACGAGAGCGGAAAAGCTAAACCGCTTGCCGCCCTTGACGACCTTCGCAACGCGATTCACCCGAACGACCGTCTCTTCGATGCCGGAGTTGTCGCGATCCCGACCACCACGATAGTTCACTGAAAAGCTCCCCACGTCGCGGAAAGCTTCGCGCTCGGGATCCCTGGAGAAATTACGCTTGGCATTAGAACTCCAAACCGGCTTCGCGGGCGGCGTCGGCGAGAGCTGCGACGCGGCCGTGATATTTGAGGCCCGACGTGTCGAACACGACGGCAGTGATGCCCGCGTCTTTGGCTTTGCGACCGATGGTCTGGCCGACGATGCGCGCCGCTTCGACATTCGTGCACGACGCGTCGCCATCGACGAGTCGCTCCTCGCGCGTGGATGTCGCGACCAGCGTGTGCCCGCGCGAATCGTCGATGACCGCGGCGTAGATGTGGTGCAGCGTGCGATGGATCTGCAAGCGGGGGCGCTCGGTCGTACCGATCACCTTCTTTCGCAGGCGGGCGTGGCGCTTGACGCGCTTGAGATTTTTACTCGTTGCGGGCATTACTTCTTACCGGCCTTGCCGGCTTTGCCGAGCTTCTTGCGCACGACTTCGCCGGAATAACGGATGCCTTTTCCCTTGTAGGGTTCGGGCGGACGCAGGTCGCGAATTTCCGCAGCGATTTGCCCGACGCGCTGCTTATCGATCCCGTCGATGTGAACTTTGTTGGTGCCTTCAACCGCAAAAGAGATGCCGGCGGGCGCCGGAAACGAGACCGGATGCGAATATCCAAGTGTGAGGTTCAGGTTTTCGCCGGCCTTCGCCGCACGGTACCCGACGCCGTTGATCTCGAGCGTCTTGCGGAAGCCCTTGGATACGCCTTCGACCATGTTGGAGACGAGCGTTCGCGTCAAGCCATGGGCCGAACGATGCGGTTTCGCATCGCCCAGACGCTCGACGACGACGTTGCTGCCGTCAACCTTGACCGTGACGACCGGCAGAAAGTGCTGCTCGAGTGCGCCTTTGGGCCCCGAGACGCGGACCTTCGAATCGCCGATTTCGACGGTGACCTTCTCCGGGATGGCGACGGGCAACTTACCGATTCGTGACATATACTCTTTACCACACGTACGCGAGGACTTCTCCGCCGCATCCTTCGCGCTTCGCGCGTTTGCCCGACATGATTCCCTTGCTCGTCGACATGATGACCAGGCCCAGGCCACCGAGGACCTTCGGAATCTCGCCGCGTCCGATGTAGACGCGTAATCCCGGACGGCTGATGCGACGCAAGCCGGTGATGACTTTTTCTTTTTCCGGGCCGTACTTGAGCGTGACGCGCAGCGTACCTTGCGGGCCCTCTTCGACGCGCTCGAAGTTCCGGATGAAGCCCTCTTCGGCGAGGATCGCGGCGACCGCGACTTTCATCTTCGAAGCCGGAATATCGACCAGAGGATGGTGCGCGGTGTTCGCATTGCGAATCCGCGTGAGCATATCGGCGATCGGATCCGTAATGACGCCCACTTAGAACGCACCTCGAAAGCACGAACGTGAGGCCGCCACGTTACGGCCCAAGAGTCGGAAAGAAATGCTGCGCATTTACCAGCTCGCTTTCGTGATACCGGGGATAAAGCCACGATGGGCGTTCTCCCGGAAACAAATGCGGCACATGCCGAACTTCCGATAGTAGCCGCGCGGCCTGCCACACGACAGACAACGATTATGCTGCCGCACGGGGAACTTCGCCACGCGCTTGGCGCGTTCGATGCTCGAGGTCTTAGCCATTAGACGGGTCCTCCACTGAGCTGCAGCGCGGGGGCAGCGTTCGCGTCCGTGCGCTCTTTTTGCAGCGGGAGGCCCATCTGCACGAGAAATTCGGTCGCTTCTTCGTCGTTCTTTGCAGTCGTGACGATTACGATATCCATACCGCGCATCTTGTCGACGCGGTCGAAATTGATTTCGGGAAATACGATCTGCTCTTTGAGACCGAGATTGTAGTTGCCGCGGCCGTCGAACGATTTGCGATTGAGCCCGCGGAAGTCACGGATGCGCGGCAACACGATATTGAAAAGCTTATCCAGGAACGTATACATCCGCTCGCCGCGCAGCGTCACTTTGCAGCCGATCGACATACCTTCGCGTAACTTGAAGGCCGCGATCGATTTCTTCGCTTTCGTAATGACGGCTTTCTGACCGCTGATCGTCTCGAGTTCCTTGACGGCGACATCGAGTATTTTTGAGGACTGGATCGCATCGCCGACCGACATGTTGATGACGACTTTCTCGAGCTTGGGCACCATGTGTACGTTCCCATAGCCGAATTTGTCGATCATCGTTTTGCGGACGGCGCCGTTGTACTTTTCGCGAAGTCGCGATACCGCCACGATCAGCGCCCTTTCGCCGGCACGGGAATATCCTCGCCCGAACGGACGGCCACCCGGACGACGACGCCGTTATCCTTGCGGACGCGGCGCACGCGGGTAGGAAGATTGGTACTGGGATCGATGACTTGCAACGCGGAAAGCGGGATCGGCGCTTCTTTTTCGAAGATGCCGGCCGATTTCGCACCGCCCGTGCCTTGCTTCGAGTGACGCTTGACCACGTTGAGCCCTGCGACCGTGGCAACGCCGTCTTTAGGAAACACGGCGTTGACCGTGCCGCGTTTGCCTTTATCGCGTCCCCGCCGCAGCACGACGGTATCGCCCTTGACGATTTTCGGTTTCTTCACGGCTTCGGGCATGCTAGAGCACCTCCGGTGCGAGCGACGCGATTTTCAAAAATCCGCGATCGCGAAGTTCGCGACAGACGGGCCCGAAAACGCGCGTGCCGCGCGGATCGAGATTATCTTTTTCGCCTTTGATGATAACGCACGCGTTCTCGTCGAATTTGATGATCGAGCCGTCGGGGCGCGTCATCGGCTGTGAACACCGAACCACGACCGCTTTGACGACCTGACCCTTCTTGACCGCAGCTCCGGGAATCGCGCTCTTCACGGTGCCGACGATGATGTCGCCCACATAGGCGTACGGATGCCGCGAGCCGCCCTGCACGTGAATGCACAGGAGCTCTCGCGCGCCGCTGTTGTCTGCGACCTTGAGTCGCGTTTCTTGTTGTATCATCGCGGACGCCTATTTCGCGCGCTCGACGACTTCGAGCAAGCGCCAACGCTTGTCTTTGGAGATCGGCCGCGTCTCCATAATCCGCACCGTATCGCCGGCCTTCGCTTCATTTTGAGGATCGTGCGCCTTGAAACGTACCGACTTGCGAACGATCTTTTTATACGTCGGATGCGGCACGCGCGTCTCGGTCACGACCACGATCGTCTTATCCATCTTGTCGCTCGCCACGCGCCCCAGTTTCGTCCTCCGTCTGCCCCGCGCGAGCGCGGGCGCGGCCTGCTCCGTAGGCGGCTTCGACCCGTCCTCCACACCGTGGGCGAAGCCGGAGGTGTCGAGGTTGTCACTAGGCTGCTCCATGTCGCTTCGCTTCCACGAGACGTTTCTCGCTGATGACGGTTTGGACTTGCGCGTACTCGCGTTTCACAGCTTTTACACGGCTGAAATCCGAAAGGTGCCCGGTGCGGAGCTGGAAGCGCAGATTAAAGAGTTGCTCTTTGGTTTCTTTCGCTTTCTGCGTCAATTCCGCAATGGTAAAGTTACGAAGTTTCGCGAGCTCGTCGTGCTTCACGATACGGCCTCCACTTCGGTCACGCGAGTAACGAACTTCGTCGCGATCGGCAATTTGGCCGAGGCGAGACGGAGCGCTTCCCGGGCAGTATTTTCCGGGACGCCGGCGATCTCGAAGAGCACCCGGCCCGGACGCACGACCGCGACCCAAAACTCGGGATTACCTTTACCCGAGCCCATCCGAACTTCGGCCGGCTTTTTCGTAACGGATTTATCCGGAAATACTTTGATCCAGACTTTGCCGCCGCGCTTGATGTGGCGCGTCATCGCGATACGGGCCGCTTCAATCTGCCGGCTCGTCATCCACACGGGCTCGAGTGCCTGCAAACCGAACTCGCCGAAGGTCAGCGTGTTACCGGTCAGAGCCTTGCCGGTCATGCGGCCGCGGTGCTGTTTGCGCCACTTGACGCGCTTGGGGGTTAGCACGAGTTGCCTCCGCTAGCGCTACGGCAAGGAGGTAGATTGAAGGCGCCTTCGGCGACGGCGCTGAGGCGCCGTCTCAATGACGCGTCGCTGCGGCGGCGCGTCATTGAGGAGGCTCGGTGGAGGCGGAGGGCTCGGAGGGAGCGGGCGGCTCGGAGGAGGTGTCGAGTTCGGGGCGGTGGTGGGTGCCGCCGGCGGGGGCGGGTTCGGGGTGGGTGGCAGTCGGGGCGCTCGAGGGAGCGCCGGGACGCTCCGCTTCGTCGGTCGTGTGCTGCGATTGCGGAGTAGGGGCGGAGGTGTCTTGCTGACCGCCCGAGAGCTGCGCGTTCGCATCGTGGATTGCGGAGCCGCCGTGCGGGCCACCCGCGATCGCACCATGAGCACCGTCGACCACGGAGGCGAGCGACTGATGGTCGTGTTCGATTTGCGCCGGCGTCGGCAGAACGAGATCGCCATCGGCCGGGATACGCGGCGTATCTGCCGGGCCGCCGGCTGCGCGACCGCGCCCGCCACGACGATCGTTTCTGCGATCGCGAAACGTCGCCCGTTCGCCCAGTGGCCGCTCCGGCTTCGTCTCGCGCGGTTGATCGGGCATGACTTCGCCGCGATAGATCCACACTTTGCACCCGATGCGGCCGAAGGTCGTGAACGCTTCGACGTGCGCGTAATCGATATCGGCGCGCAGCGTATGTAATGGCACCTTACCATCGTGATTCTGCTCGCTACGCGCGATTTCGGCACCGCCGAGGCGGCCGGAAACCATCACCTTCACGCCCTTGGCGCCGGCTTTCATGGTCCGCATGATGGCCTGCTTCATGGCGCGACGGAACGCGATCCGCTTTTCGAGCTGATCGACGATATTTTGGCCGACGAGCCGCGCGTCGAGTTCGGGATGCTTGATCTCGACGACGTTGACTTGCACGTTCTTCTGCGTCACGTGCTCGAGATTCTTACGAATATCTTCGATGCCGACGCCGCGTTTACCGATGATGATACCCGGTTTCGCGGTGTGCACGATGACGCGCGCTTGATTTGCTCGACGCTCGATCTCGACTTTGGAAATCGCGGCGGCGCGGGTCAGGCGGCCGAAATACTTGCGAATCGCCTGATCTTCGTGAAGCCACGCCTTATAATTCTTTTTTTCGAACCAGCGGCTCTCCCACGTGCGCGTGATGCCGAGGCGCAAACCGACCGGATGAATCTTCTGTCCCATACGTTACTCCGACGCTCCGTCAGCTTTGGGCTTACGCGAACGCTTCGCGGGCGGCGCGCTCGCGACGCTGCGCCGGCGCGTTTCGACGGTCGAGAGCTCGATCGACGCGCCGGATTTCCTCTTCGGCGGTGACTTCGGCGGCGTATGACCGACCGCGATCGTCACGTGCGACATGCGCTTCCGTTTGAACGCCGCCCGGCCTTGGGCCCGCGGATCCAAGCGACGCGTATACGAACCACCGGGGCCGCCGTCGACCGTGATCTTGGTGACGAAAAGGCCGTCGCTTTGCATGTTATGGTTATTTTCCGCGTTCGCGACGGCGCTTTTTAGCAATTTCTCCAGCGGCTCCGAGGCGAAAACTCCGGAGAATTGCAGCAACACGAGCGCTTCGCGCACGGTGAGACCACGGATCGCATCGGCGACGCGGCGTAACTTCCGCGGTCCAATGCGGGCGAATTTCAGATGGGCGAGCGCTTGCGAACGCGTCGCGGTTACCGTTGCAGCCATGTTACTTTACCGACGATTTCTCTTGGCCGGAATGGCCTTTGAAGATGCGCGTCGGCGAGAACTCACCGAGCTTGTGTCCGACCATGTTTTCGGTAACGAACACGGGCACGTGCGTCTTGCCGTTGTGTACCGAAATCGTGTGACCGACCATCTGCGGCACGATCGTGCTCGAGCGCGACCACGTCTTGATGACGCGTTTCTCGCGCGTGCTGTTCATCTTCTCGACTTTGGCCAGCAGATGATCCGCAACGAAGGGACCTTTCTTGAGGGAACGACCCATTTACTTGGCACTCCGCTTGCGGACGATCATCTTCGTGGTGCGCTTGTTGCGACGCGTCTTTTTTCCCATCGTCATCTGGCCCCATGGCGTCGTGGGCGGGCGTCCTGAGGTGGAACGCGCTTCGCCGCCGCCGTGCGGGTGGTCGACCGGGTTCATCGCGATGCCGCGCACCGAAGGACGCTTACCCATGAGCCGGATGCGACCGGCTTTACCGATGACGACGTTCTCGTGATCGAGATTGCCGAGTTGCCCGATCGTGGCGCGGCAGACCATCAGAATCTTTCGCACTTCGCCCGAGGGCATGCGAATCTGCGCGTACTCGCCTTCTTTCGCCATGAGTTGCGCCGACGAGCCGGCGCTGCGCACGAGTTTACCACCCTCGCCCGGACGTAATTCGATGTTGTGGATGACGGTGCCGAGCGGAATGTTCTTAATTGGCAGGCAGTTGCCAGTTTTGATATCGGCCGCATCGCCCGAATAGAGCACCTGACCGATTTCGAGCCCGACAGGCGCAAGAATATAACGCTTCTCGCCGTCCTTATAATTGAGCAAGGCGATGCGCGCCGAGCGGTTGGGATCGTATTCGATCGCCGCGACTTTCGCCGGAATGACATCCTTTTGCCGCTTAAAATCGATGATGCGGTACTGTCGGCGCGTGCCGCCGCCTTTGTGGCGCACCGTGATGTGACCGTTGTTGTTGCGGCCGCTGTGCTTTTTCTTGACCTCGACGAGCGACTTCTCGGGCTTCTTCTTCGTGAGGTCTTTCGTATCGATCGTCGTGATGAAGCGCTGTCCGGCCGATGTCGGGCGATAACGTTTTACTGCCATACTATCCTACTGCTCGAACGGGTTGACGCCGCCGAGTTCGATCTTCTGACCCGGCTTCAGCGTGACGATCGCTTTTTTCCAATCCGACTGTTTGCCGGCCGTCCGCACGCCTTTGCGCGCAAAGTTCTTCGTCTTCCCGAGCACGTTGGTCGTGTTGATCTTCGTGACGTCGACTTTGAAAATTTCATGGATCGCGTGCTTGATCTGCGTCTTGCTGGCGCGCGGGTTGACTTCGAACGTGTACTGGCTAGCGGCGGTAGCCGTCATCGATTTTTCTGTAATCATCGGGGCGATGATGATGTCGCGCGCGTCCATTACGCCGCTCGCACTTTCTTCTGCACGACAGGAAACGAGCTTTCGAGTTGCTCGAGCGCCGCGCTCGTAAGCACCAGCCGTGCGAAGCCGAGCACGTCTTTGACATCGAGTGCGCCAGTGTGAGTCACGGCGACTTTCTCCAGGTTATTGCCAATGCGTACGATCGTCGCGCCGACCCCATCCGCTTCGCCCTGCGCGTAGACGACGAGCGTTCGCGCGCCGAACTTCGCGGCCTTGGGTGAACCGAAGAGCAGCGTCGCCAGATCGCGCGTCTTCGTCAGATCGAAGCCGTCGGTCGCGAGCACGGTCACGCAGTCGCTAGCGAACCGATCGGAGAGCGCGGCGCGCATGGCGGCCTTGCGCTCTTTCTTATTGAGGCTGACGATATACTTGCGAGGCTTTGGCCCGAAGACCACGCCGCCGTGGCGCCACTGGGGCGAACGGGTCGAACCCTGCCGCGCGCGGCCCGTTCCCTTTTGCTTCCACGGCTTCCGACCGCCGCCGCGGACTTCGTCGCGACGCTTCGTCGAAGCGGTGCCGGCGCGCGGGTTGCTCAGTTCGCGGAAGACCGCGCGAAACATGACGTTGGATTGGCCGAGGGGTTTTGCAGAAAATGCTGCGGGCGTCGCGTGCTCGCGCACGATCGCGCCTTTCGAATCGATAACGTTCGCCATTATTTGCCCTTCGCTGCCTTCGGAGTCGGCGCGGCCTGCTTGACTCGCGGCGGCCGGACGGCGGCGGAAACGATGACGACGGCGTTTTTGGGCCCGGGCACCGGTCCGCGCACGAGCAGCAGATTGCGCTCCAGATCGGCGCGAACGATCTCGAGATTTTGATGGGTCGTCCGATCGACGCCGTAATGGCCCGGCCGACGGGAGCCGCGCACCGTATGACCGGCATTCGTATCGCCGTTGGACCCGGGCTGACGGTGAATCATCTGACCGTGCGTGCGGCTTCCGCCATGGAAATTGTGCCGTTTGATGCCGCCGGCGAAACCGTGCCCTTTCGAAATGCCGACGACATCGACGCGCTCGCCTGCGGTAAAAACGTCGACCGAGACGGTGCCGCCGACCGCCGGAGCGCCATCGATCGAGCGACGGAATTCGCGCAGGTGCTTCTTCGGGGTGAGTTCGAGCTTTTTGAATCGGCCCGCCTCGGGCTTGGTGAGGCCGTTTCTTTTGGCGTCTCTGAAGGCGAGCGCGACCGACTCGTAGCCGTCGCTGGCAACCGTCTTGACCTGCAGTACGGTGTTCGGCGTCGCCTCGATGACGGTCACCGGAACGTACCGCCCGTCGGCGGTGAATATGCTCGTCATCCCGACCTTGCGGCCGATGATGTTTTTCATCTCAACTCCACGTACCCTGGCGTTCATCTATAGGCTTTCGCCGCGACGCGCAAAAAGGCGTTCGCGGCGGAGACCACAACCCGGCTAGAGTACCAAGCGGCGCAAGAGATGTCAAATGACTAAGCGGGAGCGCGACCGCTCTGTGCCTTTCGCCTTACCCCCGGAATCCTCGTGCGGGGGAACGCCCATCTCGAGGACAGAGCTACCATCGAGAAACGTCGACCCTAGAACGCGCGCATGAGCGGTACTGCGGCCAACGCCCGTTCCAGCGCGTCGACGAGCGTCGCGTTGTCGATCGTCGCTCGCATGTCGTGCCATGCGGTACGGAGTCGGCCGGTTACTTCTGCGGCCAAGACCATCGTCCGCCGATCGGAAAGCTCCGCCCGATGCGCGAAGCGAGACAATGCGCGGATATCGATGGCCTCGAATGTGCGCTCCTCTCCGATCGTAAGCGCGAGTTGGCCCGTCGGATAGTATGCTCGCGTGCAAATCGAGTCGTACATCGGGGCGAGACGCGCGTCGCGACCGTTGGGGTAAACGACGCCCCAGTTCTTGAGGTGCATGTCGTTGTTGCCGACGCAGACACCGAAAATGAGGCGCCGGACGAACTCGTCGACATCGTCCGGAGGGCACAGGGCTTGCGTCACCTGCGCGATCCAATGCGACGGCTTTGCATAGTATTTCTTGTCGGGTGCGACGCTCGCGATTTGGTTGAAGTCTTCGGCGTGAATGCGCTTGCCGGGCGCGCGGTCGAAGCGCCGGATCGCGTAGGCGATGCGCGGCTCATCGCCTCGAAGCTCCGGAAGCTCACGCGGCAGGCCGTCGATCTCGTCGAGGTTGACCAGGCGAATGTCCGGGACATTGAGCCCGACTGCGCGCGCGAGCGACATGACGACGAATTCGTTTTCGGGCAACCGCGCAAAGGTGTTCGTCGGAAGCTTGACGATCCACGATCCGCCGACACCCGACGTGGGAATCGAGAGGCGCTTGTCCAGCGAAGTCGCGCTGAACTTTGCCTGCACACCGGCAAGGGAGAAGCGCAACGGTTGTTCGTCGAGGATTGCGGCGTCCGTCGGTTCGGCAGCATCGTCGACGTCGTCGTCGCGTATGATAATCGCCCCGGGTAAGTCGGCGCCGAGCGCGCGCAGAAACGGAAAATCACGCCGCGGATTGATCGCGTACTGGCGGGCAACGATCGAGCGCAGTAGGCTACCTTCTTCGGGCAAGAGGTTCGCGAAAAAGGGCGGCGCGATGGTCTGAACGCGTCGGACAATAGCGAGCGGCTCGCCGGTTTGTCCGATGAGGCTCTGGCTAACGACGGGGCGTTGTGGATCGTCAACGTACGCCTGGTCGAAGCTGAACAGATTGTAGTCGCCCGTGAGGTTGGTGAAAGTCCCCACGCGCGTATCGCCGAGGAAGACTTGCAGCGCGCCCGGCATTTATTTAAACCGCGGCGTGTCGGGCTTTTCGAGTTCTTCGTGCGACACGCTGTCGAGTACGGCGCGCAGAACGCTTACCGCGCTTTTGGGAACGATCATCGGCTCCATTCCGAGCGCGCGGGCGACATCGAGCAGCGTCGAGACGCGCAGGTCTGCCCCGTGCTCGATTCGCGAAAGGTTTGCTTGCGAGACGCCCAGGCGGCGGGCCAGCTCGGATTGGGAGAGGCCTCGCCGCTCCCGTTCGAGGCCGAGCAATTGCCCGATCGAGCGTTCACCATTGCCGATATTCCAAAGGCTTTGCTCCATAGATTATATTAGACCATCAAGTATAACACTTAAGCAAGCGAAAGCACCGCGATTCTGGATGGCAAACCCAAGCCGGCCGATCCGAATTCCGGACGGGGTCCTCGAACTGGGCGGTTCTCTTAGACGGATCCGCGGTATTCTGGCGCATGCGGAAACCAGCGCGTCGCGCGGAATCGAAGCAACAGCTCCGCCCACACCGGACGCAAACGGCCGGCATCGCCGCCCTCTTGCACGGGACGATTCCCTCATCGAGAGGGAACCATGTCCGTAGTACGCCTCAGCGCGCGTTGCCAAGGGAGGTCGCCCCAGATGTGGCCGTTCGGCTTAAGACGGCACGGAAACGCGATAGCAGTTTCCAGCAACGATGTAGCGCGACCGCCACGTCGAGGTGATTCGCCGATTGCGATTTTGCTATGGATGACGCTCGCGCAAGCCGGCGCAACGCTCGATCAACAAGGTTTGGGTGGACTTGCGCCGTTCTTGACCGCGGCGTTTACGCTCGACCACGCCGCGCTCGGCTTTGCGTACGGCGCGATTTACTTTGGGTCGACGCTGTTCACTGCGTTGTCCGGGGTCCTGGTCGATCGCTTCGGCGAGCGTTCCATCGTGCTCGGCAGCGGGCTCGCCATGGGCGCAGCCGTTATGCTCAGCGGAGCGCTGCACAGCTACATGTGGCTGTTCACCTGGTTCTTCGTTTTTGGCGCCGCGTATGCGGCCTCCGTGCCGGCCGGCGGACGCGCTGTCCTACGATGGTTCCGCCGGAACGCGGTTTCGCAATGGGCATTCGTCAAGCCGGGGCGCCGGTCGGTGGCGCGCTCGGCGCGGCGCTCTTTCCGTTACTGGCGACGTATGCCGGTTATCAACGCGCTTTGCTCGTGGGCGGCTCGATCTGTGCTCTGACGGCGGTGATCGCGGCCGCGCGCTACGCGCAGCCACCCGATGAACCGCCGATGACCCCGAAGCCGGTTTCGGTGCTGCTCCATGGAATGCGCGACTTTGCCGCTCGACCGGCGGGCGTCGCAATCAACGTGACGGGCTTTCTCCTCGCTTCCGTTCAGTACACAGTCGTCGCTTTCTTCATCATCTCTTTGCTCGGACAACACGTCCCGCGCGCGCTGGCCGCGAGCTCCCTCGTCATCATGCAAGCGACGGCCATTCTCGCACGTCCGTTCTGGGGTTATCTCAGCGACCGGACGTTTCGAGGAAACCGAACGCAGCCGCTCGCCGTGATTTGCGTGCTAGTGTGACCCGCCATAAATGGCATGACATTTATTTATCTTGCGCATGATGGTGCGAGCTGACTTGGTCCATACAAACGGCTCAGCGGTCTTGTTGTGGTCGCGAACGTATGCGGTTATCGCGC
>JAABUZ0100001282.1_pt1 | contig 49140 bp, 55 predicted proteins | sample 5562091 | NCBI WGS metagenome assembly JAABUZ01 (sample SAMN12813069, study PRJNA571459) | rock metagenome | isolation source: Antarctica rocks | place: Antarctica: Victoria Land, Linnaeus Terrace sud | collected 2015-12-21 | reverse complement strand
ACCACCATCGCCAAGCTCACTGCCCGCTACGCGCTGATGGAGCGGCGCAAAGTGGGCGTCATCACGCTGGACACGCAGCGGATCGGCGCGGCGGAACAATTGCAAAAATACGGCGAGATTTTGCGCGTCCCCGTGAAAGTCGCCCACGACAAGCTGGAGCTGATCCAGCAGCTGGAAGCCTACGCCGCCGCCGGCATGGAGATCGTCATGCTGGATACGGCAGGCCGGTCGCCCAACGAAATGATCCCGCTCGGCGAGACCGCGCATCTGTTTGAGGGGGTGGGGGCGGTGCAGAAGTATCTGACGGTTCCTGCCGTGCTGGGGCAGCGGGACATGGAAAACATCGTCACCAAGTTCCAGAACATTTTTACGCCGGACGCGGTGATTTTGACAAAGCTGGACGAAGCCTCCGACCATACCTGCTTTGGCCGCCTGCTGACATTGCAGGCCAAGTTCGGCCTGCCGCTGGCGTTCGTCACCACCGGCCAGCGCGTCCCCGATGACATTGTCCTGCCCGACGCCCACGCCATCGCGTCCCGCATTCTGTCCTCGCCGCTGCTCTGAAATCTTTTTTTCCGGTGCTGCAACTATTTTGTGATTTTGCTTGTAATGTTCAGTATAATTACTTGACAGAGTAAATGTCTGCCAGTAAATTGTATGCTAAGGACATGAAGGAGGCTCGAAATGACGATCCTAGATCTACCTCAAGTTCCGCTGACGCTGTCGCATTACCAAAGCGCCCAAACCGAAGTTCTGTCTGTCATCGGGTACGTGGATACGTTCACCGTCCCCACACTCCAGCCGGCCCTGATGGGAACGGTGGAACGCCTGGACCACCCAAAAGCCGGCATCCTGACCGTAGACATCAGCGGCGTCCGCCTAATTGACCATGACGGCCTCCAAATGCTGCTCCGCATCCGCGAAAAAATCACCGGCCAGGGCCGGACGCTCGTCATCCGTCTGCGCCCCGGCTCCCAGCCCGAAACCGTCTTTCGCGCCAGCAAACTCGCCAGTGTTCTAAACGCCGCCTATGAGCCTGCCGCATGAAGTTCGTACTCAATGGAAGAAGCAGGAAAAGCCAATCCCATTCGGGATTGGCTTTTTGTTCAGCAGAGCGAAAGAGCAGGCCCAGAGTAGCGGCAAGTTCTTGCAGGCGGGCGACTGAAGTCGCGGCAACAAAAGCACAAAACCTGCCTTCGCAGGTTAAGAACAGAACAATCCGAAATTCTTAGTCCACGAAGGTGGAGGCTTTATTGGGGTGACTTTGTGCACTTGTTGCCGCGACTTCAGTCGCTCGAATACTTGTTACAAACGCTCAAGCGCAGTCTACGCCCGGTGCTGAACGGTTAAAACAACGGTGGTTCCGGTGCCGCCGGTGAGCAGGGACACGGAGTCGGCGGAGCGGAGCATGAGCCAGAAGCCGTGGCCCAGGGAGTCTTTGGTGCTATAGCCGAGTTCCAGCGTCGCACGGGGAAGCTGGGCGAGAGAAATGCCGGTGCCTCGGTCGGAAATCCAGACTTGAACCGCGCTTTGGTCGCCCCGGATGGTCGCTTCCCCGCCGCCGCCATGCACCACCGCGTTCATCGCCGCTTCTCCCACTGCGGTCGTCAGGCAATTCAGCTCGTCGCCTGAGAACTGCCGGTCCTGCGCGGCGGCCGCTGACTGATGGCGCACTGAGGACAGCGTCTCGCGGCTCAGGGTGAACGGCTCGGTAATCAGCGGCAGCGGGGTGGGGAGGTCGGAAGCGGTATCGCACAGGTGCAGCCGGCCTTCCGTGACTGAAAGCAGCACATCGCGGAAAAAGACCTGTCTAGCCCGCGCTTCCTGCCGGGACCGTTCCAGCTCCAGGACAATGTCTTCCCCCCGCAAAAACGCAGGAAAACGCACGGCATTGACCAGAATGGCGAAGCCGATGTCTGCCGTCACCATGGTCCAGGGAACATTCACCGGGTAGGTCAGCTTCCAATAAGACATTCCTTCCAGCAGGTGGCCTACGCCGCAGGTGAAGAAAACCAGTGGGACAAAGACGCCCAGCAAGCGCTGAAACCAGAGCTGGCGCGACACCAGCAGCGTAAACGTCAACACAATGGCATCGCCGACTAAAAGCGCCACAAACGGCTCGAAGTGAAGCACGCAGTAGAGGTCCAGCAGGAACGAGGCGAGAATATACCCAAGCGCGTAGCTTAGGTCCACCAAATGCTGCCGGTTCTTGGCGTACAGCCGCAGGAAGTAGAAGAGCATTGCGCCGAAGACGCCGAAATAGGAAAGGCTAATCTCCACATGGCCGACACTCCAGATGCGCGACAGGCTCGGGTTCATCAGGACGCAGCGTTCCATGATGTCGCTCTGGGGTGGATGCACGAAAGTCAGCCCAAGCAGGCCATAAGCCGCAGCAAGCAGCAGGGCCGGGAATATCCAAATCGTCAGCGGCGATTTTACCGTCAGCGGCGATTTGGAGGAAGAGGGCGTCGGACTGTTCACTGCCATGAAATTACTATACCAGGTATGCCGGGAAAAGTAACAAATGAATTTGGAACGTCTGCTCTAAAAGCATCTTCAATGATTGCTTCAATCCCCAGCTTGACTCAACATTTGACTGACTGTATAATAACTTTTCAATAATCCCCTTATCAGATAGTGAGCCAAATGAATTTAAGTTTGCTGCAGCAAGCAGTCAGCGACATTAAAAATGACTTAGAATATGCAATAAAAACGGCGACCTACGGAAGTGCATCTTATCGGAATGGACAAATCGCTAAAGAGGCTTTAATTCGTAGCTCAACCCTCATTATGCGGCTTCACGAAGTTGTGAAACAGAGCCTTGTTGCAGAACTAGAGACCGCTAATCGCAGCCACAGCATTTATCCGCCAGTGGGTTTTAAGGGGCCGGGACTCAAAATCACAGGCTACATCAAGGCAAAAAATCAAGATGTCGTTGTCCTTTTTGATAACGATAAACCCCAGCCCGAGCCAGTTGCTGGAGGGCCACTTGACGGTACAATAGATCCCATTGGGAAAATCCAGTCGGAGCGGTCCATTGTCATTGGCGTTCGAAGCCAGCTTGGTAGTGTCAACAAAAATTTTGACACGCTGATGGAGCGGGCATTCGCCGAAACGCTCAATTTGCGCCTCCGGCTGCCGAGGCTGGTGATGGGCGAGGTTTATCTGCTGCCGGTGTATGAGTACGACTCGGAAGCAATGAAGACTAACATTGTCAAGTTCCAGCAGGGTAAAGTTGACATCGAGAAGTTCATTCGGACATTCTTCGGAATTAGCGGGCGCAGATGGGAGGAAGCATTTGGTGAGGTTTACAAATATGAACGCTCGGCTTTAGTTTTGGTTGACTTCCGGCAGAACCCACCAAAGCTATATCTGACGCTTGAAGATTTGCGGGCGGATGGCCTTGTGTCGGATCGGCTTCAGAGATTTGCTGGTCTTAGCCCTCAAAACTTTGCAACCGACATTCTCGAAATCCACCGCCTCCGATACATGGACCCGAATAATCTTACGACTGATATAGAACCGGCGTCAGTTCATCCAATCGCAGACCATATAGCGTAGCGACATACTCATCTACATCGTGATCCTCAAGCGAGAGCAGGTGATCATACTGTGTAGTGTCAAGGTCAGGAATACCGAAGCGGCCAATGAAGTTCTTTTGATAACATTGATAGTTACCTTCTAGCTGAAAGCTTGTCATTTTCGCGTAGTAGTGCATGACCATGCTGTTGAGGATGCGCTGCAGAACCATCAGCGGCATTTCTGCAAAAAGGGAATCTGACTCCTGCATAAAGACCGCATACCCGTTGCAAAATAGTTGGTCGCTGATATCCAGCATAAATTGGGGGCGTTTGCTGAATGTTTTCGTCAGCAGTTTTGGCCCTGGTGCCTCCATTCCTTGCGTTCTTCCCCAAGCATACCAAGTATTGTAATCTTTTTTGCCTTTATCACGCTCACCGAGTACCTTCTGACACTGGAGAAGATAGCGATAGGCTTTTGGGTAATGCTCGCACAAATCATCTTCCGGTATAGGCATATATTTACCGCTTGAGCGGAGGTACGGAAAAATTATTCGTCGTGTGTTGTGGGCGAGATCGCTTTGTGACGCCAAATCAGCTACCTTCACAACAGGGCGGGTCAGTTCCGCTTCAATCTCGTGTTGGGAATGGTCAGGTGCAATTGCGATGCAGCGGGTATCCTGCTGTCGAACAAGAAAGACAGAATCTTTGAGTGTCGCAAACCCTACTCGTATTGAAGTCATATTTCCCAGGGGCGTGCCGATATGCTCAATTTTCCTTATTGTATCTGCATGAGAAGGCTTGGACAGCCGCCACTTCTTTGAAGTTAATGCATCGTGGCGTATGGAAGAAAACTCTGCGGCATTTAGAGAGGCCGATGTCGCTTTTTCTTCAACGATGTCGTACTCAAATGTATCACGAGGTTCTTGTTTAAGAAAGACTAAGCAGGTGTAGGCGCTTGCATTATCAAAAACGTGGTGATGCCCAAAATCCACAATCCTGCGGATACATTTCTCTTGCTGAAGGTATTGCCTTACCTGTTCGCCTGCCAGTGAAGTGAAAAGATTGTTCTGAGTAATACACGCCAAACTGCCGCCGGGGGAGAGTATTTGATGACCTGCGACAAGAAAAAGCAACGCCAAACTAAAGCTGCCCTGAGCGTACTGCGGGAACCTTGCGCCCAACGCGAGACGGTAATCATCATCAAGGTTCTGCAGCTTGACGTAGGGCGGGTTAGTAACCACTACGTCAAATCCGTTCAGGCTGCCGGATAGGGCATAAAGCTGTTCCGGGGTAGAGGTCAAACTGTCGGTGCAGAATAGCCGCAAATCAGGAAACGGTAATGAAACACCACGCGATGCAAGGTAGAGTTCAACGACGCAGTGAGCATGATCAATCGCGAGAGGGTCTTTGTCTAGCCCCACTAAAGCTTGAGAGAAAGCCTGAGAGGCACTGAAGCCATAGCTATCTGCAAGAATGTCAGCCGCGCGAATTAAAAATCCGGCACTGCCGCAACAGGGGTCGCATACTTGAGGGACCCCGGCCACTGGCCGACACATTCTTAACGCATTACGCACTAGGTAATCGATAATATAGGTTGGGGTGTAGACCGCTCCAAAAGATTTCCGATGCTCAATGCTCAGCAGTTCTTCAAAGATGCCTTCTACTTCTTTGAGTGTAAGAACGGGAAAATCTTGATGTAGTTGTCTCTGCAGCTTTATGTCATAGCTGCCATCCTCCAGGTTGATAACCTTGCGAACCGTTTCTCCCTTCACTATCTGCTTCAATTCGACATTGTTGGAAGCTGCCCAGTGCTTGACGAAAGCTGATTTTAGAGTGTTTGGGGAGTGGTGCGCCAGCAGTGTCCGCAGAGACTTCTTCGTCGGGGCTGTAGTAACCTGAACGGATTCCGCTGAGATTGACTCAGTTAAGATTGACTCAGTCGTTAAAGCTCTTGGGGAAGTTTGTTGCGTGGACACTATGAAATCCTTTTCAGTAGTATGAAAACAGCCAATCCCATCTGGGATTGGCTGTTTTAGTTCAGCAGAGCGGGAGACCAGGCTCGAACTGGCGACATTCTCGTTGGCAACGAGACATTCTACCACTGAATTACTCCCGCATGAAGCTTAGAACGTGGAGAAGCGCTGACAAAAGTTATTATGCACGAACGCGCCGGGTTTGTCAACAGGTTCACTCGTTTTGGTAAAAAATTGGTGCCTTCCATCGGATTCGAACCGACACTGTATGCGGCCTAAACGCATTCTCTCTACCAATTGGAGTAGGAAGGCTGATTCCGGTTAGTATCTCTCACTTGTTCAGTATATCTAAGCGGCGGTTCAGTTGTCAAGCGTCGGGTATAATTGAATTGCCGACAATTTGGGGAGGAATTGCCCTGCCCGCCGGTGAAAATGCGGGCAGGCGTTTCTGTCCCAACATTTTTCGCAATCAAAAACAATTTTTAGAAGACACTCAAGGAGCTACACCGTTTCTTATGGCCGAACAAGAGAGACCTGATAACGACGACTCGCTGGAAGCCGCCAATGCAATCCCCGGAGTCGCAGACGACATCGAAGACAACGAATGGGGACGGCAGCCGATTGACCTGGACGCGCCTGTCGCCTCCGCGCCTCCCGCCGCCGAAGCCCCTGCGCCGATTGAAGCGACATTTGCCGACGCCGCGCCGCAAGCCAGCGCCAAAGAACAAGTCAGCGCCAAAGAAATGGACGCTCTGCGGGCGCAGGCGCAAACCGCGAACGAAAACTATTTGCGGGCGCTGGCGGACTTGCAGAACTTCCGGCGGCGCAGCGACGAGGCGCAAAAGCGTCAAATTCAAGATGCGAACGAGCGCCTGATCAAAGAACTGCTGCCGGTGCTGGATGACTTTGACCTTGCGCTGGATGCCGCCCGCAAGACCGAAAGCTACGAGCAGCTCATCGGCGGCGTCAGCGCCGTCTCGCGCAAGTTCCTCGCCACGCTCAATAAGCAGGGAGTCGAGCCGATCCCGGCGGTCGGCGAGCAGTTCAACGCGGAAGTGCATGAAGCGGTGATGCTCGATGAAGACAGCGAAGAGCCGGATGAGACGGTCACGGCGGAGCTTCGCAAAGGCTACACCCTCCATGACCGCGTCCTCCGGCCTTCGCTGGTCAAGGTGGCAAAGAAGGGATAGTCCCACCCGTAGGGGTGCCGCTTGCTGCGCCCTCCTATCAACTGCGCCCTTTTCCTTACCTGCCTCAGAAAAGATGAACGGGAAAGAACCGGAGGGCGCAGCAAGCAGCGCCCCTACAAGTGACGGACTGGAAAATAGGCGAGACAGGGAATGAACGTACAGAAGCTTAGGCCGCTTGGGGTCGGCGACATTTTTGACGAAGGCTTTGATCTGTACAAGCGGAACTTTGTGCTTCTGCTGCTGGCGACTGCCGCCGTGGTCGTGCCGCTGGACATTGGGCTTGCGTTTTTGACCCCGCGCCTGCTGCCGCCGGTGTTTGACTTGTTCAGTCTCACCAACAGCCAGTCCGATGCGTTCTGGGTCTGGACCGTAACCAGCCTGGTCAAGCTGATTTTCTTTCTGCCCTTGTATATTATTGCCGTCGGCCCGGTGACTGCCGCTGCGTCGGCCCGGTACCTGGATCAAAACATTTCGGTTGAAACCGTGTTCCGGCTCTGCCTGCGCCGAGCGCCCGCCCTGCTGCTGGCGGCGCTTTTTTCGGGCATTGCGCTTGCGCTCGGCGCGGCATTTTGCGGTATTTTGTGGCTGGCGGCGGCAGCGCAGCTTTTGTTTGTGCTTCAAGCGCTGCTGGTCGAAGGACTGGGGCCGGTCGGGGCGATGCGCCGTTCCGGGACGCTGGCCGCCGCCTACGGCAGCCGGGTTTTCGGCTGCCTGCTGCTGCTGGGCGGGGTGCTGTTTGTGGTTAGTCTGGGCCTCCGTCTGCCGCTGGCGTATCTGGTGGACAGCGTTCTCAATATCGCGCCGGGGGCCGCGTCTTTCTACGGCGGCGCGGCGGGCGGAACCGCGCAGCAGCAGGTTGTCTCGCTGATCAGCACCGGCCTGGCGCATCTGCTGCTCATTCCGTTTATCGTCTGCGTTGTGACCGTTCTGTATTACGACCTGCGAATACGCAAAGAAGGCGTTGACATTGAACTGATGGCCCAAGATTTAAATTATCCGCTGCTGAGCAGCCTGGGGCCGTTCCTGCCGCCGGTTCCGACCTTTGGTCCGGTTCCGCTCGGCAGGCCCCCGGTGGGAAGGCCGCCGGTCGCAGGGAGGCCGCCGAAATGAACCGCTTTTTGTGTGTGCCGGCTTTGTGTCTTTTGGCCTTGCTGATGCTTGCGGCGGGCAGGCTGTCGGCGGCGACGCCGCAGGAGTATGACCGGGCGCTCGGACAGGTGCAGGCGGCGCTCACCAGCCAGTCGCAGGCGCTCCAGGCGCAGGTGATCTCGTCCGGCCCGTCTCCTTCCCTGGTGGCCCAGCAGACGCTTCTGCCGATCCACGCGGTTGGAGCTGCGGGCCAGGTGCCGGTTTTGGTAGACACGTCGCAGCTTGTCGCGGCGATCAGCTCCGCCGAAGCGCTGAAAGACTCGGATCAAAAGTTCAGCGCACTGGAAGCGGTGTCCCGGCAGATTGGGCTGCTTCGGCAGACAATTGTCCAAACGCCGGTGCAGGACAGCCCGGCGGCGACGGTTTTGTCGGCGCGGGGTGTGCTGTCCCGGCCTGAATTCGCGTCCGACCCGCCCCCGCCGCCCTCGGTGGCCGACAAGCTGGCGGCGTGGCTTGACAAGCTGTTTCAGCCACGCACGCCGCAGACTTCCACTGCGCCGAATGCCAACCCGAACGTCATACTTGGAATCTTGATTGCTATCGCCGCCGCCGCGTTTGCCGTGCTGGTCGCCGTGCTGGTGCAGGCCATCGGGCGGCGGGAAGCGCGGGCCAGGCCGCTGGCGCTGGACGAGGAAGAAGCGGTTCTTGTGGAAGCGCGGGACAACAACAGTTTGCTGGCGCTGGCCGAGCAGCAGGCGAAATCAGGAGATTACCGCCGTGCGTTTCGGCTGGTTTATCTCGCGTCTCTGGTCGCGCTGGACACGAACGGCGTCCTGCATTTTGACCGCTCCAAGACCAACTGGGAATACCTGCGCTTGATGCGGGCGTCGGGCCGGGGCGATGTGTATACGGCGTTGACGCCGCTGACGCGCGAATTCGACCAGGTCTGGTACGGGTTTGCGCCGGCGGATGCGTCGCAGTATGCCCGTGCGCTGGCCCAGTATCATGCGCTCCAGGCCGCGCCGGCGGGGGCAGCCGCACTGTAATGCGTCCAAGCCGTGACCTTATTGCTGTCCTGCTGCTTCTGGCCCTCTTTGTCGCCGGCGGCCTGCTTCTGGGCGGGCGTGGTCCGAGCGTAGCCCGGCTTCCCGGACCGGAAAGCACGCCGAACCCGTCTTATGCCAACGACCGGGCGTCCGGTACGCGCGGGGCATTTGTCTGGGCGCAGGCGCTGGGCTATGAGCCGGTTCCGTGGCGTCAAAGCTGGAGCCGCCTTTCGCCGGCCGAGACCGGCGTTCTGCTGATCATTGATCCAAGCATCAATCAATCTTTGGTGACTTTGACTGGGTTCAATGGTCAGAACAATGACAAATCACAGCTCACGGCGCGGGATGCGTCCCGCCTGCGACGCTGGCTGAACTCCGGCGCGGGGCATACGGCAATTCTGCTCAGTTCTCGCATCGGAAGCGGCCACAGCGCCAAGCCCTCTTCGGACGACGCGGCCTCGTTCGGCGATGCGCTGGACTTAATTGTCGAGTCAGCCGCGCCGGACACGGGCCGCACCGAGTTCGCGCCGCTCCAGCCGGTCAGGGACACGCAGGGCATTCTCAGTGTCCATAGTACCTCCGGCTCGCGCATCAAGCACACCCGCTCCGACGGCCTGGCGATTTTTGGGGACAATGCCGGGCCGCTGGCATTAGAGATTCCCGTTGGGCGCGGGCGGCTGATCGCGGTGGCCGACAGCGCGTTGCTGTCGAACAGCCAGCTGCCGCGCTCCGAGAACGCCGTTTTTCTGGCGAACTTATTGGCGCACTATGGGCAGCCCGGCGGGCGTGTGCTGTTTGATGAGTATCATCACGGCGATGTCTCCGGCGCGGACGGCTCGGTTTGGGAAGATTTGGGGCGGCCCTTGCAGCTTGCGCTGATCCAGCTTTGCTTTGCCGCGCTGGGTTTGATTGCCCTGCTGGCGGTTCGGTTCGGCCCGCCGGTGCCGCTGGTGCGGAGCGTCGCCCGCTCGTCCGCCGATTATGTATCTTCGCTTGCCAGTCTGTACCGCCGCGCGGGCGCTTCGCAAACGGCTTTAGAAACGCTGTACCGGCAGTTCCTGCGCGACATCTGCGGGCGGCTGGCCCTGCCGCCGGATGTGGATTTAGAGCGGCTGGCCGCAGTCGCCGCCCGGCGCGGCCAGATTGACAAAGAACGCCTGCGCCGGCTGCTTGCGACCTGTGAGCTGAGGCTGGATTCGGGCAAAGTCTCGGAAGCCGAGCTTTTGGATTTGACCCGGCAGATGGAAAGTATCAGAAAGGAACTTGGCATTGCCTGAAAACGAAACAGAACCTACCCCGCTGCAAGCAGCGGCCCTCCCGCCCTCCGGGTCTGCCAGTGCAGAACGGGAAGGTGAGGAGGTTCAGACAGCGAATGGAACCGTAGGGGCGTCGCTTGCCGCGTCCTCCGATTTTTCCGCGCCCTCCGATTTTTCCGCGCCCTCTCCCTCGTGGGAGCCGCCGTCCGTCAACTTCTTCGCGCCGCCGCCGGTCGAAACGGCTTCGACGCCGTCTTACCAAACCGGCGGCGAAGTTCAGCGCGTCGCACAGGCGATCACGGCGGAAGTGCATAAAGCCGTGGTCGGTCAGGACGAAACCATTGAAAACGCGCTTGCAGGCCTCTTTGCCGACGGCCATGTGCTGCTCGAAGGCGTTCCCGGCACGGCGAAAACGCTGCTCGTTCGGGCGCTGGCCGCCGCCGTGTCCGGCGAGTTCAAGCGCATTCAGTTCACGCCGGATTTGATGCCGTCGGACATCACCGGAACGCGGATTTTCGATCAGCAGGCGATGGAGTTTGTGTTCAAGCCCGGCCCGCTGTTCACGGGCCTGCTGCTGGCGGACGAAATTAACCGGACGCCGCCCAAGACGCAGGCGGCGCTGCTGGAAGCCATGCAGGAGCATCGGGTGACGGTGGACGGCGAGACCCACGACCTGCCGCCGGTCTTTATGGTGTTTGCGACCCAGAACCCGATTGAGTTTGAAGGCACCTACCCCTTGCCGGAAGCCCAGCTTGACCGTTTTCTGCTGAAGCTGCTGGTGGCCTACCCGCCGCTGGAAGCCGAGCAGATGATCCTGCGGCGCGTCCACAGCGGCTTTGACGCGAACGATCTGGAAACGGCGGGCGTCCGTCCCGTTGCCGATGTCGCCGCCATCCAGCGCTGCCGGGCGCTGATTAAAAAAGTGCGCGTGGAAGAAGATATGTTTCAGTATATCACGCGCCTGGTGTCCGCGACCCGCGACCATCGCCAGCTTGTGCTGGGGGCCAGCCCCCGCGCGTCCATTGCTTTGCTGGGGGTCGGCAAGGCGCTGGCAGCCATGCGCGGGCGCGATTTCCTGATCCCCGACGACATCAAAGCCATCGCGCCCGCGACCTTGCGCCACCGCCTGCTGCTCCGGCCCGAAGCGGAGATTGAAGGCGTCAGCGCCGACCGGGTCATCGAGAACATCTTGGACAGCCTAGAAGTCCCGCGCTAACGCCACTTATGAAGTATCACATCTCGCACATGACCCGCTACGAATACGACGCGCCGCTGACGGGCGAGTGCTTCATGGAAGCTCGCCTGCGCCCTTTAACGGTGCCGGGGAAGCAAATCTGCCGCTCTTACACAATTACGGTAGACCCGCCCGTGCCGGTGTTCGGCTACGACCAATTGCATCAAATGGGCCTCGTCAACCATTTTGTCGTGCGCGGCGAGCCGTACCAGACGCTCTCCATCTGCGCCGAATCTGCCGTGGAAACACTGAAAAGCAATCCGTTCGAGCATTTGGATTTGCTGGCGGAAGACTGGCCGGCGCTTGCCGACAAGTCTCTGCACGAAGAATACGCCGAGTTTTTGGCCCCAACGCCGCTCGTGCCGCTGTTTGGATCATGGAGCGGCCCGGAGCCGCTGCCGAGCGTTCTGGCCTATGCACAGGCGCTCTCACACGAGATCAATTCCCAGTTTGATTATGTGCCGGGTTCTACCGATCTGCTGACGCCGCTGACGGAGTTTGTCACCCAGAAGCGCGGCGTCTGCCAGGATTACGCGCATCTCATGCTGGCCGCCGCCCGTTCCCGCGGCGTTCCCGCCCGCTACGTCAGCGGCTATATCTACGCGGGCGCGGAGGACGGGACGCAAGGCGCGGGCGCGACCCATGCCTGGGTGGAGCTATTCCTGCCGCAATCGGAAGATTGGAAAGCATCGGGCGTTTGGACCGGCTTCGATCCGACCAACGATATTCTGACCGCAGGCAGCCATATCAAAATCGCCGTCGGCCGGGATTACGCGGACGTGCCGCCGACTAAAGGCTTGGTGCGTGCCGCTGTCGGCAGCCCATTGCCGTCGGAAACGGCGCTAATAGTAGAAGTGAGCGTGGAGCGGGTGGAGGAGTAGGAAGGAGCCGCAAAAGTGCAGGATGCAGCAGGTCGAACCAGGCAGGAACTTGCGGCCATTATAGATATTTTGAGCGAATTGACCGGGCTGGCTTCGCGCTGGAACGGCGAGGTCGAACTGTCACAAGACCCCCGTATATTAGGTCGCAAACCATTTACTTGCCGAGTTGTTGTCAATGTTGGGCTTGTTGATCAGCCGGCCAGGTGGCGAACGCTCATTCACGAAGCTTTGCATTCGTTCTCGGCAGGTTACAATATGACTGACTATCAGGCATTTCTTGGCTGGGAGGAAGGGGTAGTTGAGCAAACTCAGCGCCTCCTGCGTCCTGCCGTTTTAGCAAGGCTTGGTCTCCAAATAGAGGAGGCTGTCTTCGCACCTGTGGAAATAAGTTATGCGTTCAACAAGTATATTCAAGCGATAGAACGGATGCGAAGCGCCTTGCACGACAAAGACGAACTTTCATTTTATCTGAGGCTTCTCACTACGGAGATCAAGAACCGACATAACTTCGTGTTCAGCACTGGCAACCGTCTCCCTGCCCAAGAACGAGCCGCATTTGTCGCCATATTTTCAGCAACCAATTCTGTCCTCAAGGAGGCACCTTAATGAGCTATGCGAACCATTCTGAGCGTAATCGGATAATGAACCAAGCACTCAGAGCAAGAACTCTTTCCGAAATCGCGCTCGCAAACCATGAAATGGATCAATGGGTCGCTGACCACCCGGAAGATTTAGGCATCAGAGATGCCTATGAGGTATTAGACAATATGCAGGAAATCGCTGAGTTTCAAGAGCAAGAAGAACTTAGCCGCCGATCTCCTGCGGAACTGGTGAGTTAGTTCAAGATTGCCTTTGCGGCGGCGGAGGGCATCCGCTCGACGACATGGACTTTGCGGTCTATGGTGGCCTCAAACTCGGACAGGGTCATGTCGTCCAAAAAGATGTCCCGGTCGGGGTCGCGCAGCATGATGGACGGCAGCACGACCCGCTCGCCAAGCGCATCGCCCATCTTGTGCAGGGCTTCGGCGACATCGTGACCGGTCAACAGCCCGGCAATGCTGATGTTGCCTTCAAAGAAGTTGTTGTGCACGGCGCAGACGTTGACGTTCAAGTTTTCGACTTGATTGAATGTGTCCGCTAAGTTGTTCAGAAACGGAGCGGCAAGCTCGCCGGTCACGAGCGTTGCCGTGCGGGGTGCAGGCAGGCGGGCGGGAAGTTTGCGGGCGACCTTTTTCACGTCGTCTTGAAAGAGGCGCACCATGCCGACGCCGTCTTCGAGCTGGGGAAAGCCTTCGTACTGCCGCGCGGTTGGGACTTCCATCCCCGCCGCGAGGTAAAACTCGTCGCTCAAAAAGACGAAGTTCGTGTCCAGGCGCTTGCGAAACCTAGTTCGCCAGGCTTCCGAGGCTTCGACCACCGAGCGGGAAAACTCCGGGGAGCAGGTCGTCAGCGCGGCTAAACGGTCCCGGAACTGAGTGAGGCCAACGGGAACGACGGCCACCGACAGGACGCCGCCGTAAGTGCCGCGTGCCTCCGGGTGCAGCTCGGCCAGCTCGCGGACGGTCTGCTCCAGCTGCGCCCCGTCGTTGTAGCCGGGGCAAAGAACGACTTGCCCGTGAACTTGAATTTTCGCATCCGCCAGCATTTCGAGGCGCGGCAGGATCGGCTCCGGGCCTTTGCGGCCCAGCATCCGGCCCCGCACTTCCGGGTCGGTGGCATGGATGGACACGAACAGCGGCGAAAGCTTCTGGTCAATGACCCGCTGGAACTCCGCTTCGCCCATATTGGTCAGCGTCAGGTAATTGCCGTGCAGGAACGATAATCGGTAGTCGTCGTCCTTGATATACAGCGACGGGCGCAGGCCTTTGGGCTGCTGGTACAAAAAGCAGAACACGCACTTGTTCTTGCAGATATGCACCCGGTCAAACAAATCGTCGCCGAACTCGATGCCTAAGTCTTCGTCGTAGCCTTTGGTGATTTCAAAATGCAGCGGCTCGGCATCATTCCGCAGCATGTCCAGAGCGACTTGCTCGCCTGCCGACAGAAACGCGAAGTCTACGATGTCTAAAACGGGCTGGCCGTTGACATGGGTGATCACATCGCCGAGCTGGACACCGGCCCGCGCCGCCGGGCTGTCCGGCTCCAGCGCCAGCACTTTTGCCCGCTCCGCTTTTGCTTTCGGCGTTACCACTTTCTCGTCGGCCATCGGCAGGGACAAAAGCTTGGGGCGCACCGAGTTTTCCGTATTCATTGCCATAAGGCTTTAGTATACCCGAAAACCGCGTTGCGGCTGAAAAATGCAACTTTTTCAGCGCTCCCGTGTCGTATGATAAAAGGGGAAAGATTTGCCTGATGACGAGTGATCATCGCTCGCCCTGGAACAGTTTCACGGCCCTGCCGCGCCTTGACCCGGACCTTGCGCTGGTGCGTCAGTTCCGGGCAACGGCAAGCCCGGCGGTCTTCGAGATTTTGTTTCGTAAGTATCAGACAACGGTCTTTAGCTTTGTCTCGCGCATGGTCAACGGCGAGGAAGCGTACGATCTGACGCAGGAAGTGTTCGTGCGGGCTTTGCGCTCCCTGCCGTCGTTTAACGGGGACAGCAAGTTTCGGACCTGGCTGCTGACGATTGCCCGCAACGTCTGCCTCAATTATCTGCGGGACCGCAAGCTCCGCTTAGGGCTGGAAGCCGGGTCGCTGGACGAAGAGCCGGACACGCCTGGTTTTATTGCGGAACCGTCCGACCCCGCCGCCGACATTGGGCGCATCGTAGAAGTGCGCGAATTGCAAAGGGTTGTTGACAAAGTGCTGGCGCAGCTCACCGACGAGCAGCGGCTTTTGATGACCCTGCGCGATTTGCAGGGATTGTCGTATGAAGAAATCGAGCAGATCATGGAACTGAGCCGGGTCAATGTCAAATCCAAGCTGCACCGGGCGCGGCTGGCTTTCAAAGCAAAGTTTGAGCCGTATTTGTCCCAAGTCAGCCCGGATGCGGTGGGGCAGGGGGGCGGAAAGTGACACGGGAAAACGCGCGGCTGCTGTTTTCCGATTACTTGGAAGACGCACTGAACCCGGCGGCACGCGATGCGCTTCAAGCATTTCTGGCACAGAACCCGGACGCGGCGGCCGAGCTGATCGCTTTGGAACGCACGCTGTCGCTGCTGCACCGCCTGCCGGAGCGGGAGCCGACGCTGGACCTCTGGCGGGAGCTGGCCCCGGAGATTGAAGCGTTCCGGGCCGAGCGGCGTCTGAGTTTTCTCACACGTCTGCGAGCGCACTGGAGCGTGTTCGTGTCGTCGGTCAGCGAAGGCGTGATACTCTGGACTCACGCGCTTGCCCGCCGCGCTCACCATTATCTTGGGCCGCATCTGCATTCTGAAAAAGAAAGGACGTAACGGATGCGTCTTAATCTGCGGGTTTCTTTTCTGCTTGCCGTGCTGCTTCTGCTCGTTTGCCCCTCGGCACACGCCGCGCCGCCGCAGGTTTATGTGGTCAGCATTCATGGAACAGTCTGGCCCGGCACGGCGGTTTTTGTCCGAAAGCAGCTGGACACGGCGTATCAGCAGGGCGCGGCAGGAGTCATCTTAGACTTAGATACGACTGGCGGTTCGCAGCCTGCCGCCGTAGACATCAAGCAGGCGATTTTGAACCATGCAGCCGCGTATCCGATTGCGGCGTTTGTGCATGACCATGCCACCGGGCCGGGCAGCCTGATCGCTATTGCCTGCAAGACGCTGGCGTTCGCGCCGGGCGGCACGCTGGGCGCGGCGGACGGCGGCGCGAAATCCGACTACCAGTCGGCAGCCTCGGCAAACGGACGCAACCCGGCGATTGCCGCCGCGTTCGTGTCAGCGGACTCCGACCTGCCGGCGCTGGGCGTCAAAGCGGGAGACCCGCTGACGTTGACCGCGACTCAGGCCCAGTCGGTCGGCTATGCCGATCTTGTCACGGCGCTGCCGTCGGGAGTTCTCGCGAAGATGGGGCCTAGCTTGGCCGGCGCACAGCTTGTCCCCGTCGAGCTGTCGGCGTGGAATACGTTGGCGCTGTGGGTCACTCAGCCCTGGGCGACAGTCTTAATTTTGGCGATTGGCCTCGCGCTGATGATCACCGAGATTTTGACTCTGCATTCCTGGGGCGTCGCCGGCATTTTCGGCGGCCTGCTGGTCGCGCTCATCTTCGCGGCCTACATCACGGTCGGCGCGGCAACCTGGGTGGGCGTCCTGCTGTTTCTGGCGGGCGCGGCGCTCTTGCTGCTGGAAACCCATGTCCTGCCGGGGCATGGCTGGCCGGCGTTCACAGGGCTGGCGCTGATCTTTGCCGGCCTGTTTTACGCGCTCGGCGGGCCGGGCAACGGGGCGCTGTACCCGGCGGCGACGGCGCTGTTTATGACGCTCGCCATTTTGGCCGCGTTCTTTTTGTACCTGCCCCGCTCCGGCGTTTGGAAGCGGATTGGCCTGCCGCTGCGCCAGACCGCGCTCGGCGGCTACGTTTCCAGCGACGATTACACCTCTTACTTAGGTCAGTATGGAACTGCCGTGACTTTGCTGCGCCCGTCGGGGACTGTTGAGATTGATGATGTCCGTTTGTCTGTCGTCACCGAAGGCGAGTTCATTGCGGCGGGAACGCGGGTGCAGGTCGTCATGGTTCAGGGCAGCCGGATTGTGGTGCGCGGGCCGGAGTAGGGAACCTCACCCCGCCTCGTTCCTCGTCAGATACGCAGTAATGCCGTCCTCGGCATACCCTCTCCTTAAGAAAGGAGAGGGTGAAGAGAATTAGGACAAAAAGGCTTGCGCTAGGACAAAGAGGCTTACGCCCGTTCAGCGTTCTTATTGTTCTTACCCTCTCCTTTCTTAAGGAGAGGGTATGCCGAGGACGGCATTACTGCGTATCTGACGAGGAACGAGGCGGGGTGAGGTCGCCTACCGGGTATAATTCCCGCTATGCCCACCAGCGCAATACCCAAGAAACCTGCTCCGCCGAAAAAGCCTCGCAAGCCGGAGTTCTCGCCGACCCGCCTTCGCTCGTTCCTGTCCTGCCCCATGATGTACCGGCTGGACTATGTGGACAAAGTCGGCAAGTTCTACCACCGCGCCCGCGCCGGGTTTACCTTCGGCTCCACCCTCCATCAAGCCTTGCAGACGTTCCACGAGGACGGCGGCAGCGCGGCGGTTTCCGCGCCGGAGCTGGTTGCCAAGATGGAAACCGTCTGGCAGTCGCAAGGGTACGAAAGCGCGGCGCATGAAGCCGAACACAAAGTGGAAGCGGCACGGATTTTAGAGACGTATCACGCCGCGTCGGAAGCGCGGGCCGAAGATACCCGGCCATTTCTGATTGAAAAGATGCTGAAATGGGACATGGGGCCGTTTGTGCTGACCGGGCGGATTGACCGGATTGACGAGCATTTGTCCGACGGGGCGCTGGAGATCGTAGACTACAAATCCGGGCGGATGGGCGTCACCGAAGCCGATGTCAAGAGCGCCCTTGCGATGTCGGTCTACCAGCTTTTGACGAAGCGCAACAACCCCGACCGCCGCGTCTACGCGACCATTCATGCCCTGCGCGGCGGCGTTACCGCGTCCGCGTCATACTCCGACGACGAGCTGCTGGCCTTAGAAGAAGACCTGCGCGGTATCGGCATTACGATTTTAGAGAAAGACTTTGAGGCCGTCCGTCCCGTTCCCCTGCCCGATGTCTGCCGCTGGTGCGACTTTTTGCCCCTCTGCACCCGCGCCTGGAAGCGCGAAGGCCGCGATTATGTGGCCGAGCTTGGCCTGGAAACTGCTGAATAACTCAAAAACCGTGTTAGAATACAGGGAGCAGTCTTCAAGTCAACTCAATCACTCAGTGGAGGACATCATGGCAAGCCCTTGTTTTTACCATCCCGGCGTCACTGCGGCGGCAGTTTGTATTCAGTGCGGGACGCCCGGCTGCCCGGAATGCCTGGAAGTGGTCGGCGGAAAGATGGCCTGCCGCCGGTGCAGCCCGGCCCTCAAAAGCAGGCTTGCCGCCCAGCCGGTCCCGCCGCCGGTTCGCCCGGCCTATAATCCCAATGCCAGCCTGAACTACGCTTCCAGTCCTGCCGATTATGTGGACACGACGCCGAGAGAAAAGCTCAATTCCGGCATGATGCTGAAGGGAATTGCGCTGGCGGGCGTCGTCGGCGCTCTGGGAGCGGTTGGGATCGAGAAGATACTGTTTTACAGCCACTTCGGCTTTGCGTTTTTGTATGTGTTTCTGGGATTTGCCGTCGCCATGTCCCTGCGGGCGTTCACCGGGCGAGGCGGGCAGACGATGGCGCTGACCGCCGCCGGTGTCTTGATCGTCTGCCTGGGCATCAGCCATGCCCTCTACGCGCAGGATTTACTGAATGCGGCACGAGCCTCCGGCGATGCCGATGCAGGCGTGACTTTCGCTGATGCCTTCCCAATCGCGATGGGCCAGTTAAAGTTTGTGCACTGGATACTTGTTGCCGGCAGCGTCTTTGTGTTTGACGACAGCCAACCGAGAATGAGATCAGCGTAATGAAAGCAGAAGCGGAAGAAGGAGCGTGGGAATAAATTCCTACGCTAGGGTTTTATTGGGGTGTGGGGCGAAGCGCCGACCGTCCGCCTGCGCGGACAAGGAGCAGAGCATTTACGACACGATCTTTTCTTCGTCCACGAAGGTGGACGGTAGGCGTCTGCGCCCCATAGCGTAGGATTTCAATCCCACGCCTTCTTTCCTAACTTCACGCGATTTCTTCGCCAATCCCCAGCGCTTTGAGGTCGCTGCGGGAACGGTCATCGGAAGACACCAACGCCCGCATCTGGGCAGCGACTTCGCTTTCGGTGAGGTTGTGGCGGGCCATCGCGTCGCGGACGAATGAAACGCGGTCGTGGGCCATCAGTAAATCCAGGCTGGAGATGTCCAGAATGTCGGCGAGTGCGCCGAGAGCGGGGACGGTCTGGGCGATGTCGCTTTCGGCCCTGGCTCGGAGCAGGGTTTGGGCATACTCCAGCTCGCGCATGGCCTGGTCCAATGGGGCGACCATGACCCGGAATTCGTTGACTTTTTCTGCGAGATCACCGCTGAGTTCTGCCGCCATAATGCCTGTCCCCTCCATTAATGCTTTAGTATACCCCGCTTGACACTCTCTGAGGTTGACAAATGCCGGGCGTCAAGTGTAAGATAGATTATGCCCGTTTCCGCCGCGACTGCCTCTGCCGCCTCGCTTTCCACCCTGCCGCCTGTCGTCCTACCGGCGTTTGAAGGGCCGCTGGATTTGCTGCTGCATTTGATCCGCGAGCACCGCGTGGACATTGCCGACATTCCCATCTTGCAGATTACCGACCAATACTTGGCGTATCTGCGGGCGATGGAAGCAATGAACCTGAACGTGGCCGGGGAGTTTCTCCTGATGGCGGCGACGCTTCTCGAAATCAAGAGCCGGATGCTGCTGCCGAAGCCGCCGCGTTTGGAAGACGCCGAAGAAGGCGAAGACCCGCGGCTGGAGCTGGTCCGGCGGCTGGAAGACTACCAGCGCTACAAGCTGTTTATTGAAACGCTGGCCGAGTGGGAAGATGACCGCCGGGCGCTTTTTTTTCGCGGCCAGGGCGACTACGGCGGCGAGTATGTCCTGCCCGTTGAGTTTGGGGCTATGAAGCCCGGCGCACTGCTCAAAGCGCTGAACCGCCTGCTGGCCGAGGCCGGAGACGACGGCGGCGAGGCAGTCACCAGCGTTCGCCGCCAGAAGATGACGCTTCGGCTTGCAATGGCGTCCCTCTGGCACAAAGTCCAGCGCGGCGGCACTAATGGCATTCTGCTGGAAGACTGTTTTGAGCCGCCCTATGTGCGCTTAGAAATTGTCATGCTGTTTCTGGCGCTTTTGGAGCTGCTTCGTAATCGCCGCGTTCATGCCGCGCAGGCGCAGCATTTAGGTCATATTGTTTTAACGGCATTCACGGAAGAAGTAATAGCGGCAGACGCCGATGTCTGAGATGTTCTTAGAAACAGACCTGCCGTCGCTGCTGGAAGCGTACTTGTTCGTGGCGACGGAGCCGGTGCAGGCGGCCGAGATTGCCCGTGTTCTGCAGCTTGACGCGGCGGCGGTGGAAGAAGCGCTGGAAGATATGGTGAATGCCTACGCCCGGCGGATCAATTCCGGCCTGCATGTGGTTCGCATCGCAGGCGGCTACCAGATGGCGACCCGGCCGGCGCTTGCGGTCGGCATCGGGCGGCTGCTGGCCGCGCCCAGCCAGAAATCGCGCTTGTCCAAGCCGGCGCTGGAAACGCTTGCCATTATCGCCTACCAGCAGCCGGTGACGCAGGCGGAGATTGAGGCCGTGCGCGGCGTCAGCGCCGACGGCGTGCTGAAAACTCTAGCCGAGCGTCAGCTGATTGCGGAAGCGGGCCGTAAGGAAGTGGCGGGCCGCCCGATTTTATATGCGACCACGCCGGACTTTTTGCACTATTTCGGCCTGCACACGCTGGAAGATTTGCCGCCGCTGAAAGACATTGCGCTCGAAGACGAAAGCGAAAAATCCGCCACGCACGATGCGCTGCAGGCGGTGGGGCTTGGGGAATGATGGCCCGTCAGGAACCCGGCCATAAATGGCTGGGCTACAAGTTTACAAAGCCCCTCCGGGGCTAAATGCCATCGAAAATTGGCTTATCTTCAGCCCCGGAGGGGCTTCGTACGTTTATAGCCTGGCCTTTCAAGGCCGGGTACGCACATACTATGCTCAAACGCACCACCTTCTTACTGACTCTTCTTTCTCTGCTGTTGCCTTTGCGAATGACCCACGCGCAGACCGTGCCGCCTGCCGCGAAGCCGCTGACGCCGGTCGTCCATAGCCACTATTCCATTTTGGTAGATGCCGTCACGGGAAAAGTCCTCTGGGAGCGCAATGCCGAGACGCCGCGCCCCATCGCCTCCACGACGAAAATACTGACGGCGACTTTGCTGCTGGAACGCGGGCATTTGGACGACATCGTGACGGCTCCGAACGGCGTGCAGTACCTGCCGGACAGCAGCCTGCACCTGAAGCCGGGCGAGAAGCTCACCCTGCGCGACCTGCTGTACGCGATGCTCCTGCGCTCCGCCAATGATACGGCAGTGACGGGCGCGGTGTACCTGAGCGGCAGCGTTCCGGCGTTCGCCAAGCTGATGAACGCGAAGGCCAAAGAAATCGGGGCGACCCATTCGCATTTTGTGACGCCGAACGGCCTGCCCGCGCCGGGGCATTATTCGACGGCGGGAGATTTAGCGATCCTTGCGGCCTACGCGGTCAACAACCTGCCGGAGTTCAACGCAATCGTCAAGACGCCGGTCTATAAAGTTCATCGGTCCCTAGATCAGCGCGATGTCTGGGTCAAAAATACAGCCACGACCTTCCTCAAAAAGTTTCCGGGAGCCGACGGGATTAAAACCGGGTATATTCATCAAGCGGGGCACTGTTTTGTCGGCTCGGCGACGCGCGGCGGCTGGCGGCTGATCGCGGTCGCTCTGGACAGCAACGACTGCCGGGAAGATGTCGAGTCGCTCTTAAACTATGGCTTTGCCGAGTTCGCGCCGTCAACCGTGATCCATCAAGGCGATCCTGTCGGCACGATTTATATTCCGAGCGCCTCTGCGCCCGTCAAAGTGAACTGCTCGGACACGCTCTTTATCGTGGCCTCCAAGAGCCGTCCCATACCCGCCGTGCAGATCAAGCTTTCGCCCCTGCCGCTGCTGCCGCAGGCCCCGATTTCGGCAGGAACGCGGCTGGGAACGGTCACGGTGTTAATCGGCGGCAAAGTGCAGGCGACTGCGGCGGCGCTGGCGGCGGAAAATGTGCCGGTCCGTCCTGCCGCCCTGCTGCTTCAAACAACAAAGACCGCCGGGCTGACTCTGCTGAAAGCCGCCGGAGCGCTTGCCGTTCTCGCGGCGCTCATTTTTGGGGGAATGATACTGTATGGAAGAACGGCTTCAAAAAGTGCTCGCCTCCGCCGGAATCGGCTCACGGCGGGCGTGCGAAGCGTGGATCGCCGAGGGCCGGGTTCGCGTTAACGGGCAGGTCGTCACCGAGCTTGGCACGAAAGTGGACCCGGAGACCGATAAAATACTCTTTGACACCCGCCCGGTCCACCCCCCGCGCAAGCGCTATTACTTGGCGCTGAACAAGCCGAAGGGAATTATCTCGTCGCGCTCCGACCCGCACGGTCACGCAGGACAGATGGTCACGGATTTAGTAGACATCGGCGGCAAGCCGATGCTGCGTCCCGTGGGGCGTTTGGACGCCGACAGCGAAGGCTTGATCTTTTTGACCGACGACGGCGACTTTCTGTTCAAGATGACGCATCCGCGCTATCATGTCCCTAAAACGTATCGGGTCGCCGTGTCGGGCGTTCCCAGCGAAGATGCGCTGGGGCGTTTGCGGCGGGGCATCATGCTGGACGACGGCATGACAAAGCCTGCCGAGAATGTCCGCCTGCTGCGCGGCAAGCAGAACGAGGACGGCACGGGGCAGGGGGAAGTGGAGCTGACCATCTATGAGGGCCGCAACCGACAGGTGCGCCGCATGATGGTGGCTCTCGGCCATACCGTCACCCGCTTGGTCCGTGTCCGCATCGGCAGCGTCCGGCTGACCGGCCTGCCGCCGGGAGCCTGGCGGCATCTGACGCCCGGCGAAATTGCCGCGCTCACGCAAGAAACAAAATCCCAAGAAACAAAATCCCAAGAAGCAACAATCCCGCAAGAAACAAATCTACCAGAAACCAAGTCACGCATCAAAGAGGAGACACACTCATGGCCCGCACCGCAACCTTCGACACGACCAAAGGCACCATCGTCGCCCAGCTCACTGAGGACGACGCGCCCATCACGACCGCAAACTTCATTGAGCTTGCCGAAAAAGGCTTCTACAACGGACTGACGTTCCACCGCTACGCGCCGGGCTTCGTCATTCAGGGAGGAGACCCCGACGGCAACGGCACGGGCGGCTCCGGCAAGAACATCAAAGGCGAGTTTCCAGACAACGGCGTCCCTAATCCCGGCAAGCACGACGCGGCGGGCATGCTGGCGATGGCCCGCTCCGGCGATCCCAACAGCGCGTCGTCCCAGTTCTACTTTACGCTGGACGCCGCGCCGCATCTGGACAGCGGCTATGCCGTATTTGGCAAAGTCACGTCGGGTTTAGAGGCAGTGATGGCGCTGCGTCAGGGCGACAAGATGAACTCCGTGACGATTAGCGGTAGTTAGGAACCGGCACTGGAAGTGCCGGTCTACTATCAAGTGAAAGTATGCCGAAGACGGCATTACTGCGTATCACTGCGTGACTAAAGCCACGCTATCTTAAGCGCTCCTCAGTGTCGGAGACACTTTCGTTCAAGAGTAGACCGGCACTTCCAGTGCCGGTTCTTGACTCGCTCAATCTCAGGGAACTTTTGACAGGCCATGAACGCTTACAAAGGAGAACAGGGCCGCTGCCGGCCCATCGTCCCATGAGGCTGTTTCCGGAATCTCGGAAAAACGCGCCTGTTGAGGCGCAATGCGGGGCCGCAGAAACGGGGCTGTCCGAGGACGAAGTAGACCTGTTTGCGAGGCTTCTGGCCGCGCATCAGGACAAGCTATACCGGGTCGCCTACCGCATGGCGGGCCACCACGAGGACGCGCAGGATTTATTGCAGGACGCCCTGCTGGAAGCGTATCGGTCGTTCAAGAAGTTTCAGCGCGGCAGCTATTTTGACAAGTGGCTGTACCGCATTATGACCAACACGTTTATTGACCGCCAGCGTCACAAGAAGCGGGTGGGGGTTGTCGAGTCGCTGGATGCGCCGCTGCCCGGTTCCGGCGAAAGCGAGGGAGCCGGGCGCGACATCCCCGACTGGGCCGATGAGCCGTCGCGCCGGATTTTGCAGGACAAGTTCGATGAGCCGGTCCAAAAAGCGCTGGACGCTTTGCCGCCTGAGTTTCGGATGGTGCTGATTTTATCGGACGTGGAAGAGTTTTCTTACGAGGAAATCTCCGAAATGATGGACACGCCGATTGGCACAGTCCGTTCGCGCCTGCATCGTGCCCGCTCCATGATGCGGCAAAAACTTACGAGTAAGTAAAATCGGCGAACAAAAAGAGCTGACTTGCGTCAGCAAGAAGACCATGATGAGCAAGAATACACATCCGCACGGCGAGCAGTTGTCCGCCTACATAGACAGTATGCTGGATGTTTCCCGAATGCGCGGCATCGGCGAGCATCTGCACGTCTGCGCGGCCTGCCGCAGCCTGGAAGCCGATTTGCGCCGGACAAAGTTTCTGGTGCGCGGCCTGCCCGACCCAGTTCTGCCCGGCCCGGACTTCTGGACGGCGGCTTACCGGCAGCTTCGGGTAGACGACCGGGAGCGGGCAACTGCGAAACGCCCACTCTGGCAGGCGCTGCGCGGCCCGGAACAAGCCGCGCACCGCCGCTGGGCTGGGGGACTTGCCGCTGCCGCTGCGGTGGGAGTTCTGCTGGCCGGGCCGCTGACGCCCGCGCCGCGCTTGATTGCGCCTTCGGTTTTGACGCCGCCCTCAGTTCGGGCGCTGGTTCCGGCGCAGGATGTTTCGCCGGACGTGTCCTCGCTGGCGGAGCTGCACACGGACTCGGTTTCGCGCCTGCCGCTGGCGGACCCGGACCGGCAAAAGATGATCGCCGCCGACGTTCAGCAGCCCGATACGGCTCCGGCGGACGCTTTGGAGGCGGCAGGTTATGCCGATGCGTCGTTCTAGCCCCGCCTTGCTGCCGGCTCTTTTCCTGCCGGCTCTTTTCCTGCTGAGTTTGGCAGGCTTGGGGCCGGCCTCGGCAAAGCCTTTTCAAATTCCGCTCCGCACGCGCTTTAAAGCGCGGGTCAATCCACCCGTAACAGTTCCCGTCAAAAAAGTGTCGGTCAAAAAAGTCCCCGTGAAAGCGCCGACCGCCGAGGCGCTCTTTGTCAAAGTCCTGCGCTCGGACGACCTGTACCCGTACAAAGGCCGGCAGATCACGACCTATTGGCGCACCGGGCGCGTGATGGAAGTGATTGTTTTTCATCGCCCGACCGATGACCGGCGCATTCAGTTCTTGAACCCGGAAGTGGAGCGTGGGCGGCTGCTGGTCACCCAGGGCGGCACTCAGCAGTGGGAATACGATCCGCACCGGAAAGTGCTGCGGCACCGGCGGCTTTCGCCGGGGGCTTTGGATGACGACGACCTGCTTTCCTACACCCTGCTGCGGGCGAATTACCTGCTGGCCGTAGACCCTAAGCCGCACGTCATCGCGGACCGCAAGACCTATCTGGTCACGATCAAGCGCCCGCAGGGGCAGACATTGGCCCGGCGGTTCTGGATTGACGCCGGCAGCGGTTTGATCTTGAAGCGGGAGATTTACCGGGACGACGGCAAGCTTGCAGTCACGGTGACGTTCTCGGACATCGCCTACCACGCCCGCCTCGCCCCGGCGCTTTTCACGCTGTCGGGCCTCGCCAGGACCATGCGCGTTGTCGAGCTTCCCACCGCCGAAACCGCAATCCCGCTGGCGTCGGTGCGAACCCAGCTTGCCGGCAAAGCGTCCGCCCCGGCGTCACTCGCCGGCTACCGCCTGGTCGGCGCAACCACCACGAAAATCGGCGAGCGCCCTGTCCTGCATCTGCGCTACTCCGACGGCCTCAATTTGGTGTCCCTGTTTGAGCAGCGCCGCACCCAGCCCAGCCGCCCGACCCTCGTGCCGCCGGGAATGCGCGTGACCTTGATCGACACCACGCCGGTTCATATCGCCCACCGCGCATCCCTCACGACCTTGAACTGGGATACCCCCGCCCTCAACACGACGCTGATGGGCGAAATGGGCCTGTCCACCCTCCGCACCCTCGCTGGGGCCGCCATCCAAGCACGGCAGCAAAAATAATTCATAAAAATAAAGTTAAGTGCCTCCCTGCCATAACCATTGACAACGGTCGGGGAAGTCGCTAGACTGTTCCTTAAGCAACCAACACCATAATCAAGTGGCGATGTGCAGATCGCAAAGGAACCCTTACCATGTCTCTTTCCTTGCTCCTGCCGAAGTTCTCGCCGCCGCGCCCCGCGCACCTTTACTTAGTAAAGGTGCTTCCACTTTCCTGCCTTGTTTCTCTTGGCCTTATCGCAACGCGCCCCGCCCACGCGCAGTATGGCGGATGGGTGCCCGTGCCTTGCGATGCTCAGGGCAACAGCCTTCCGCACATTATCCAGGACAGCTCCGGCTTCTACGAGATGGGCGGCACCACCAGCGGGACAGTCACCAATGGCTATCCCGCCCCGATGATCGCCGCCGGCAGAGATACGTCCAATTCCAACAACTCCCAGTATCTGGACGCCGGGTATCCGCTGTGGCTGGACACCATCCCCACCTACCATTTCACCTGGGAAGGCATTGCCGGTTACCCCGGCTTTTATGCCGAGGCCGGCAATAGCGTGCAGAACGGCAGGTTCACCTACAACGTGTCCTCTTCCTATGGCTCTCCTAATCAGGGCATCATCAACGGCAGCGTGCAGGTTGACGTGTCGGGGCAGTTGGTCTACTACTTCCAGGAACGGTGGCAGGGCTACGGCCCGCCGACTACGGCGATGCCGGACCATCTGGGCGTGCTGCTGCGAACGACAGTGACGGCTGGGGCCAGCGTTGACTATGGGTACTCGGCCCAGACGAGCGGCCTGTCGGCCACGGCGACGGCTTCGGACGGTTCGCCCTACAACGAGAAGGCTTCCGCCTCTGCTTCGGTTGGAGGGATTGGAGACAGTTACGAGAACGTCGTAGGGTATCATCTGGAGCGGGCGTCGGTTGATAAAGGAACGGGGATCGCGGAAGTGTACCTGAGCGGGACGGTCAGCGAGCAGGCCAGCAACAGCGTTCCTTACGGCATCTTGGATTATTCCTACGACCCTCAGTATCCTTCCCCTACTGAGACGAACGGGCTGACAAAAGCCACCTCCAATGCAAACGTCACCAGTTCCGTCAAGCCGGATGACCGAAAGGTATCAATTAGTTGCCCGACAATCGAGGACTCTTACTACAAGAGTGCCACTCCTGACGCCACTCACGGCGACCGTTATCTCAACCAGCGCAACAAGGATGACTCTATGCAAGGAGACTCGGCAGCAACTTACAGTAATGCTGATAGCAACCGAGGCTGGGTAGCAAACGCAACTTTTGTAGGCAATCCATCGGGTTTCACCAATCCGACTTATGCTTGGTCTAGTGATTTTAGTGGTGCCGCAATGGTGGGCGTGGATTTGACCCAGCCAAGCGTTGCAGGATCATGGTTCCTTTACTCCGCCGACAAACTGCCCGTCACAAAAACCGTCACGCTCACCGTGAAGGATGGCCCCGGCACAGATGGTGCCACTGCTGCAAACACTTATGCAGTAAAATGGCATCTACCCTATGAGGCTCCCAATCCCGTCCCGTATTCAGTTGTTCCAGGCAAATATCAAGTTCAGCCTGCACGGCTAGGTCCGGTTGCCCATGATCAAACGCAACTCAAAAAACCCACGCAAGCCCAGCATATTGACTGGGAGGCTACCATTAATGGTGCATCAGTGGTTGCTAAGGTCGCCGGACAGGAAGAGATTGCCGGTGGACTTGAGATCATCGAGGCAATCGCCAAAATTGCAAAGCCATACACGGACGTTGATGCGGACTCAAACACGGAGACCGGCGCTACAAACAATTTCGAGACCTGGAGCGACAGCATGAAGCTCTATGACAACGACACTTATGGTGGGGGGAACATCCCTGCCGATCTGCAAGGCAATCCTGAAGGCTATCTGCTTTGTGATATGTACATTTACCAAGTCGTCCACTACAAAGACAAGTATTGGTATGCCGATGGCTACAACAGCCACGGATACGACGGTACTTCCAACAACGTCGTTTACCTGCGAAACATTGACGATGTTTCCGACGAGTTCTACTATGTGCGACACCAGCCATCAGGGGCAGGAGCTAGCCCTGTCCCGCCGACACCAATGCAATCCGTGTCTGACCAACCGGCGGCTGCCGAGTAGGGAGTAAACTATGAGAAATTGGTCACTGCTGGCACTGCTGCTGTTCGCAACTGCTCTGCCGAATTGGGCCTACAGTCAGGTGAATTCACTCGCTGTCCCGGCGATCCCGAACCGAGCCTGGACGGCTTCAGACAAGCCGTATGATGACGCCGTTCAGCAAATCCGGGATGAGTACGCGCACGGTCAGAAAATGGAGGCAATTGCCCAGAAGCGGCGGAGCATCGCGCTGGCGAACCCTAAAGACCCTGTCGCGCAGTTTGCATGGGTTTGTGCGGCACGCGGCGTATCACGGCTGAATAACCCGAAATCTCTTCTGCCGCTTGAGATTCTTGATACGCTGACCAAAGCCGACCCCGGCAACGTCCGCGAATATACACGCTACCGCTTCTGCCTGACAGAAGAGGCGTATCTAATGCTTCCCATTGGCAACGCGGAACTGATTGGAAACAGGCTGCTGGCTTCTGACCCAAAAGATGACTGGGTCAGAACTAGCCTAATCAATATGTTGTGTGACATACCAGGTGGGAGTCAACCTGCACTTCATTACGCACTGGATGGGGTAAAAAAAGAACCCAACAGCTTCAAGGCTCACGTGTCACTGGGGGAAGCTTATTTTTCCCGCTGGGAAGCAAGCGGCAGAAAGAACAAGGCTGTCGGCAACAAAGCGATTTCTGAGTATCAGGCATACTTGAAGCTCGCTCCTGCAAGCGATTCGTTTCACGATTACGCGCTGAATTATATCAAGTATATCCAGCGAGAGCAAGTTCAGCATGGTTAGGGAAACAAGGCTCCAAACGCATCTGCGTTTGGAGCCTTGTTCTGTCAATTGCTTTTTCTTAGCTCTTCATGTCGCGGCGGAGGGTGTGGCAGAGGCGGGTCATCAGGTGAATGGAAAAATCGTCGTCGGCGTTTTTGAGGCCGGCTTCGGCGTAGGGCAGGGCGGCGGCGGGGTGATGCTCGGTGAACGACAGCAGCATCGCCATTTCGCGGTCGAGTTCCCAGTCGTTGGGATTATGCTGAATGCCTTCGGTGAGGATGCGCTCGCCTTCGGCGAGGTGGCCGGTGCGGGGCAGGATCGCGCCTCCCATGAGCTGGTACGCCTACACGAAATGAGGGTCCAGGGTGATGATGAGCTGGAGCATCGGCAGGAGGCTCTCGTTCTTGGACCAGTCGCCGCCCTGGGCCATGAACTGATGATGGTAGTGGTCAATGACCTTGTCCCAAATCAGGTTCGCGGCGGCAATGCGGAACTCGCCGCCGGCCTGGGCCAGCGCGGCGTTTTTGCCGGCAGAAGCGCTGGACACCAAGTACCCCTGCGCCTGGCCTGCCGTCTGGGACATCTGCTCGAAAGTGCCGGCGGCGGCGAATAGCCCGAAGCACAGCAGGATGCCGGGAAGCCGTTTGCGCCAGTGTCGAGGTTTGCTTCTCATTGTCATGCGGCCTTTCGGGTTTCTGCGTGTTGGGTAGCGGGCTGAGTTTGTGCACTGGGTTTGAGGAAGTCGGCCTCGCCGGGCAAAGAAACAGTCTCGCCGCAGCTTTTTCGGCGCGTGCGGCGGACAGCTGCGGCAGTTCCGAGCAGCAGAAAGCCGGCGGCCATTCCGGCCATCTGCCGCTGCGCTTCACGGGAGAACTGCGGGTCGCCCCAATGCTCCAACAGCTCGTCCCCGTCGCCGTCACCAGAGGCGTCGGCTTTCGGCACGGCCTGCGGCGGCGTGGGCGGGGCGGCGAGCGCGGCCTGATGGGGAGCCAGCAGGGTGACAGTGCTGAGGGCAAGCACGATGCTCGGCAGCAGCAGCCAGGGCGTGAAGTCTTTTTTCATAGCTCTTTATCGTCTTATAACTCTTTTCGGGCGAATGTCAAAGATGCCAAAGTCAGCAGCGCGGCAGTGTAGCAGATGCCGTAAGCCGCCGTCTGCCAGAGGTAGGCATTGGGAACAGTGAGGTGATGCACCAGCGCGTCTTTGAAGTTGAACGACTCCAAATTGGGCAGCAAGTGGTACAGCGCGGCGGTCGTCACCTGATTAAATGCGCTCTGGGGACGGGCCGTGAGCGACGCATAGAGCGGGAACTTGACATTGCCCAGCAGGCAGAGCAGCACGGACAAAAACCAGGCCAGCGGCCAGGACGCCCACGTTGACAGCCAGAGCGCCATTGCGGCCAATATCGCCGTTTCTAAGAACAGAAACGGCAGGACATAGAACATGGCGGCGTCTATATGGCCCATGTAAACGAGCTGCAAGAACGTGAATGTCGCAGCCATGACCGCCATGCCGATGGCGACTGTTCCCATCGCCCCCGCGTACTTGCCGCAAACAAACTGCCACCGGGCGACAGGCTTTGCAATCACCGGGTAAATCGTCTTCTGCTCCTGCTCGCCGGGAATGCCTGTCACGGTAATTGTAATCGCGACAATGGAGCTGACCAGAAACACGGAAAACAAGCATAAATCGTTCAGCATCTTCATTTGGACATGCCGGTCAAACTTGGCGAGCGCCGCCGAGCCGAAGATCAAAAAGACGGCAAACAGCATCAGCACATGAAACACTTGCTTCCGCGCGCCTTCCAGCATCGTAATCCGCCCGATAATGCCGATATTGCGAAGACTTTGCATTTTGTTACCCTCCGACCAGACGCAGAAAAGCGTCTTCCAATGTTTCGCGCTGCGGGCTGACGGCGACAAGCCGGGCGCGGCGCGACTCCAGCAGGCCCATCACTTTGTAGACCGCCGACGCCGGAACGCGCAGGCAGGCCCCAGTGCCGGACGGCTCGACAACGCCGCCTAAATGCTCCACTTGATGCGCCAGCACTTCGTCGTACCCCTGACTATTTTGCGTCTGCTCAATCTGCACCCGGACTTCGGAGCAAGCCTGCGTGATCTCCTGCGGCGCTCCGCAGGCAACTAATTTGCCGCGTGCCATGACCCCGACGCGGTCACACACGGACTCCATTTCAGACAGCAAATGCGACGACAAAAAGATGGTTTTGCCCTCGTTCTTCAGGGCCGAAAGCAGCTCGCGCAGCTCGCGGCGGCCGACGGGGTCGAGGCCCGATGACGGCTCATCCATGATCAGCAGGTCGGGATCGCCGACCAGCGCCGACGCCAGCCCGACCCGCTGGGTCATGCCTTTGGAGCACTTTGAAAGAATCATGTGCCGGTTCTCCCACATGCCGACCTGCCGCAGACAGGCTTCAATTTGGGACTTCGCCCGCCTGCCGCTGAGGCCGGATAGGCCGGCGTGGGCCTGGACGACTTCGATGGCAGACAAAAACTTGGGGAAATACGGCTGCTCCGGCAGGTAGCCGACGGTCTGCCGGGACGCCGCCTCGCCCGCCGGCTTTCCAAAGAGCCACGCCTCGCCGGACGTGGGCGCGATAAATCCGAGAAGCATCTTGATCGTGGTGGTTTTGCCCGCGCCGTTCGGCCCCAGAAAGCCAAACAGGCCGCCCGCCGGAACCTCCAGCGTCAGGCTGTCCACGGCCACTCGCTTTTCTTTTTGGCGCGGCACGGGATATTCTTTGGTAAAGTTTTGGATTTGGATTGCTGTCGGCATCGCGTGTTCTCTTTTACTGGGAAATCTTGTTCTCTCCGGCTCATTATCGGTATTTGCGCCAGGCTTTATTAGGGTAGGGCTTTATTAGGGTACAATCACCGCCATGACTCAGCCTCGTGAAATTACCCCGGAAGAAGTGCAAGCCGTCATTGAACGCGGCGAAGCCATGCGCCTCGTAGACGTGCGCCAGCCCTGGGAATACGAAAGCCACCATATTTCCGGGGCGCTTTTGCTGCCGCTGGGAGAGCTGCCCCGCCGCGCTTCCGCGCTTGACCCCGCCGAAACCCTCATTTGCATCTGCGAACACGGCGTTCGAAGTCGCCAGGCCGCCGACTTTCTGGCGGCTCAGGGCTTTTCGAATGTCGCCACGATGACCGGCGGCATGGCCCGGTATCCAGGTCCTGTCGAGACCGGGCCGGCAGAAAGTTTTTCTTAAATGCCCCAAACTTTGCGTGAGATGGAAACCATTCGTACCCCCGAAGCGCTGGCCGAACTTTGCCGGTCGCTTCGCGCCGCCGGGCGGTTTGCGCTGGACACGGAGTTTGTCGGCGAGCGCACTTACCTGCCGCGCCTCTGCTTCGTGCAGGTCGCCACCGAAGAGTTTATCGCGCTGGTAGACACGCTGGCCTTCGACGAACTCGGCCCGCTCTGGGATTTGGTCGCGGACCCAAGCATTCAAAAAGTCCTGCACGCGGCGCGTGAGGACCTGCGGCTGGCGTACTATGGCGGCGGAAAACGCTTGCCCCAAAACATTTTTGACACCCAGGTCGCGGCGGGTTTTATCGGCTTGCCGTCGTATCCACTGTCCTATGCCCGGCTGGCGGAAGCCCTGATGGGCGTGAAGCTCAGCAAAGCCGAGACGCGCAGCGAATGGGACCGCCGGCCTTTGACGCCCGCGCAGTTGGAATATGCCCGTGATGATGTCCGGTATCTGCTGCCGATCACCGGCAAGATCAATCGTTTACTGGAGCGGCTTGGGCGCGTGGGCTGGATGCAGGAGGAAATGGGCCGGTTTTCCGAGGCGCGGACGTATGAAACCGCGCCGGAAGAAGCGTACCTGCGGCTTCGCACCGGGCGCGGCTTTACGGCCCGGCCGACGGCGCTGCTGCGGGCGGTGGCGGCATGGCGGGAAGGAGAAGCGGCGGCCCGCGATGTCCCGGCCCGGTCTCTCCTGCGCGACGAAGTCTTAATTGAGCTGGCCCAGCGGCCGCCTCGCCGCTTGACGGAGTTTCGGCGTCTGCGCGGCTTTCCCGAAATGGAAGAAGTCAGCTTCGGGTCGCCGCTGCTGGACGCGCTGAACGCCGCCCGCGCCCTGCCCGATGACAAGCTGCCCCTGCCGCTTTCGGGAACCGGCCCGGAAGAAACGCCGCGCGAGCGGGCGCTGGGCGATTTGCTGTACGGCTTTGGGGAAGCGCTCTGCCTGGACCGCAATCTTGCGCCGGAGCTTGCGCTGACAAAAGCGGATGCGCTGGCGGCGGCACGGGGGCAAACCAATGGGGCGCTGATGAACGGCTGGCGACGGGAAGCGGTGGGGGGAGAGCTGGAGCAGATTGCGTCAGGCCGCGCCTCGGTGCGCCTGCAAGTCACGCTCAATTCCCTGTCAATCCTGCTGGATTCGGCAGCGAACTAAGCAGAAGTCCGCTTCGTCTGCCATAATCCGTGGTATACTGCAAGAAGCGTGGATTAAAAGCTCTGCCGCTTCGACAGGCCAACGGGGACACGAACTCAGCCATGGAAGACCCGACCGCAGAAATCTATGCCCAAATCGGCGATGACCAGCCGTTTTATGAGCTCGTGGACGTTTTCTATTCCGGTGTCGAAGCCGACCCCGTCCTGCGCCCGCTGTACCCGGATGATCTCACGAAAGCCAAAGAGCATCTCGCGCTGTTTCTGATCCAGCGCTTCGGCGGCCCTACCCACTACCGGGCGGAGCGGGGGCATCCGCGCCTGAGAATGCGCCATATTCCCTTTCAAATCGGCGCTGCCGAAAGCGAAGCGTGGCTGCGCCACATGTTCCATGCGCTGGAGATAGTTCCGGCATTCGGTCCCTATCGCAATATTTTGCAGCCGTACTTTGCAGACTCAGCGGCGTTTTTGATCAATCGCAGCGAAGTGCCTTCACTCGAAACCTCATAATTGTACGGCGATTTCACAATTTTGTGCGCTGGGTTTCATAAATTAAGCATGTTGGCATGGTTCTTGCACATTCTGCTTTTCATACAGGTTGAACTTGGTCGGCGTTAAAGGAATTCCATTCTTATGCATCGTTATACTGCACTCTTTTTCCTCATGGCAGCGATTAGCGGCCTGTCTCTTTGCGCCTCTGCCAGTCCCCAGAGCGTGCCGGCGGATTCGTTTATCGCCCGGCATGTCGCCACCGTCTCGGAGCTTCATCAGCAAATCAGCCTGGACCCGGTCGTGCGCCGCCGTCTGGCCCGGCATTTTCACACGTCCGCTCCGTCGGTGACGCGCTACATTCAGAACAACCTTGTTCTGAAGAAGCTGTCAAAGGCAGGAACGTATAAAGTCTACTGCATCAGCCGTACCGGGCGGGAATACACGATTAACCAGCACCTTGCCGCCGGGACGCCGGTCTTTGTGATGCGCTCGACCGGCAAGCCAATTCTGAAGCTTGCCTGCGGCAATCCAATGGTTGCCGCCCTGCCGCCGATGACCACAAAAGTCGCGGCGTACCATTCGCCGGAGCTTGCGGGTGCCGCCGCCCCCGTCGCAGCCCCGATTGCCCCGATGCTTGCCTCCAACGGGCCGGTCGTCGTGGCAATCAATGACACTCCCGCCGTGGCTGTGATGCCGACCACCCGCGTCGCCGGCTTCATCGGTCAGCTTCCCGTGGTTCATGGCGGCGTTCCCCTCGGCTTCCTCGCCGCTATTCCCGTTCTCGCAACCGTAGTCGGCAGCAATCACGGCGGCGGTGGCAATAGTCCAAGCGTAGGCACGACAGGAACGACCGGCACGGGAACAGGAACAACTGGGACAGGAACGGGGACTACGGGAACAGGAACCACTGGCACTACCGGGACTGGAACGGGAACTACCGGGACAGGCACGACGGGGACGGGAACCGACACGCTTGGGACAAATACCGGCGGCACAGGCACGAACGGCAATAATACGGGCGAGACGACCGGCACAACGGGAACCACTGGCACAACGGGAACGACCGGCACGACTGGGACAGGTACTGGCGGGACGAACACGCTGGGGACGAATACCGGCACCCCCGTAACTCCTGTCCCGGAACCCAGCACACCGGCGGCTTTTGCCGTGGGCGGAATGTTTCTGCTGTTCCTGCTGAACGGGGCCAAGCGGCGCAGCAAAACGCGCTGAATAGAAACGCACCAAAGCAAAAAGAAGCGAGTGACTTTAGTCACTCGCTGGAAGGCGTTAGGAAACGCCACCTGTCCAGGGGACAGAAGATTAGGATTAAGCCAAAATCTATATTGCGTCCCCTGGACGCGCGGGTCGAAGACCCTTCCAGCGAGTGACTTTAGTCACTCGTTTCTTTTCGGCTCGTTTCTTTTCTGTCTTTCTTGTACGCCGTGATCAGATTATGCGCCTGCCGAGTCGGCTCCGGCAGGCGGTAGCCGCGCAGGCATTCCAGCACCAGCTTCGTCGCTGAATCCACACTGATTTTGTGGCCCGGCGAGATGTAAAGCGGGTTCGTGCGCGGCTTGGTCTGCACCACCGCGCCGATAACGCGCGTCCCGGCTTTGTCCGAGAGCGGCAGGAACTGGCCCGGTTCCAGCGCCTGCGTCCGGTCATACTGGCCGTACAGGAAGCTTTTGGCGACCCCAACGCTGGGAACCTCCAGCAGAACCCCTAAATGACAGGCAATCCCAAAGCCGCGCGGGTGGGCCTGCCCCTGACCGTCCACAAAGATCATGTTCGGGATCGTCTCAAGCTGGGCAAATGCTTCCAGCGCAATCGGCGACTCGCGGAACGACAGCAGGCCCGGAACGTAAGGCATGGGGACGGGCGCAGCCGCGTAGCGGGTTTCCAATACGCGAAAGTCGGGGAACGACAGCACGACAACTACTGCATAGCCGATTTCCCCGTCGCTGCTAAACGACAGGTCCACCCCGGCAATTGTCTGGATTTCTCCAAAGTCATCCGTCAGCGAAACACGCTTTTGCAGGGAAATCTGCTGCGCCCGCGCTTCTTCCGGCGTCATGTTCCAAGAATGGGCGAGCTGCGAAATTGGCTTCATGGGTGGGGACTTTCTAGAAAGCGGCGCGTTAAGTCAAAGGCAAGACTGGGTAAAAGACCTAAGAACCGAGCTTTCACAGAACTGAGGACACAATGACGTATATCACGACACGCGACAGCACCAAACTTTATGTCAAAGATTGGGGAACAGGCCGCCCGGTCATTCTTATTCACGGCTGGCCCCTCTCCGCCGATAGCTGGGACGGTCAGGCAATGGCCCTGGCCGATGCCGGGTTCCGCGCCATCGCCTACGACCGGCGCGGGTTCGGACGCTCCGACCAGCCCTGGAGCGGCTACGAGTATGATACGCTGTCCGACGATCTGGCAGACGTGATGGAGGCCACCGGCGCGGCTGACGCGGCGCTTGTCGGCTTCTCGATGGCGGGCGGCGAAGTGGCCCGTTACTTGTCCCGGCACGGCGGCAAGAATGTCTCCCAAGTCGCCCTGATTTCCTCGGTCGTCCCGTATATGCTAAAGACCGACGACAACCCGAACGGTGTTGACCCGGCGATTTTTGCTCAGATGACCGCCGGCATGGAAGCGGACCGCGCCCATTTCTTCGCCGGCTTCTTTAAGGACTTTTACGGCGTTTCCCTGGTGAAGCACCCGGTCAGCAGCGAGCTGATTGAGAACTCGATAGACGTTGCCATGCAGGCCAGCCTCAAAGCCACGCTCGCCTGCGCCGAAGCGTTCGGAACCACCGACTTCCGGCCTGACCTCGCAGCGTTCACCGTGCCGACGCTTATCATCCACGGCACCGCCGATCAGACCGTGCCGATTGATGCCACAGGCCGGGCGGCGGCGAAGGCCATTCCCCAGGCAAAGTTCATTAAATACGACGGCGCCCCGCATGGCCTCACTGCCACGGAAAAGAACCGACTGACCGCCGATCTGCTGGAGTTCCTGCGCTCGTAGTCTGGACCTCCGCCCCCGTTATTGGGGGCGGGGGTTCCTCTAAACCAAACGCTCTGAGGCCAGCGTGTCTAGGTCCAAGCCGTCTATCTTGCCGGCCTGGTTGTGGTAGAACCCGGCGCAGGCGATCATCGCGGCATTGTCGGTGCAGAGGCGCGGCGGCGGCACGGTGAGGCGCAGCCCGGCAGCATCGCAGGCGTCTCGCATGGCGGATTGCAAGCGCGAATTGGCGGCGACGCCGCCTGCCAGCAGGACATGGGAAACGCCGTACAGACGCGCCGCTCGCAGCGTTTTGGTCACTAGGGCATCCACAATGGCCTCCTGTACCGAGGCCGCCCAGTCGGGAAGCGAGACGGCCGAATAAGCTGGGTCACGGTGGGCGTTCAGCACGGCGGTTTTAAGGCCGCTGAACGAGAAGTCCAGCGAGTCCGGTCCAAGCTGGGCGCGGGGCAGGGGAACGGCTTTCGGATTGCCTTCGCGTGAGAGCTTGTCAATGGACACGCCGCCGGGGTAGGGCAGGCCGAGAATACGGGCTGACTTATCAAACGCTTCCCCGGCGGCGTCGTCGCGGGTGCGGCCTAAGATTTGGTAGTCGCCGTGACCGCGCACCAAGAAAATCTCGCTGTGGCCGCCGGAGGCGACCAGGCAGATGACCGGGAACGCGATATTTGGGTCCACCAGCCAGTTCGCGTAAATGTGCGCTTCAATGTGATGCACCGCCAGCAGCGGCAGGCGCAGGGCATACGCCAGTGTCTTGGCGGCGGAAACGCCGACAAGCAGTGCGCCGAGCAGGCCCGGACGGTTGGCGACGGCAACCGCGGCCAAATCCCCAAACCCAATCCCCGCCTGTTCCAGCGCTTCGGCGATGACGGCATTGATCTGGGTCACATGCTGCCGCGAGGCGACTTCCGGCACGACCCCACCGGTCTTGGCGTGCAGATCAATCTGCGACGCGATGATGTTTGAGCGCAGCTCACGCCCGTCTCGCAGCACCGCCGCCGAAGTCTCGTCACACGACGTTTCAATTCCCAAAATATCCATAGGTTCCGTAATAGTACCCGGAACCTGCACCGGCGTTGACAAAGAAGCCGCTTTACGGTATCATTTTATCGTAATTCACTCAACAGCCTCACGCAGCTTTTAAGGACCAAAGATGGCAACACCCCGTCAGATTCGCGGACGTATCCGCACGGCCAAGAATATCCAGCAGATCACCAAAGCCATGAAGATGGTCGCCGCCGCCCGCCTGCGCCGCGCTCAGGAGGCGGTCGGGGCCGCGCGGCCTTATGCCGAGAAAATCCGGGCGGTCATGCAGAGCCTCGGTTCCAGCGGCGGCGAGAGTGTGCGGCATCCGCTCCTGCGCCGGGCCGACGGCGAGCCGACCAATATCGGCATCGTTTTAGTGACGGGCGACCGGGGCCTCTGCGGGGCGTACAACTCCACGGTCATTCGCCGCGCGTTTGACCTGGCAAAGCCGTTTGGGACTTCCCATGTCAAGATGGTCTGCGTCGGCAAAAAAGGCACGACGTTCTTTAAGCGGCGCGGCTACGATGTTGTCGCCGAGCATCCGGTTCCGGCGACAGGTATTAGCTTCGCCGACGCTCAGGCGCTGTCTCGGACGGGCCGCGATTTGTTTGCGAATGGCGAGATTGACGTTCTTTATTTGATCTACACTCAGTTCGTGTCTGCCCTGACCCAGCGCCCGGACACATTGACCCTGCTGCCCCTTCAGACCCCGAAGGCAGACGACGCTGGCGCTCCGGCCCGTCAGCCCGCCGATTACATCTTTGAGCCGGACCCCGAAGTAATTTTAGGCAGCCTGCTCCCGCGCTATGTGGACACGCAGGTCTACCAGGCCATTATTGAAAGCGTCGCTTCCGAGCATGGCGCCCGCATGACCTCCATGTCCAGCGCCACCGACAACGCCGGAAAAATGATTTCCAGCCTCACGCTCTCGCTGAACCGCGCCCGCCAGGCCACCATCACAAAAGAGATTGCCGAGATCGTCGGCGGCGCGGAAGCGCTTAAGTAATCGAGAAAAGCAGCTAACGGAGCCGAGACATGGCTGACACGCCTTCCAACCTGCGCCCGATGCGGCCTATTCTGCGGCAGCCGTTCGTGGAAGAAGTTCTGCCGATTGATGGGCAGCCGGACGCTCCCGCACCGGAGAAAAAGCAGGCTTCCAAGCCGGGGAACTGGTCCCACGCCCAGCTCATGCAGGACATCAAGTGCGACGGCGGGACAGGCATCTATGCCACAGCAAAAGCGGCCAATGGGGGAAAGGACCCTATCTTCAAGTCGGGGCATTCAGTCATTGGAACCGGCGGAAGCACGGATACGAACGCTGGGGTTATTACAATAGACTCGGATCAGAAACGCGCAGACGCCGCAGAAACTGCAATTGTTGAGCTAACCAACCTTTCCAACAAGGCTCGATTCGCTAAAGTAAGCACCGAAGCCAATGCTGGTAAGCTTGATCGCGAACAGTACACGCGGGCTAATGAAGCTATCGAATACGATGCTGTCAAGAACGCTGTTCAGGCGGATCGCTCCTGCAAGGAAAGCTGGGGCGCTTCTCCAGGATGGACAGGCACTTATGATGGGTTCGATAAGCTTAAGAACTTTGACGAATACTACGAGAAATATCTAGCCGCCATGCACAAGGATTATTACCGGGGCGCTTGGGACAAAGATTACAAACATATCTATGATGCTGTCCATCATCTACACAAGAAGACGTGAAACACTCAGTTAACATTCTGCACTTGCCTCCCGCTTTCCTGCGGGCTGCCGGCGTTTCTGCGATATTGGTACTACTGCCTGCCATATCACAACCAGCACACGGCAACCCGCAAAAGCAGCAGGGACAAGAAAGCGCAAGCCGCCGAGGAGCAGCCATGACACACGCACAACAAGCAATGGTAAAACAGGCGGTAGCCGCCCAGAAGCCGCAGGTAGAGTTTCACATCGGCTCGGCTCGCTTTGACATCCTCCGCATCCCGGCAGGCGAGTTCGAGATGGGGTCGTCCCTGCACGAACTAGGCCATGAGGAGGGCGAAAGTCCCCAGCGCCGCATCCGTATCTCCCATGCCTTCTACTTAGGCAAGTACGAAGTGACGCAGGCGCAGTACCGGGCCGTCATGGGCAAGGTGGAGGCGAGTGACTATCACGGCGATACCTACCCGATGGACGGCCTTCCCGTGAGCTATGCCTTGACGTTCTGCCAGAAGTTGTCTCATCTCACTGGATTGCACGTTGTTCTGCCGACGGAGGCGCAGTGGGAATATGCCTGCCGGGCGGGAACCAAGACGCGCTACTATACGGGCGACAGCGTGGCGGATTTGGCGAAGGCAGGCTGGTATGACGGCAACTCCGGGGAGCATCTGCACGAAGTCGGTCAGAAGGAGCCGAATGCGTTTGGCTTGTACGACATGCTGGGCAACGTCGGCGAAATGTGCGAAGACGAAATCTACGACTATGCCACAATGGAGGCCACGGACCCCAAAGGCGAAGTGATGAGCTACCGGACATCTCTGCGAGGAGGAGCGTGGATGCTTCCCGCTGAGAACTGCCGCTGCGCTGCCAAATCCGTTGCCAACAATAGGATTCCGTCTCAGGCACAAGGCTTCCGCGTTGCCGTCGTTCCTTAATGGCTATTAATCTAGGCATATGATTGACACCGTTTTGGTTTTCGGCTATACTCAAAGCAACTTAGCGATATTTTTCACAGATTAACAGAACATAAATAAGAGAAGGTGAAAGCCTCTTCAAAGGAGAACAGAAGACTATGGCTGTCGGTAAAATCGTACAAATTCAGGGACCCGTCGTGGACGCGCAGTTTGCGCCCGGTGAACTGCCGAATATCTTGAACGCGCTGACCATTGCCGACCCGGCGCATGACGCCAATCTCACGGTGGAAGTCTCGCAGCACCTCGGCAACGATGTCGTGCGCTGCATCGCCATGTCGTCCACCGACGGACTGATGCGCGGCATGGATGTCAAAGACACCGGCGGCTCCATCACCGTGCCGGTCGGCAACGCGACGCTGGGCCGCGTCTTTAACCTGCTGGGCAGCCCGATTGACGAGCGCGGACCGGTGAACGCCGAGCAGCGCTACCCGATCCATCGCCCGGCCCCATCGCTGGAAGACCAGTCGGCGAACATTGAGATTTTGGAAACCGGCATCAAAGTCGTTGACCTGCTCTGCCCCTACCCGAAAGGCGGCAAGATCGGCCTGTTCGGCGGCGCAGGCGTCGGCAAGACGGTGACGATTCAAGAGTTGATCCGCAACATCGCGGTCGAGTTCGGCGGCGTTTCCGTGTTCGCGGGCGTCGGTGAGCGCACCCGTGAGGGCAACGACCTGTGGCTGGAAATGAGCGAAACGGAGTTCAAGGACGCCGAGGGCAAAACGGCCCACGTTATTGATAAGACCGCGATGGTGTTCGGCCAGATGAATGAGCCGCCGGGCGCGCGCCTGCGGGTCGCGCTGTCGGGGCTGACGATGGCCGAGTATTTCCGGGACGAGCAGGGGCAGGACGTTCTCTTGTTTATTGATAACATCTTCCGATTTGTCCAGGCCGGCTCCGAAGTGTCCGCGCTTCTAGGCCGTATGCCAAGCGCGGTCGGCTACCAGCCGACGCTGGCGTCCGAGATGGGCGCGTTGCAGGAGCGGATCACCAGCACCAAGAACGGCTCGGTCACCTCGGTTCAGGCCGTGTATGTCCCTGCCGACGACCCAACCGACCCCGCGCCCGCGACGACGTTCGCGTTCCTAGACGCGACGACTTACCTGGAGCGTTCTCTCGCCGCCATCGGCATCTTTCCTGCCGTTGACCCGCTCGTGTCTACATCGCGCATTTTGGATCCGAACATTGTCGGCCAGGAGCATTACGATGTCGCGCGAGGCGTTCAGAACATTCTGCAAAAGTACAAAGAGCTTCAGGACATTATCGCCATTCTCGGCATTGATGAGCTGTCCGACGAAGATAAGCTGACCGTCGCCCGCGCCCGCAAAATCCGCAACTTCCTGGGCCAGCCGTTCTCGGTCGCCGAGCAGTTCACGGGCCTGCCGGGCCAGTATGTGCGCCGCGAAGAAACAGTCCGCTCGTTCAAGTCTATTTTGGACGGTGAACATGACGACCTGCCGGAGCAGGCGTTCCTCAACTGCGGCGCGATTGAGCAGGCTGTCGAAAAAGCCAAAGCGATGGGTGGATAGAGAATGACTCACCCCGGAACTGCGTTCCGATACGCAGAATGCCGCAGGCATACCCTCTCCTTGTTAAGGAGAGGGTGGCGGCTTGCCGCCGGGTGAGGTCCAGAATGAAACATAAATTATGGCAGCAACGTATACATTAGATGTGGTCACGCCGGAGCGAATCATGCTCAGCGAAGAAGTCACGCAGACCATCGCCCCCGGTTCGGAAGGCCAGCTTGGCATTCTCGCCAACCACGCGCCGCTGATGAGCGAGCTTGCGCCCGGCGAAGTCCTGGCGACGCTTGCGGATGGCCGGACGCTTTCGCACCTGGTCATCTCCGGCGGCTTTCTGGAAGTCGCTCCGAACGGCGGGCATACGACAATTTTAGCGGACAGCGCGGAGCGGGCGGATGAAGTGGATGTCACGCGGGCCGAGGCGGACCTTGCCGCCGCCCGTCAGATGCTGGCGGACACGGAGGCCGGTTCCGATCAGCAGGCGGAAGCCCGGCGCTCGCTCGCCCTTGCCGAAACGCGCCTTCGGGTCGGGCGTGGCCGCTAACGATTCCGGCCTCTGTTACTTGGCCTCTGTCCCCAGGCAGAAAGATACGCTTTTGGCACTTGAAAATAACGATTATCCGAATAATTATACGGCGCTGAAAATCTGGCGGCTGCTGTTTGTCAGCGCCCTGCTGGTTCTCGGCGGCATTTTGGGTTTTCAGCTCGGACAGCTCATTGTTGCCTGGGTCAGCAATCCTGTCAGCACCAACTCCTTTGTCGTCGCCTCGCGGGAAAGCCTCGGCAGCGGTTCGGGACGCACCACGGCGCTGGCGGCGTTTACCCTGCTCGGAATGCTGGTGGCGCGTCTTGTCTCGTCTCCGGCGTTCCGCAAGCTGGTTCAAGCCGGGGACCGGCTGCGGGAAATGAAGCCGAACGAGAAAGTGGCGACTTTTTCCGGCGTCGTCATCGGCCTGCTGCTGACAATCATGCTTCGCTCGGCGTTCCCGATTATGGGCGTCTGGTTCACCGTCGTCGTCGGCGGCGTTTTAGTTTATCTCGGCATCGTGGCAACGTGGAGCATGAAAGACGAGCTTCGGATATTTATGCCCGGCTCGACGGTCCCGCCTGCCGACGGCAAGGAAGTTTTGCCGGAGCAGTGCAAGATTTTAGACACGAACGTCATTATTGACGGCCGGGTTGCCGACATCTGCCGGACAGGGTTTATTGAAGGCCCGATTTATGTGCCGGGCTTTGTTCTGGACGAATTACAGCACATCGCAGATTCCGCCGACGGCCTGAAACGTGCCCGTGGTCGCCGCGGTTTAGACATTCTCAATCAAATGCGGACCGAGCTTGATATGAAAGTCCGCACCTACGACAACACCGACCCCAATGATAGAGATGAAGTCGACGCGAAGCTGGTCAAGCTGGCAAAGAAGCTCAACGGCAAGATCGTCACCAACGACTATAACTTAAACAAAGTCGCCGAGCTTCAGGGTGTTCCCGTGCTGAACATCAATGAGCTGGCGAATGCCGTCAAGCCAATTGTCCTGCCGGGCGAGGAAATGGTCGTCACGATCATCAAAGAAGGCAAAGAGCAGAACCAGGGTGTTGCGTATCTGGAAGACGGCACCATGATTGTCGTTGAAGGCGCACGCCGCCGGATCGGCGAGACTTTGCCGGTCGTCACCAGCAGCGTGCTTCAAACCGTCGCCGGCAAGATGATCTTCGCCAACATTCGGGGCAGCGAAGAGGAAGAAGAGGGATATGACAGCAACCTACGCGCTTATCCCCGCAGCGGGCCGCGCCGCAAGATTCAGTAATCCAAATTCCAGCAGCTCGGGACAGCCCGGCAACAAAGTCTTCGCGCCTCTCGGCGGCAGGCCGCTGCTGTATCGGACCGTGGAAGCCATCGCGTCGCATCCGGCCATTGACGGCATCGTCGTTGTCGCCGGGCCGTCCGAAGTCAGCCGATGCCGCGAAGTTCTGACAGGGCTAGACAAAGTGCTTGCGGTTGTCGCGGGCGGCCAGACGCGCCAGGAGTCGGTCGCCATCGGCCTGTTCACGCTCGGCGGCGACCCGGACGATCTTATTTTGGTCCACGACGCCGCCCGTCCTTTAGTCACTGCCGCCGTCATTGACCGCTGCCTTGGCGGCGCACAGGAGTTCGGCAATGCCGCTGCCGCGCTGCCCGTTTCAGATACGCTGAAAGCCGCTGACGAGAACCTCACGGTCCAGCGCACGGTAGACCGCGACGGCCTGTGGGCCATGCAGACCCCGCAGGCGTTCCGCCTGTCCACGCTGTTTCAGGCGCACAGCGCCGCCCGGAGCTTGGGCTGGATGGGAACCGATGAGGCCGCTTTAGTGGAGCAGTTCAGCGAAGAACCCGTGCATTTAGTTTTAGGCGACCCCAGCAACCTCAAAGTGACCCGCCCCGAAGACTTGATGCTGGCCGAAGCCCTTTGGCAGTCGCGCCATCCTGTCCCTCCTATGTTCCACCGCATTGGCTTCGGCTACGACATTCATCCTTTAGTGGAAGGCCGCAAGCTGCTTCTCGGCGGCGTCGAAATCCCCAGCCTACGCGGCCTCGACGGCCATTCCGACGCCGATGTTCTGCTCCATGCCCTCTGCGACGCCCTGCTCGGCGCGGCAGGCCTGCCCGACATCGGCCACCTGTTCCCGAACACCGACAACGCCTACAAAGGCATTTCCAGTTTGGAATTACTGCGCGAAGTCGTCCGCCGTTTGCACGAAGCGGGCTACGCCATTGGCAATGCCGACATGACACTCATCGCCGAAGCCCCCAAAATCGCTCCCTATGTTGACCAAATGCGAAGCATTATCGCCGACGCTCTGCGTGTGCCGCCCTCGCAAGTGGGTATAAAAGCAACTACCAACGAAGGGCTTGGCTCGCTTGGACGCGGCGAAGGCATCGCCGCCCACGCCGTCACGCTTTTGACCAAGTCCGCTTAATCGGAGCCGTTCATGCTGCGCTGCCGCAGACTTATTCGACCTTTGCTTTTTGGTATTATTGTAAGCATGTCACGTCCTGGCGGTAATCATCCGCTGCCGCCACATCAAGTTCCGCATCATTAAAGTTTGCATCAAACAGAGCGCTGAACCCAAGCTTCTTGGAACAAATAAAGCGCCGGATCGAAAGGGGAAATACTATGTCAATTGCCGTCACTGTCAAAGGCAAGCATCTTCAAGTGACCGAAGGGCTGCGGGAACACGCCCAGACGCGCCTGCAAAAGCTGGAGACTTTCTTCCAGAACATTCGGGAAGTCATTGTCGTGGAAAGCGTCGAAGGCGGGCTGCACCGGGTCGAAGTCACTCTGCAAGGCGACGGCCTGACCCTGCGCGGGGAGGAGCGCACCAATGACATGTACGTCTCGCTCGACCGCGTGGTGGACAAGCTGGAGCAGCGCCTCCGAAAGTTCAAGGCCAAGCACACGCACCTGCGGAATCATCAGCAAAGCCTGCGAACCAACGGCCTGACGACAAACGGCTCCGGCATGGACGACATTCTGCCGGCCACCACGGAAGACGACGTAGACGACAGCCCGCGCATTGTCCGCACCAAAGCCGTCACCATGAAGCCGATGGGCATTGACGACGCCGTGCAGATGCTGGAACTGACCGACCACGACTGGTACGTCTATTTGGATATGGACACCCATCAAACCCAGGTCGTCTACCGCCGCCGCGACGGCAACTACGGCCTCGTCGTCCCGAAGATTTAGCCGGGTTTAGGGGAAGGAAGCATGAGAACTTCTTCCTTCCTGCTATACTGTTGTAGGAGAACATCAAATGAGCGATGATGTAAAACCGAATGAGCCTCTTGACATTCCTGAAGATTTACGGGAAGAGGCTGCAAAAATGATTAAACAAGCATTTCAACTGTTTTCAGAACATAATGCACAAATGGCGAAGGAGTTGAAAGAGTTCAATGCCAACAAACAAAATGTGAGGAATAAGATACAAAGTGGAGCAAATCGAACAACCGGACGCATTGTATGACTTCCTTTACCGAGATTCAAACCGGATAGCCTCGTACTATTCTCAGATTTTCCATGGGCACTTGTCAAGCATGGAAAAAAGCACTTCCGAGCGCCGTAATACTGACGTAAGCGGCAAAGTGGATTTACATGTTGTTTCAGCAGACAGAAAAATAACCAACGAAACATTGGAAGGCGATAAGCGGGTGTTTGATCCGCATGACCTTATTGCAACAGACGTTTTATCTTTTTTAGTGTCAAACGACCATGTCCTTGATGATGTCGTTCATGCAGCGCATGGTTCCTTAGTCATAGTTCAAGGTACGGTGGTCTTCATAGATCGTCTGATTGCTGAAGTTGCTGTTATTGCTTTTGACAACATGATCAACTCCCAATCCCAAAAACCTAAATCTCAAGAAGAAAAAGCGGCGGTGCAGGGACTGAAAAATTTTAAAGGAAGCCTTGCAAAAGATTTCTTTGCCCTCAGCCTTTATCCTGCAAACAAGTGAAGGCACTCAGGTCGTGGGCACAATTAAAGAAGCAGGTATGGAAGAAGCAATCTCAAACTACTACTTCAAACACGGCACGGCGGGATTGTCAGACGTTTATATGGTAGGTGTTAAAGAAGTTCCTTCTGCTTCTTTTAAACTTCCTGACAGCCAACTTTTCAGTGCCGGTCAGCAGATGGCCCAAGCTTTAAGTGATATGCTCTTTCCACCTGACGCCATTCGTATTACTCCCATTGCCTTGTTCCGTAAGCTGTTTTGAGAATGAACTACTTGAACAATCCGGCCCGCGCCGCGCTCATCCAGCAAATCAGCAGAGTCAAGAGTCTGGCTGAAGTCCATGCGGCACAGACGGCACTTCGCGCATGGCGGCAACAGCACCCGGAGGACTGGGGCATTTTAGACGCAGGCGAGGAATTGTCCCTTTTAGAAGATGCCTATTTGGAAGAAGCCTCGCCAGATTACCAGCGCCCGGTTCGGTCGGAATGGCAGCAGCTTGAGACCCGCATCATTGATGCGCGGACAGTTCCGGCCATCACCGCCGCCCGCCGGGACCTGAAACGGTGGATACAGCAGCACCCGGCAGAAGCCCAAGCTGAGTATTTAGATGTCCTCTTTATGCTGATGGAAGTCGTGGAAGCTCAAATCACCGAAAGCGATGTGATAAACTCACGAAACCGAACCGTTTTTTGAGCAGGTCTGCCGCCTGTTCGGCCTGGTCACCGAGATCAGCGACAGGGCTTGATCGAAATAGACACAAACAACATTAACTACAAACTGCGTCCCATTAAAACAACTGCTCCTCCCCCTTCGCACCCTCGGCTATCGCGTGAGCCAGCGCCTCCGTCGAGCCGCTGCGGGAATAAAATGCGATTAAAACTTTAACATCTGCCATTGTCTCCAACATCTGCCATTGTCTCCAACATCTGCCATTGTCTCCAACATCTGCCATTGTCTCCAACATCTGCCATTGTCTCCAACATCTGCCATTGTCTCTGCTCCTTCTATGGGTGTGAGCGCCTAAGCCGTCTTTTTTTTGGGCCGCACCAAGGCCAGGGCGTTCAGCAGGCCCGGCCCGGCAATGAGAATTATAATCTCCAGAAATATCAAAGTCAGTGGATACTCAATGCCCTGCTTCTGCACATCGTAGCCGTGCTTCAAATGCACGATGACGATGGCCCCCAGCATGATCAGCAACAGTCCGGCGGCTGCCGGACGGGCCAGGACACCGAACAAGACGCCCAACCCGCCCAAAATCTCGCCGTAGCCGACCAGCGCGGCGACCGGCAGCGGCAGATGGGTGAACGTGCTGAACCCGGACAGGCCCGGCCCGCCGAACGCGCCGAACGCAATGGACGCGCCGTGGAAAACAAACGGCACGCCGAGTGCAATCCGGGCGACAAGTAAAACCCAGTCAGTCGTTCCGGCGGCACTCTTTGTGTCGGCCGGGGCAGTGTAAATACTCATAGGATAGATAGCTCCTTATTAAGCCTTTCGGAGCGATGGCTTATCGGTATCGCCCATCATTGTCGCGCATATACAGCAGCATCAGCACAAGATCGGCGGGGTTGGCGCTTCCTTTAGGACCGGATTGTATCTGCGAGTAGGCGAGGTTGCCGTCGGCATCAATGATGAACACCGCTGGCTCGCCGTGTGGCTGCGGGCCGTCCTCATCGTCCGAGCGGTACACGCCGTAGCCTTGCGCGACCTGAAAATCAGTGTCGGAGAGCAGCATGAACGGCAGCTTCATCTGGTCGCGCAGTTCGCGTAACGTTTCAGGGGGGTCAACGCTGACGGCGACAAGCTCTGCACTCAGCGGCTCAAAGCGCGAGTAAATGTCGGCGTAGTCCATCAGCCCTTTACGTGAAGTCGGGCAAAACTCGCCGCGATAGTAAAAGAGCAGCATCAGCTTGTCGCCACGCAGCTCGGATAAAGTTTGCTGCTGCCCTTCGTGGTCGCGCAGCGAAAAGTCGGGAGCGGGGGTCTGGTTGCGAAGCATCGTTGGTTTTCCTTTGTACTAGGTCGTTGGGTCTAAATCAGCCTGGCATGGGTCAGCGCGGCGTCTACCGCTGCCCGGCTCGGATCGCTCGGCTCCGTCATCGGCAGGCGGAGCGACTTTGGAAAGCCGGGCCGGACGCGGGAAAGCGCGTATTTGACTGGACCCGGCGAGGCGTCGGTGAACAGTGCCGTGTGAACTGGAAAGAGGCGGTCCTGAAATTGGAGAGCCTTAACATAATCGTTGGCACGGCACATGGCCTGAAACTCGGCGCAGAGCCGGGGTGCTATGTTGGCCGTCACGGAGATGCAGCCAGTGCCGCCCACTGCATTGAAGGCGAGCGCGAGTTCATCGTTGCCGGTAAGCTGGCAGAAGCCAGAACCGAGGCTTGTACGATGTTCCGAGACCCGGACGAGCAGGCCGCTTGAATCCTTGATCCCGATGAACACGCTTGGGAACTCCGCCACAATGCGGGCGAGCGTCGCGGGCTGGATGTCGGTCACGGTGCGGGCGGGCACGTTGTAGAGTATGATTGGCAGCTCGGCTCCGCGTGCAAGGGCG
>JAABUZ0100001281.1_pt1 | contig 49161 bp, 34 predicted proteins | sample 5562091 | NCBI WGS metagenome assembly JAABUZ01 (sample SAMN12813069, study PRJNA571459) | rock metagenome | isolation source: Antarctica rocks | place: Antarctica: Victoria Land, Linnaeus Terrace sud | collected 2015-12-21 | reverse complement strand
TGACGCCCCGTCCGCGTCCGACGCCGCTGCGTCACCAACGTCCCTTCCTCCCGCCACGCGCCCGCTCCGCCTGAGTTCACTTTTTTGGGGTACACCCGTGTCAAGAAGGGGTGCGCCTCACGATTGTGAGCGCCGCCTGACCATGAATGGTCATGGCAGGAGACGGACCCTCAAGGGTCGCTACAGGCCCATCATTGGGGGTTATTGCATACCCCCCCAAAAAGGCGCATTATTGCCGTTGTCGTTCATCGAGGCGGGCCGGCGATACCTCGGGGAGGAATGAACCGCTCCGTGCACGACGTCAGGGGCGAGACGGGCCCGTCGCAGCGCCGTAGCGTAGTCCGTCGATGAGGAGCACGACCATGCGTTGGCTGTACGCGACGCCCTCGTCCGCCGCGGGCAGGCACAGACTGGCGACGGCGTACAGGAGGTCCTTCGGGCTGATATCGGCGCGCATCTCGCCACTCGCTGTCGCGGCGTCGAGCAGCGACCCGAGGGTGGGTTCGAGTCGCCACAGGAAGTAGCCGGGCAGGGCGTCGAACGCCGGATCGCCCGAGTGAAGGGCTGTCGCGAGTCCTCGTTTGTTCGCAAGGAGCGCGGTGTACTGGTGGAGCCACTGCGCGAGGGCGACTCCTGGCGGGTGCGCGGCGGCCAGCGCCGGGGCCGCGTCGGCGCAGGCGTCCACCTCACGCTGAAACACGGCCCTGACCAGGTCCGAGCGCCGCGGGAAGTGCCGGTAGAGCGTCCCGACGCCGACGCCCGCGAGATCGGCGATCTCCTTCGCGGGCGCGTTCACGCCTGACGTGCCGAAGACGACCTTCGCCGCGTCAAGCAAGGCGTCGCTGTTGCGTTGCGCGTCGGCGCGCAGCCGACGCGGCGCGGGTTCGCGTGCCCCCGGACCCGCCGAGCCGGTCGCGTCGCCTCCGGTTCGCGCCGTGTTTTCCGTCATGACGCCCCTTCGCTTACTTTTCGGAAATTCTTTCCGTATAATTGCGGAGGAACGTTCCGCTACGGTCCAGTATACGGCATCGGAGGAGCGCTCACCGCACGTTGACCCGCGTAACTCGAGGAGAAAACCGCATGCAGTACCGCACCCTCGGCCGGACCGGCATCAAGGTCAGTCCCTACGCGCTCGGCGCCATGATGTTCGGGGCCAGCGGGGCCATCGGCAACCCCGACCACGACGACGCGATCCGCATCATCCACAAAGCGCTCGACGCGGGCATCAACCTCATCGACACCGCCGACGGGTACTCCCACGGCGCGTCCGAGGAGGTCGTGGGCAAGGCGCTCAAGGGGCGTCGCGACAACGTCGTCCTAGCTACCAAGCTGAGCCGCCCGATGGGTGATGACCCCAACCAGCGAGGCGCCTCGCGGCGCTGGATCATGACCGCGGTCGAGGACTCGCTCCGCCGCTTGCAGACCGACCACATTGACCTCTACCAACTCCACCGGCCGGACCCCGACACCGACATCGAGGAGACGCTCTCCGCACTCTCGGACCTGATCCACAGTGGCAAAGTCCGCGCGATCGGGTCGTCCACGATGCCCGCCTCGGACATCGTCGAGGCCCAGTGGGTGGCCGAGCGACGCGGCCTGGAGCGATTCCGCACCGAGCAGCCGCCCTACTCGATCCTCAACCGCGGCATCGAAGCCGAAGTGCTGCCCGTCGCCCGTCGCTACGGCATGGGCACGCTGGTGTGGAGCCCGCTCGCGAGGGGGATGCTCACCGGCCGCATCCGCAGGGGTCAGCAGACCGACCTGCGCCGCGCCGCCCTGTACAGCGCCTTCAGCGACGAGCGCCGCCTCGACGCCGTCGAGCAGCTCATCCCGCTCGCCGCGGAGGCGGGCCTGCCGCTGACGCACCTCGCGATGGCGTTCGCGGTCGCCCACCCCGGCGTGACCAGCGCGCTCATCGGGCTGCGCACGATGGAGCAGCTCGACGACCTGCTCGCCGGCGTCGAGGTCACGCTCACCGACGACATCCTCGACCGGATCGACGCGATCGTGGCGCCCGGGACGACGGTCGGCCTGCCCGACGAGGCCGCCTACCTGCCCCCGGCCCTCCAGCGCGCGGACCTCCGCCGCCGACCCATCGGTGAACGCGCCGCCGCCTGACCGCATCCCCTTGCCGCTCTCGCACGGCGGGCGCTGCGGATGCGCCCGCCGTGCTCCTGGAACCCTGGGACGGGGTGCGGCCAACTCCCTGCCATGACCTTTTAAAGTCAGGCCCGCAGCCCACCATCACAATCGCAGGGCGCACCCAAAGTGACATAGATGCTTGAAGTGATGATCGGTCCGACGTAAACTTGCAGCGGTGGGACGGTGCTCTGTACGTTTGCGCTGTCCCGCATTATTTTTCGTGCGTCGTGGAGGTTGTCGGCTATGTCGATACGCTGGTTATGGTCGCTCGTTCTCGTCAGCGCCTCCGTGGCCGTCGCCTTGGGACGTCCAGCCGTCGCGGGACGTTATAGCGCCCCTTCTCTCTCGACCCGGTGGATGCTCGTCTGGTCGGATGAGTTTAACGGGCCGGCCGGGAGGTCGCCCGATCCAGCCAAATGGTCGTTCGACACCGGCAACGGCGCCGCCAACTTTGGCAACCAGGAGTGGGAATACTATACATCTCGCCGCTCCAACGCGGCGCTCGACGGCCACGGTCGCCTGGCCATCACGGCGCGTCACGAGACCTTACCGGGCATGGCGCACTGCGCTTATGGGACCTGTAACATCACGTCAGGACGCATCACGACGGCCAGATCCTTTAACTGGACTTACGGACGTTTTGAAGCGCGTATGCGCGTCCCCTATGGCCAGGGAACGTGGCCGGCCTTCTGGATGCTGGGCGATACGGCGGGGCAACCAGGCTGGCCCGCTAGTGGTGAGATCGACATCATGGAGGAGGTTGGCTCTGACCCCCGCACCGTGTATGGAACGATCCACGGCCCTGGCTTCGTCGACAACGGCATCGAGCGCCAGGTCTCGCTGCCAGGACAGGAGGTCCTGGCCGACCGGTTTCACACCTACGGTGTCGAATGGTCGCCGCGCGCGATCACCTGGACGCTCGACGGCAAGCCGTACGGGACGGCGCACCGCTCCGCATTGACCTCGAAACAGCGTTGGGTCTTCGACCATGGCTTCTATCTCCTGCTTAATCTCGCCATCGGCGGGGCGATGCCAGGCCCTCCCGACGCTCATACTCCTTTCCCCTCCACGCTCCTCGTCGACAGTGTACGCGTCTACAAAGCGGTAGGGGGTACGAACGCGGCGCGCTAGATAAAAATATCAGCCCCTCTCAACGGGTGCGGCCCAAGATTGATGCTGTTGGTAAATGGCAGGGCGTACAAAAGGATCTGAGAGCGGGTTATGGTAGCACGAAAAGGAGGGGCTTGGTCCGCAGAAAAGCACAAGGCCATCGAGCGAAGAGGCGGGGAGGGCGGCATGTCTCTACAGTACGATTGGACGACGGCGGTGGTTCCCGAGGAAACGGCGCGGGTGGCGCGGGCGGTGTTCGCCAAGGGTAACGTCGCCATGTGGATGCACGACCACCTGGGCGCGTTCGTGCGCGACATTGACCTGGATCGGATGTACTGCCTACAGGGGCGGCCAGTCGAGGCGCCGTGGCGGATGGTGGTGGTGACGGTGTTGCAATACATGGAGGGGCTCTCGGACCGGCAGGCGGCCGACGCGGTTCGTGCACGCATCGACTGGACGTACGCATTGGGGGTGGAGTTGACGGATACTGGCTTCGACTCCTCGATCCTGAGCGAGTTCCGGGCACGCTTGAGCGGGGACGAGGTGGTCGTGGGGGGAGGGGTTACTGCTCAATCGCCTGCTCGACCAGGCGCGGGCGCAGGGCTGGCTTAAGGCGCGGGGGCGGCAGCGCACCGATTCCACCCCTGTCCTTGCCGCCATCCGTACGCTCAACCGACTGATGCGGGGGGGTGGAGACCGTGCGTGCGGCGCTCAACAGCCTGGCGGTGGCCGCGCCGGACTGGCTCCGTGCGTGGGTGCCGGCGGACTGGCACGACCGGTACGATCACCACGTTGAGGAGTTCCGTCTGCCCACGGCCAAAACAGAACGCGCCGCCCTCGCCGCGCTCATCGAGACGGATGGGCTCACGCTGCTCGGTGCGGTCTACGCGCCAACGGCCCCGGCGTGGCTGCACCCACACCCCGCGGTGCGTCCGCACCGCGGGGTGTGGGTGCAGCCGTATTATGCGCCCGACGCCACGGGCGGCGTGCGCTGGCGTGAGGAGGAAGACTGCCCCCCCCTCCGCCGTGCTCATCCAGTCACCCCATGACCCCGATGCGCGCTACAGCACCAAGCGCGACATATCCCTTTTAGGATTATGTGGCGCTATTTCTTCAAAAATAAATGGCGTAATGGCTCCAACATGAGTGGGCTAAAACACTGCATGGATTGGCCCTTCTGGGAAGTGCATGCGACTTCGGTCGCAGGCTCTCGCGCACCCACCATCACAGTCTCGTCTCGAGGCGCGCCCGCCTGCGTATGCTAGAGGACTCCACTCAGGAAACCACAGGAATGAGCAGGAACGATCAACGCGGGTATTGACAACGCGGTGGCATAGGCCTATAATCGCTTTCGACGGGGGTAGTAACCCGGTCAACTAAACGAGGCGGCCGAGGAGCGGGGAGTGCGGGGCTATGTCGAACAACGCGAGGGGCAAACGTCCGACCAGCCGCGACGTGGCGCGTCTGGCCAATGTCTCGCACACGACCGTCTCCTTCGTCGTCAATAACGTCCCCACCGCCAGCATCTCGCAGGAGACGCGGGCGCGCGTGCATGCCGCCATCGCGCAACTCGACTACCATCCGCACGAGGCCGCGCGCAGCCTGGGACGCCAGGCCTCGCGCGTCATCACCGTCGCCGTGCCCGAGGCGCACAACGCGCACCATCAGGAGACCGTCGCCGGCGCGGAGGAGTATGCGCGCGAGCGGGGCTATAGTATCGTCCGGGCCATCACAAGCTTCGACCACGACGAGGAACGCCGCTGCCTGGGCTGGCTCAAACAGCGGCGCACCGACGCGCTCATCCTCTCCATCACGCCCGGCCGCGCGCTGGACGACGAGATACGCGCCCTGAGCGCGCGGGAGCACGTCATCACGCGCCTGGGGACCCACGACGCCATGGTCGACAGCGTCATGGTCGAGGAGGCCGCGGGCGAGCGTCAGGCGCTCGATCACCTGGTGGGGCTCGGGCACCGGCGCATCGGCTATATCTACGGGGTAGCCGACCACGACGCGCTACGCGGACGTCTGGAGACGTGCCTGTCGTGTCAGCGCGAACATGGCCTGCCCATCGTGGAAGAGTGGGTGCGTCGCTGCGGGCCGACGCTCGCGGAGGGCTACGCGGCGACGCGCGCCCTGCTCGACGCGTGCGCGGGGGCAACGCGTCCCAGCGCGCTCGTCGTGGTCAACGATCTGCTGGCCAGCGCCGTGCTCAGCGCGCTGTTCGCGGAGGACATCGCCGTGCCGGCCGAGATGAGTGTCGTCAGCTTCGACAACACCCCGCTAGCGGCGTACATGATACCGCCGCTGACGAGCGTCGACTGCGAGGCCCGCTCGATGGGCGCGCATGCGGCCCGCCTGACCATCGAGCGCCTGGACGCGCCGCAACCTTTGCCCGTCCACCTGCAGACGCGGGCGCGGCTTGTCACGCGCCAATCGAGCGGGCCTGCCCCGTTGTAGAGAAATGGAGGAAGGAGGTGTCGACGTCAGCCGGTCTTGGCCCTGGTTGTCGGCCAGGTATCACCTTTTAGTGGACGATTGTTTCAAGGAGATTGCAACGATGCCTCGCACGAATCGTCTGTCCTGGCGCCGCTACGCTCTCGCGGCGTCGGCCCTCACCGCGCTTATCCTCAGTCCCCTCGCGCCCCGCTCGGGCGCGTTCGCGTCGGCGCCGAAAGCACAGATTACCCTGCGCTTCTCGTTCCTGAACCAGCCCAGCGAAATCCTCAATAATACCGCGCTCATCAACGCCTTCAAGAAAGTCCATCCCGAGATCACCATCAAGCCGGAGCCCGTCGCCGGCGCCTACGATCAGAAGCTGCTGGTCGAGGCCAGCGCGGGGACCTTGCCCGACGTCGTCTGGACCGCCGACGCCTTCACCATCCCCTTCGCGCGCAAGCATGTCGTGCTGAACATGCAGCCCCTGGTCGACGCGGACCCCAGCATCAACGTCAAGGACATCTACAAGGTCTTCCTCGACCTGGGCCGCGTCCCCGGCGACAGCGGCCTCTACATGATGCCGCGCGACACCTCGGTCGTCACGCTGTACTACAACCGCACCCTGTTCCGCGCCGCCCACATCCCCTACCCCACGGCGACCTGGACCTACGCGCAATTCGTGGACGCGGCGAAGCGCCTCACCAAGACGGATGCCCACGGCCGCACCACGCAGTGGGGCCTGGAGCTGCCCTATAACTGGTGGGCCGTCTACGTGCCATGGATCGAGGGCTTCGGCGGGCGGCCGATCTCGGCCGATGGCAAGCACGCCACCTTCTCCGACCCCAATTCGATCAAGGGTATCCAGGCCATCGCGGACCTTTACCTCAAGGACAAGGTGGTCGTCCCACCGACCGTGAACCTGGGCGGCGACGCCTTCACGCTGGGCCGGGCCGCGATGTACACGCACGTGCGCCCGCTCGTCCCGGCCTTCCGCGCGGGCAACAAGAACCTCGACTTCGACGCGCAGTTGATGCCCATCTTCCCGTCCGGCAAGCGTATCGTGGGCATGGGCACCTCCGGCTACGCCGTCTCGGCTGACACCACGCACCAGAAGGAGGCCTTCGAGTTCGTCAAGTTCATCGTCAGCCCGGCGGGGCAGCGCATCTTCGCCTCGACCTACGCCTCGGTCCCGATCCGGGCGTCGCTGGCCGAGGACCCGAGTTGGCGCAAGCTGCCCGGTCCGCCGTACAACAACGACGCCTTCGTGCAGGGCGTGAAGTACGGCATCACGCCGCCCAACTTCACCGTCGACGTCTCGGTCGGCTGCGGCACCGTGTACAGCGGACAGACAACCACGCAGATCGCCGCGGCGCTGGACAAGATCGTGCGCGGCGCGGGAACCGTCCCGGCGACGCTCAAGGCGCTCGACGGGCAGATCAATAGCTGCTCCGACGGGGTGGCAACCCAGTAGGTGGCAGGTTAAGACGTCACTCAGCGGGAGGTGGCGCGGCCGGGATCGACCTGATGGCGGGTCCCCGGCCGCGCCGCGCCCGACAGCGAAAGGGGCTAGCCGTGGCCGTCGCGTCCTTTTCATCGACCCTCCGCGGCGCCTCGGCGCGCCGGCGCGCGTTAAGGCGCAACATCGAGGGCTATTTGTTCGTCTCGCCCGTCATCCTGGGCCTGCTGTTCTGGACGCTCGGCCCGGCCATCTCGGCCCTCTACTTGAGCCTGACGCGCTACGACCTGCTCAGCCCGCCCATCTTCCGCGGGCTGCGCAACTATCAGCGGCTGCTGCAAGACCCGCTCTTCTGGCAGTCGGCGCGCGTCACGCTCACTTACACAGTCATTGCCCTACCGCTTAGCCTCGCCGGCGGCCTGGCGCTGGCCCTGCTGCTCAACCAGAAGCTGCGCGGCATCGCGCTGTTTCGCACGGCGTTCTACGTCCCCTCCATCGTGCCCATCGTGGCCAGCACGGTGCTGTGGCTCTGGCTGCTCGACCCGCAGTTCGGATTGGTCAACGCCGGGCTGGCCGCGCTGCATCTACCCCAGGGCCTCTGGTTCAGCGACCCCTCGACGGCGCTGCCGTCGCTGGTGCTGATCGGCCTGTGGGGCGTCGGCGGCGGGATGGTCGTCTACCTCGCCGGCCTGCAAGGCATCTCCGAACAGTACTACGAGGCCGCCAAGATCGACGGGGCAGGGCCGCTCTCGCAGTTCCGACACGTGACGCTGCCGTTGCTCTCGCCGACCCTGTTCTACCAACTCGTGCTCGGCATCATCACCAGCCTGCAGTACTTCACGCAGGCGTTCATTGCCGGGGCCGCCTCCGCCAGCAGCGGCACGGGCGCCACCGTCGGCGCGCCGCTCAACAGCACGCTGTTCGTCACCCTGTACATCTATCAGGCCGCTTTCAACTGGACGCAGATGGGCTACGCCGCGGCCATGGCCTGGGTATTGTTCATCGCCATCCTGCTGCTCACGCTGCTGGTCTTCGGGACCTCGCGCCTGTGGGTCTTCTATGGGAGCGAAGAGGGATGAGTACGCTGTTCCCGGCGGCCAATCGTTCCACCGCAGCGCGCACCGTACGGACGCGCCGCGCGCGCGTCCTCCTGTGGCGCGCGGCTCTGTACGCGCTGGCTATCGCCGGCGCGTCCGTCTTCGTCGTCCCGCTGGTCTGGATGATTCTGACCGCGCTCAAGACGCACCAGGAGGTCTACACCTTTCCGCCGCAGTTGTTGCCGCACGGCTTGCGCTGGAGCAATTTCCACGACGCCTGGACGACCTTCGACTTCACCCACTACACCGTCAATACAGTCATCATCACGGGGCTGACCATCGCGGGGACCCTGGCGACCTCGGCGCTCTGCGCCTTCGGCTTCGCCCGCCTGCGCTTCGCCGGCAACAACGTCATTTTCCTGTGCGTGCTAGCCTCGGTGATGCTGCCGCAGCAGGTCACGCTGATCCCGCTCTACATCATCTTCAAGCAACTGCACTGGCTGGATAGCTTCCTGCCGCTGGTCGTGCCCCCCTGGTTCGGCGGGGGAGCGCTCAATATCTTCCTGCTGCGCCAGTTCTTCAAGACCTTGCCGCGCGAGCTCGACGAAGCCGCGCGCATCGACGGCTGCTCGACCTTCGGCATCTTCTGGCGCATCGCGCTGCCGCTGGCCAAGCCGGCCCTAGCCGTGGTCGCCATCTTCCAGTTCAACGCGACGTGGACCGACTTCCTCGGCCCGCTGATCTACCTGAACTCGCCCGACAACTTCACCCTGGCCCTCGGCGTCTACTCGTTCCAAAGCCAGATGCTGACCGGCGTCTCGCACGAGGAATTGATGATGGCCGTAGCCCTGGTGATGGTGCTGCCGATCGCGCTGGTGTTCCTCTTTGCGCAGCGCTACATGGTGCGCGGCGTCGTCTTGTCTGGACTGAAGGGGTGACCGCCATGGCTGACCGAACGCTGACCCTGGCGCTTATCGGCTGCGGGGGCATGGGCCTACGCCACCTGCAAGGCCTGGCAGAACTTCGGCGCGCCGACATCTCGCCCTTCGAGCTTATCGCGGTCTGCGACGCGCGGCAGGATGCCGCCGAGCGCGCCGCTACCATGGCCGAGGAGGTTTTGGGGCGGCGCCCGGCCACCCACACCGACGTCGGCGCCTTGTTGGATGGTCCCACGGGCCGTCTGCTGGACGCCGTCGAGCTGGTGACCGACGTGGGCGCGCATCATCGTCTGGGCGTGCCCGTCTTGCAGGCCGGCAAGCACCTGCTGTGCGAGAAGCCGCTGGGGCTGACGGTGCGCGCCTGCCGCCTGCTGGTCCAGGCGGCGGAGCAAAGCGGGACGGTGCTGGCCACGGCGGAGAACTACAGGCGCGATCCGATCAACCGGCTGGTGGCGGCGCTTTTGCAAGCGGGAGCCATCGGACGCCCCTTCATGGCGCTGCAGGAGTCGGTCGGCGGCGGCCGCGCCGTGACCATCACCCCCTGGCGCCACCAGAAGGACCGCGGCGGCATCGTGGTCGACATGGGCGTGCATTACACCGACCTGTGGCGCTACTTCCTGGGACCCATCGAGCGCGTCTCGGGGCGGGTCGCCCTCTTCGAACCCCAACGCTACCCCGCGCCGATGCCCGCGTCGATGGCCTCCTACTACGGCGCCTCGCCGTCGCCGGACCCGGTGGAGGCCAGCGCCGAGGATACGTCGGCGGGTCAGGTCACCTTCGCCGGTGGGGCGCTCGGCCACTGGCTGCTCAGCGTGGCCGGCCATGGCGAGGGCCTGTTCACGCGCCGCTTCTATGGCAGCGAGGGGTCGCTCGACGTCCCGGCGGACCGCACCGGGCGACCGGTGCGCTTTGCCCCGGCCGCTCACGCTGCGGGCGGGGACACAGGCGGCTACCGGTCGCTGGACGACGCCATGATACGCTCCCTGGTCCCGGCCTTTGCGCTCGACGATGCAACGGCCCGCCTGTTCGGCGCCCGCGCGCTGGCCTCATACGACCTACCCTTCGAGGAGATCGACCGCAAGCTCCTGGCCCTGGAGATCGAGGACTTTGGCCGCGCGATCCTCGACGGGCGGCCTCCCGAGGTCGACGGCCCGGGCGGGCTGGAGGCGGTGGCCGCCGTCTATGCGTTCTTTGAGTCGTCGGCGCTGGGCCGCGAGGTCACGCTTGACGAGGTGGCCAGCGGCGCCGTCGCGCCGTACCAACACGCGATCGATGCGGCGCTTGGGCTTGCGTGAAAGACCATTCCTGGCTGTGCCCGCGTATGCGTATTTCCTTCGGCGTCCCGCTACTCACTACAACATCAGGATCGGCCTGCGGCTGAAGTCGCATGGCACAGAACGACGACTAAAGTCGTTGGGGGCACATGGTGAGACGCTTTATTGTCAGTGTTGTGCCATGCGACTTTAGTCGCAGGTCAATGTTACACGGTAATACGATGAAAGCGTTAATCCACACTGACCACAGAACGGAGACAGGCACGACGATGACGAGTCCGCCGCGATTTGGCTTCTGCGTCCCCATCTTCGCCTATCCAGGTCCGGCGCTCTTCCGCACGCCCAGTTATGAGCGCCTGGATCCACGGGTGAGCCTCGACGCCGCCGTGGAGTGTGAGCGGCTGGGCTACGACTCGCTCTGGGTCGCGGACCATTTCTTCCACGGGCACGACGGCGCGATCCTGGAGGGCTGGACCACCCTCTGCGTGCTGGCCGGGTTGACGCGCCGCATCCGGCTGGGCTCCATTCACCTGTGCACGGGCTTTCGCAACCCCGCCCTGCTGGCCAAGATGGCGGCGACTCTTGACCTGCTCAGCGATGGCCGACTCATCTTCTTCGCCGATTCCGGCAACCGGCGCGCCGAGTTCGAGGCCTATGATTTCCCCTGGCATGAAGATAGTCGGGTCCGCAACGCGCGCATGCGCGAGGCGCTGGAGTTGATCCTGCGCCTCTGGCGCGAGGATGGCCCGCTGACGGTCGCGGGCCAACATTACGCGGCGCGGGACGCCCTGTGCCTGCCGCACCCCGTCCAACGGCCGCACCCCCCGCTGTGGTTGGGCGAAACGCCCGATGACGTCATGCTCGCGGCGATCGCGGATCTGGCCGATGGCTGGAACAGCACGCCGGCCACGCTCGCGGAACTGCGCGCCCGCCTGGCGCGGGTGGAAGCCGCCTGTACGTCGGCCGGCCGGCCGCTCACCGAGCTGGAACTTTCACTGGAGATACAGGTGCTCATCGCGCCGACACACGAGCGCGTCGAGGACCTGCTCGACTATGCGGCAAGCCTGCCTGCCCCGGCGGGGTCGGGCGTGAACTATGCCGACCCGGCGTCGCGCGCCGATCTCTACGCGCGGTCGCTCATCGGCACGCCCGATGAGATCGTCGCGCGCATCCAAGAGTACCGCGCGCTGGGCATCAGTCATTTCATGCTCTGGTTTATGGACTTCCCGCGCATGGACGGGGTCCGCCTCTTCGCCGAGACGGTGTTGCCGCGCATTGCGTCCCTATCGAATCAAAACCCACGGTCACAATAGTACTACAACGTTAAGACCAGCCTGCGACTAAAGTCGCATGGCACAATACGACGACTAAAGTCGTTGGGGCGCCACGTGGTGAGACACTTTAGTGTCCGTGGTGTGCCATGCGACTTTAGTCGCAGGTCAACGTCACGTTGTAGTAATAAGCAACGACAGAAACGAAGGAGAGAACGACGACTAATGCGCTTGGGATATAGTACGTGGGGCATGCCGGCCCTGCCCATCGACGTCACCCTGGACCACGTGGCCCGCCTGGGCTTCGAGGGGGTGGAATTGACCATCATACCGGGATACACGGCGGAGTTGAGCCGCCTCGACGCCACGGAAAGACGCCGCATCCGCGCGCTGCTGGACCGGCATGGCCTGGCCTTACCGTCCCTGGCCGTGCATCGCGATCTGCTCGTCGACGACCCGGAGCAGTGGGCGGCGCACCTGGCCTATCTGCGCGCGTCGATCGATCTGGCCGTGGAGATGGCCGACCGGGAGGGGCCGCCCGTGATCAACAATCTGGTCGGCGGCAAATCCGGCGAGTTCGAGCGCCGACGGGAGCAGTTGATCGAGCGACTGGAGGGGATCGTGCGCTACGCCGCGTCAAGGGGCGTCACGGTGGCCATCGAGCCGCACGTCTTCACCGTCCTGGAATCGCCGCTGACGACCAAGGACATCGTCGACGCGATCGACTCGCCGTTCCTGCGCGTCCAATTCGACATCAGCCACTTCGACGTCCTGGGCTACTCTATCGAGGAAACCGTGCCCGTGCTCGCGCCGCTGGCCGTACATACCCATGTGAAGGATCAGCGGGGCCGCGCGCCGCACCACGAGTTCCTCATCCCCGGCGAAGGACCGTTCGACTATGTGCGCTATCTGCGCGCGATGCGCGACGCGGGCTACGATGGCTTCATCACCGGAGAGGTCAGCGTGATGGTGCAGCGCCGTCCAAATTACGATCCGCTTGCCGCTACCACCCTCACCTTTGAAACGCTATCGCACGCCTTCGACGAGGCCGGGATTGCGCGCATAGCCAACATGAGGTGAGGACGTGGAGAAGATCAAGATCGTGGTGTGGGACAGCGTCGGAAACATTATGTGGGGGGTGCGCCCGTGGGAGGACTGGCCCCCGCCCCATCGGGAGCGCCTGCTGGCCGAAGACCCCGAGGCGCGGGCGCACACGCCCAGCTTCGAGGAGATATTCAAGGACTATGACGTCGAGTTGCGCATCGTCGCGTCCCTGGACGAGCTTGTCGCGCACATCAAGGAGGCCGATATACTGGTGTTGCACAAGGTGCGGGTACCGGGCGAGGCGTTGCGGGCGGCGCGCCGTCTCCGATTCGTCGCGCACCTGGGACAGGACGCCCGCGGCGTGCCGATCGACGTGGCCCGCGAGATGGGCGTCCCCGTCGCGTCTGTGCCCCTAGTCAACTATCTGGTCGTCGCCGAGCACGCCTGGGCCCTAATCCTCAACCACCTCAAGAGACTGCCGGATCAGAGAGCGATTATGGGCTCACAGTCCGGCGGCTGGGGCGCCGTCCCCGGCATCCAACCGGCGCGCGGGCAAACGCTTGGCCTCCTTGGCCTAGGAGAAATCGCCCGCGCCATGGCCCGCGTCGCCCAGGCGTTCGAGATGTCCATTATATACTGGGATATCGAGCGGTTTCTGGAGATCGAAGAGCGTTACGGTGTTCAGTACACGGAGTGGGACGACGTGTTCCGCCGCGGCGATATCCTGAGCGTCCAACTGGCGCTCAACGACGCGACACGCGGCATCATCGGCGCGCGAGAGATCGGGTTGATGCGGCCAAACGCTTTCTTGGTCAATACCGCGCGCGGCAAACTGGTGGACCAGGAAGCCCTCGTCGACGCCCTGCGCGCCCATCGCCTCGGCGGCGCCGGGCTCGACGTGTTTGCCGACGAGCCGCTACCGCCGGGCGACCCGCTGCGCGCGCTGCACGACGATCTTGGCTACAACGTGACGCTCACGCCGCACTCGGCCTCGCACGCCCCCGCGACCTGGGTCCAGGACTCGCAGGCCGTCTGGTTCGAGGTACTACGGGTGCTGCGCGGCGAACCGGCTCAGCACCTCGTGGCAAGATAGCTGCCAGTTGCCAGTTGCCAGTTGCCAGTTGCCAGTTGCCAGTTGCCAGTTGCCAGTTGCCAGTTGCCAGTTGCCAGTTGCCAGTAATCGCTGGGCGGTAGGGGCGTATTGCATACGCCCAGACGGTAGGGGCGTATTGCATACGCCCAGATAGTAGCTTATGGGAGGTCAAATCGATGGTTGTCTTGATCGCACGGTACACTGTCAAAACGGGTCGGGGAGACGATGTGGCGGCGGCGCTGCGGGAGATGGCGCCGCTGGTCAAGGAGCACGAGCCGGGGTGCCTGCTCTACCAGGCCAATCGCTCGCGTGACAACGCGGACCTGTTTATCCTCTACGAGCAATACAAGGATACGGCGGCGCTTGAAGCGCACCGCGACACGCCGCACTTCAAGCGCCACATCGAAGGGACCATCGTCCCGCTGCTCGACAAGCGCGAGCGCGAGATCTGCGACCCGGTCGTGAGCTAGCGATGAAACTGGTGTCGTTCAGGGTGGCGACTCCGCTGGGGTCACAGACCCGCATCGGAGCCATCGGCCCCGACGAGCGCATCGTCGACCTCGCCGCGGCGTATCGCTCCCGGCTCCTATCCGCGGGACTGACCGCGGAGGCGGCCACGCGCATCAGCGCCGCACTGTTGCCCCCGGATATGGTCGCCTTTATCGAGGGGGCTGATCGCTCCCTGGAGGCGGCTCACGAGGCGTTGGAGTGGGCGCGCAGCGGTATAGAGGCCGACGACGCGCCCAGTTTTGCCGATCCCGACGTGCTGACCATGCTGGCGCCGGTCCCGCGGCCGCCGCTGCTGCGCGATTTTATGGGCTTCGAGACGCATCTGCGCAATATCTATCCGCGCCTGGGGCGCGACATCCCACCGGTCTGGTATGAGCTGCCCGTCTACTACAAGGGCAACAGCGGCAGCATCGCCACCCACGAGGATGACGTGCCCATCCCGTCCTACGCCACGGAACTGGACTTCGAGTTCGAGCTGGCCCTTGTCATCGGCAAAGGGGGGCGCGACATCGGGCGGGACAGCGCCCTCTCGCACGTCTTCGGCTATACTATCTACAACGACTTCAGCGCGCGCGAGATCCAGAGTCGCGAGATGTCGGTGGGTCTCGGCCCGGCCAAGGGCAAGGATTTCTGGCACGGGCACGTCCTGGGACCCTGGTTGGTGACCACCGACGAGTTGCCCAATATCTACGACGCGGGCATGGTCGCGCGGGTCAACGGCGAGGTCTGGTGCGATACGAGCGCGTCGACCATACACTGGCGGTTCGAGGACATGATCGCCCACGCGTCGCTGGGCGAATACCTATGGCCGGGCGAGGTGCTCGGTTCAGGGACGGTCGGCAATGGGTCGGCCATGGAACGCGGCCTGAGCCTTCACGCGGGCGACGTGGTCGAATTGGAAGTGGGGGGACTCGGTCTGTTGCGCAATCGCGTCGTCTTATGACCGTCACGCCGTATCCCTCCGTCGATCAGGCGCCCGCGGTGACGGCCCGCACCAGGCCGGAGATATAGCCGGTGGCGTGGGCCCGGCCGCGATGGCCCCACGCGGTGTCGTCGACGACGTGGGGCACGTGGTCGTCGATGATGAAGCCGCCGAAGCCGGTCTCGTGCAGCGCGCGCATGGCCGCCACGACATCGACGTTGCCCTCGCCCAGGAAGCATTCCTGGAAGCAGGGTCCCGTGCCCTGCACGTCGCGGAAATGCACGTAGACGATGCGGCCCTGGCCGCCGAAGTGGCGGATGGCCTCCACCGTGCCGGGAGTCACGCGCGGCTCCATCTCCGACCAGCAGCCCATGCAAAAGTCGAGCCCGTGGTTCGGGCTGGGGGCCACCTCCAGGGCGCGCTCGAAGCCCGCGAAGGACCCGAACAGCCGCGCCACGCCGCCGAGGGTCGGCAGCGGCGGGTCGTCGGGGTGCAGCGCCAGCGTCACGCCCGCCTCCTCGGCCACGGGCAGCACCGCGCGCATGAAGTAGGCGTAGTTGGCCCACATCTCCTCCGCGCCCACCTCGCGCTCCCCCAGCAAGGGGTGGCGACGCAGGCCCCAGGCGAGGGGACCCGCATCGACCAGCCCCTCGTCGAAGGAGCTGACCAGGGCGCCGCCGCGGCCGGCCGTCAGCGCCGAGGTACGCCAGACGCCGAGCGGCATCCAGTGGTAGCCCAGGATGGGGATGCCCGCACGGCCCAGGTTGCGGATCGTCTCCTGGTAGTGCGCGATCTGCTCGTCGCGGCCGGGCAGCCCCAGCATCGCCCGGTCGTAGAAGCTGGCGGGCGTGTTCTCGATGGCCTCCAGCCGCAGGCCGTACTCCTCACAGCGCTCACGCAGCCAGCGCAGGTCGCGCTCCTCCCAGCGGTGCGCGCCGGGCAGAACCGGCGTGTTAAGTTGCACGCCGCCGACGCCTAACTGGCTGGCGAACAGCAACGTCTCGCGCGTCAACTCGCCGAGCTGCCCGATGGCCACGCGCATGGTATCTCTTCCATCCCCTTGCCTGTATTGCACCCGACCGTACCCTTATCCTTTCTCGGCCCCGGCCAGCATGCCGGCGACGACGTAGCGCTGGGAGAACAGGAAGACGATGAGGACGGGCACGACCACGATCAGCCCCGCCAGCGCGGCCTCGGGCCGCCTGATCGGCAGGTCGCTCCCGCCCAACGCCGGGTGCAGCGCGGGCGAGTTCGCAATCAGCGCCTGCAGCCCCACCGGCAGGTTGTACTTGGTGTCGTCCGAGAGCATCACGTAGGGTAAGAAGAAGTTGTTCCAGTTGCCCACGAAGCTGAAGAAGGCGATCAGGCCCAGGATCGGCTTGGCCAGCGGCAGCGCGATCGACCGGAACAGGCGTATCTCGGAGGCCCCGTCGATGCGGCCCGCCGCCAGCAACTCCCGCGGCAGGCTGGTGGCAAAGTAGATGTAGGCGAGGTAGACCCCGAACGGAAAGAAGGCCGACGGCAGGATCACCGAGAGCGGGGTATTGAGTTGGTGGACGGCGTTGACCTCCAGGAAGAGCGGGAGGACCGTGGCCGAGCCGGGCATAATCATGGTCAGCAGCGTGACCACCAGCAGCAGGCGCCGGCCGGGGAAGCGCGCCACGGCCAGGGCGTAGCCAGCGGGCAGGCAGGCCAGCACGGTCAGGACGAGGCTGGCCGCCGCGTAGTAGACCGAGTTGGCCGCCCAGGTCAGGATCTCCTTGTCGTTGTAGAGCAGCAGGTCGGACCACGCCGTCCCCAGCTGCGCGAAGGAGCCGAACGAGAGCGGGTTAGACCCGACCAGGGCGCCGTCGCTCTTGGTGGGGGCCAGCAGCAACCAGATCAGCGGCAACCCGAAGAAGATGGCGAAGAGGAGCAGCACCGCCACGCGGCTACCCCGGACGAGGGCTCGCAGGGCCACGCCGCGCCACGCCGCTAGCGGCAGCGGTCGCCGCGTGGGGGCGGAGAGGGCGTCTTTCATCGTGCTCCCATCCTTCCTACCTTCCTCCTTTATGTCAGCACCCCCTTGCCGGTCGTCACCTAGCCCGGCGGACTGGGGTAGTTACATGCCCGTCTATGTATGCCCGTCCGTGTCCTCTAATCGATCCGGTAGAAGTCGGTCTTGAAGATGACGAGCAGCGCGCCGGCCAGGGCCACCAGCAGCAGGCCGACCGAGACCGCGGCGGACTTGCCGAAGTTGCCGTCGGTGAAGGCGTAGACGTAGGCCAGTTGGTTGACCGACCAGGTGGTGCCGACGGTGCCCGAGGTCAGCGCCGAGGCCAGGATCGTCGGCTCCACGAACAGCTGGATGCCCCCGGCGAAGCTCAGGATCAGCATGAAGACGACGTACTTTGCGACCAGCGGCAGCTTGATGCGCAAGGCCATCTGCGGGGCGTTGCACCCGTCGATGGTCGCGGCCTCAAGCACCTCGTGCGGGATGTTGGTCAGGGCGCCGTAGACGATCACGACCCAGCCGCCGATGCCGGTGGCCAGGGCCATGACGGCGAAGACGCCCGGGAACATGGTGGGGTTGAGCGCATCGTCCTGGCTGTGGAAGCCAAGCAGGTTGAGCAGCGGGCCGAAGGGGCTGAGCGGGGGGTCGAACATGAAGATCCAGATCAGCACCAGGGCGGAGCCCGCCACGGCGCCGGGCAGGTAGTAGATCAGGCGCATGGCGGAGGCGAAGCGTCCCATGCGCGCGTGCAGCAGCAGGGACAGCAGCAGCACCAGGCCCACCAGCAGCGGCAGCCAGATGAGCATGAACACGAGCACGTTGACCACGGCCGGACCCAGACGGAAGTCCTGCAGCACGGTGGCGTAGTTGGCCAGCCCGTTGACCCCCCACACGTCCTGCGTGGTGTCGAAGAAGCTGATGACCGTGCCGTACACCGCGGGCCCGACGCCGAACAGCAGCAGCAACAGGACATAGGGCAAGATGAAGAGATAGGCGTAGCCCTGGCCGCGCCGCCGTCGCGCGCGCGTCCTTGGCCGTGTCCGCGCCCCTACGGTCATCGCCATGTCTGAACTCCTCACTCCTCGTCTTGTTGCGCGCCCGTCGCGGGCCGCGCGGCTGACCTACCCTCGCATCGAAACCGAGGATGGGCGGCCGCGCGGCCCGGGCGGACCCTGAACTACTGGGAGACGCTATAGCCCGCGATCTGGGCCAGCTGGCTGAGGCGCGTCTGGAACGTCGGCAAGGCGGAGGCGACCGTCTTCTTGGCCTTGACCGCCGTGACGACGACCGTCGCGAAGGTGTTGGTGGCGTCGGTGTCGTAGCGCGTGAAGGCCCAGTCCGGCTGGATCAGGCTGGCGGCCTGCCGCAACAGCGGATAGATATTGTTGGCGTAGAACGGGTCCTTGGAGTGGCTCTGCGCCCATGCGTCGGCCGCCGGCAGGTAGGCCGGGAAGGTCGGCGCGGTGGCCTGGTAGGCATTGTTGGTCGTCATCCAGGTGATGACGTCGGCGGCAGCCCGCGGATTCTGGCTGTGGCTAGACACGAAGTACGCTCCTCCACCCTCCGCGCCGCCCCAGTTGCTCTTTTCGCTCGACCAGCGCGGCGTCAGCGCGACCGATATCTCGCCCTTTGGCGTCTTGTACGACGGCTTGAAAACGTAATCGCCGTACCACGACGCGGCGGGCAGCATCAGGATCTTGTCCTGCGTCCCCAGGGTGATGAATCCGGTCTCGAAGGGGCCGAAGCGCGACATGGACCCGGCCGCGAGCAGCGCGTCCGCCATGGCGGCCACCCGCATGCACTTGGGGTCGGACAGGTTGATGCGCGCGTTGTTCGTCCCCGTCAGCGTCTCCACGGGGCACCTGCTGGGCCAGAAATACATGTTGAGCGCCTGGGGGTCCCCGAACGAGCCGATGACATAGCCGGGATGCTCTTTGGCCACGCGCAAGCCCAACGCCTGATATTGTTCCCAGGTCGCGGGAACTGTGTAGCCAAATCGCTTCATCAGCGTGGCGTTGTACCAGAGCACCTCTTGCGCGATGTCGTTGCGCAGGCAGTAGAGCTTGCCGTTGAAGCGGCACTGGTTAGTGGGAGCGGCGGCGAACTTGGCGATCGTGGCCGCCGGGACGAGCCCGTCGAGGGCGGCGGTGTAGTGGTATTGCGGCGTGCTGAGCCGCGCCACGTCGGCCGGCCCCGGGTCGAAGACGACATCCGGCCAGCCCGAGCCGGCGCGGTTAAACAGCAGGATCTTAGAGGGGAGATCGGCCCCGAAGGTGACGATCTTGAGGTGGACGTTCGGGTGCGCCTTCTGATACAACTGGAAGCCGGGCAGGCGCGTCGCGTCCGTGTAGACCAGGAGGGTGGAGGCGTCGGCCGCGCGCGTGGCGGCCGGGGCGAACGCCTGGCCGAGCAGGGACGCGCCGACGGTGGCGAGCGTGAGGGCGGCCACGCCAAGGCGGCGTACGAAGCGACGCTGGAACGTACTCATTGACGAAAGCTCCTTGCTGTCATTGCAGCAACGAATAGGCCATTATCGAGTTGCGCAAAGAGACCATGACCGGACCGGTCGGGAGGACGAGAGTCACGGAGCCACGACGGCAGACGACGACCACCCGCCCCTGACCTCGCTCCACCCTCCTTTCTCCCGATGCGCCGGGCATCCGCACGGCCACAACGCGCCGTTGCTGACCAAGTTATCATACCCATTCACCCACTGTCAAGAGGCCCGCTCAGCGTCCATCGCCCTGTTGACAGCCAGCTATCGGGAGTGATACGCTCATACGAGTTGTAGGACGGCGGATATGGGTCATCCAGGCTGAGGCGTCACAATCTCTGGCTAACCAATTGGTATAGTGATACTCGTCTTAGTTGGTACGGCCAATAATGCGCGGTGAGAGGCGCCCCTGGCGGGCGCATAGTGACCGCGGGAGGGAACGGGTAACGCATGGCGCTGGCCGGCAATCAGTCGCGCGCGGGGACGGCTGGGAACGGGCGCCGTCCGGGGTACGAGACGGTCGCCGCCGCGATCGCCGCGCACATCTCTGCGGCGGGCTTGCAACCGGGCCAGAGGTTGCCCACCGAGCGCGCCCTCGGCGAGCAACTGGGGGTCAGCCGCACGATGGTACGCGAGGCGGTCAAGATCCTGTCGGCGTCCGGGCTGGTGCGCGCGCGCCAGGGCAGCGGGCTGTACGTGGCAGAGGGGCAGCAGCCGTTCGCTAGCGCGGCGATCGACCTTTCCATGCCCGTCGACCCCGCGCACGTGAGCGGCCTGTTCGAGTTCCGCCTGACCCTGGAGACACAGACGGCGCGGCTGGCGGCGGAGCGCGTCACGCCGCGCGAACTGCGGGGGCTCGAAGAGGCTCTGATCGCCAACCGGCTCGCGGCACAGTCGGGCCGACCCGATCAGGGCCAGGACCACGACACGGCTTTCCACACGGGCATTGCCGCCGCAACGCATAACCAGTTTTTCACCTCGTCGGTCGCGACGGTCCACCAACTACAGGGTCGGGCAATTAGAATACTCATCGCCACCGTTCCCGGCTCTCTCCTGGTGGCGGCCGAGGAACACGCCGCCATTTATGAGGCTATTCGCGCCGGGCAGCCGGACGCCGCCGCCGCCGCCATGCGGACGCACGTACACACCGTCATGACGAGTTATCAGATGGAAGTGCGACGCCTACTGAACACGCCCACGGCAGGTGAATAATCTCTGCCCCGGCAGCGCGTCCCGCGCCGATCTATAAACGCCAGGAGGAATGAGGTTCAGATGCGCATCACCGACGTACAGGTCCAGCTTGTCGAGAGTCCTGCCGGCCCCCCGTTCCACTGGCGCGCCGGCCTGCCCGGCTCCGATGCGGCCACGACCGGCGCGGTGCTGCGCATCGTGACCGATGCGGGCATCGACGGGCTCGCCCATACCGGTCGCGGCGTCATCGTGAAGGATCTGGTGGAGCGTCGCCTGCGCGACGAGTTGATCGGCCAGGACCCGCTGCAAAAGGAGTGGCTCTGGCATCGCATCTGGGAACTGGATCGCATCGAAGAGTTTCCGCTCTATGCCCTGGGCCTGATCGACATCGCCCTGTGGGATGTGACCGGGAAGGTCGCCGGCCTCCCCGTCTACCAACTGTTGGGCGGCTTTCGCGACAGCATCCCCGCCTATGCCAGCACCGTGACCTTCGCGAGCATCGACGAGTATCTCGATGTCGCCGATCAATGTCTCGGCCTCGGCTACCCGGCGATCAAGCTGCACGCCTGGGGCGATGCCCGCCGCGACGCCGCGCTCTGCCAGGCCCTGCGCGCGCACGTCGGACCGGACATGCCCCTCATGTACGACGGTTCGGCCGGGTTTGACGTGCCGGATGCCATCTACCTGGGCCATGCGTTGGCCGAGGCTGGCTACCTGTGGTATGAGGAGCCGATGCGCGAGTTCAGCATCACCGCCTACAAGCAACTCGCCGCTGCCGTGCGCGTGCCGCTGCTGGTGGCCGAAACCTCGGACGGCGCCCATATGAACACCGCCGACTTCATCGTCGCCGGGTGCGCTACCTTCGTCCGCACCAGCGCCGGACTCAAGGGAGGCCTGACCGGCGCCATGCGCATCGCCCACCTGGCCGACGCCTTCCGCCTGCGGGCCGAGGTGCATGGCGGCGGCATCGTCAACACCCATCTCTGCATGGCCATCTCCAACACCACCTACTACGAGTCGCTCGTCTACACGAACCCGGTAGTGCGCGAGCCAGCCGTCGACGAGCACGGCCTGGTGCATGCGCCAACGGCGCCCGGCATCGGCGACGAGTCGCGGGGGGGAGACGGCGTGAACGGCGCCTGACGGACGACGAGGGTCACATCTCATGGAGCGCACCGGGAGCAGGGGCGCGGGAAAGGACATAACGGTTTATGGGAGCGTATCAGGATGGGGAGCACAGGGACCTCCCCGTGGTGACGGCGGCCGGGCGGCGGGAGCCGCCGGCGTGGGCGCTGGCGCAAGGGCGGCTGATGGAGACGCTGAACCGGGCCGCCGTGGAGTTCGTCGCGCGCTACGCGCGCCCCGACGGCACCCTCGTCTGGCGCGACCAATGGCCCGGCATGGACGGCTCGGACGATCCCTACGAGGGCTTCCACGGCCTGGCCCTGCTCTACGCGCTCGGCGGCGACGACGCGCTGCTGCCCCTGGCCCGTACGATGTGGGACGCTATCACCTGGCAGTGGACGGAGTACGGGCAGGTCCACCGCGAGTTCGACGGCTACTACGACTGGATGCACCACGGCGAGGGCTACCTCTACCTCTACTTCCTGGCCCTGGCCGACCCGACCGGCCTCAAGGAGCGCCAGCGCGCCCTACGCTTCGCGCACTTCTACACCGGCGACGACCTCGCGGCGCCCAACTATGACCCCCAGCGGCGCCTGATACGCTCCCCCATCAACGGCAGCCGCGGCCCCCGCTTCACCATGACGGCCGAGGACTGGTCGACGCACCGCGAGGTGCTGGACGGCTATCCGCCCCCCTTCGAGGACCTGCCCGGCGTGGCCGGCCCCACCTGCCCCTGGACCGACGACGCGGTGTTCGCGGCGATCCTGGAGCGCATGAACGCCCGCATGGCCCGCGGTGACGTGCCGCTCAACCTGACGGCCACCAGCCTGGTGGCGCACGCCTACCTCTACACCGGCGAGGACCGCTACCGCCGCTGGATCGCGGACTACCTCGACGCCTGGCGCGAGCGCACCGCGCGCAACGGAGGCGTCACGCCCGACAACGTCGGCCCCTCGGATGTCATCGGTGAATATAACGACGGCAAGTGGTGGGGCGGCTACTACGGCTGGCGCTGGCCGCACGGCGCCTTTACCATCCTGGAACCGCTGTTGATCGCCGGCGCCAACAGTCTCCTGACGGATCGCGACGGTCGCGGCCTGGACCTGGTGCGCTCGCAGTTAGACATGCTGTGGGCGCGCGGGCGTGAGGAGGGCGGCGCGTGGGTCGTCCCGCACAAGCATCGTGACGAGGGCTGGACCGACTACCGGCCCATGGACCCGTCGCACCCCATCCACCTCTGGGCGCTCTCCATGGACGAGGGGGACCGCGCGCGCGTCACGCGGTTGGGACAGGACGCCTCGTGGGACGCGGCCAGGACGGCGCTGTCTAAGGGGTTTATCGGCAACGCGGGTCCCTGGTTCGCGTATATCCAGGGAGGCAATCCCGCCTACCCGGAGCAGATCCTGGCCGTGACGCAGGCGCTGGTCGAGGGTCAGTTGGAGCGGATGCGCGGCGCGCAGGGCGACCCCGCGTCGTGGGACGTGCATCACTGGCAGCTGATGACCCCGCTGGCGCTGGAGGGGCTGGTGCAGCTCACGCTGGGCGCGCCCATGCACGTGTACCACGGAGGGCTGCTGCACGCGCGCGTGCGCTATTACGACGGGCAGCGGCGGCGGGCGGGCCTGCCTCCACGGGTGGCGGCCCTGGTGGAGGGGTTAACGGCCGGCGCGGTCACGCTGAGCCTGGTCAACCTGGACCCGGATGAGGAGCACCATGTTGTCGTCCAGGCCGGGGCGTTCGGCGAGCACCGCTTCCACGCCGCGACGCGGCTGGGCGACGCGGGCCAGGACGAGGACGGGGAGGGCGCGACGATCCCGGTCGAGGGCCGCTGGCTGTCCGTGCGTCTGGCGCACGGCGCTGCCGTGCGCCTGCGCCTGACGATGAGCCGTCACGCCAACAGTCCGTCCTACGACACCCCGTGGACGACGCGAGACGACTACCCACACCTGCTGGAAGATCGGGCGCGGCGCGCCGAGGATGACGAGACGACGAGAGGATAGCATGAGGTTGCCGCTAGCCTGCCCGAATCATCCAGGCTAGCGAGCCGCGGGCACGGAGGCGGTCGACGCGCCCGGCTCCCGCGCCGTGCCAGCCGGCACGGTCTCCACCAGCGCCGCCGCGGCGGCATGCTCCTCGGGCAGCGGTGTGTGGCGCAACAGGAGATGGAACCACGCGGCCGCGGCGGCGTAGCAGCACACGCCCAGCAGCAGCGGCCACTGCAACAGCCGGCGGTCCATGAAATAGCCGGCCAGCGCCGGCGACAGGGCCATGGCCGCGCTCCAGCAGCCCAGCGCCACGCTCGTGGCCACGCCGCGCACGCGCGGGTCGACCGCTCCCTGCAGGAACGAGAGCTGCGCCGGCCACTGCATCGAGACGAGGGCGGAGCGCAGCACGTAAAAAGCGCCGGCCACGGTCAGCGTGGGCGCCAACGGCACCCCGATCAGCAGCAGGGTGCTGACTCCGAGGGACAGGACGACCACGCCGGCCACCCCGACCCGCCGCGAGAGGGCCGGCACGAAGGGGATCGAGAGCAGGCCGGCGAGCTGAGAGGCGGCGAACCAGGGCGCGATGACCAGCGTCGCCGCGTGGAAGCTGAGCGCAAACCACAACGGCAGCAGTTGCACCACCAGCCCGAGGCCGGCGCCTTGCAAGGCGAAGAACACGGCCAGCCTGAGCACGAGCGGCCAGGGGACCCGCGCCGGAGGGGTGGGCACGGCCGGCGCCGCGGGAGTTGGCCTCCTGGCGGCTTCGGCGACTTCGGCGGCGCCGGCGGCTTCGGTCGCCGCCAGGCGTTCGCGCACGGGGACGAGCGCCAGGGCGGCGCCGAGCGTGACGAGCAGGCAGCCAACGAAGAGGGCGCGATCCGCCGTGAGCACCGATACGAGGCGCGCGCGCACCAGCAGGGCCGGCACACCGGCCGCCAGCGACCCGCAGGCCATGGAGAGGGTCCAGACGCCCTCGCTCCAGCTGAGCACAGCGGTGCGGCGGCGCGGCTCGACGGTCCCGGCCAGCAGCGGGTTGAACGTGGCGGTGGTGAGGCTGCCGCCGAGGCCGCCGGAGAAGCCGACGCCGCCGAGCATGCTGGCGACCACGAGCAGGCCAGGGTCCGTCGTCAGCGCGAAGATGGCGAAGCCGAGCGCGGGCGCCGCGGTCCCGGCGATGAGGAAGGGCCGGCGGCCGAAGCGGTCCGCCAGCGGCCCGATTAGGAGCAGCAGCAGGGAAGAGCCGAGCCCCGCCGCCGCGAAGATGCCGCCGATGGCCAGCGTGCGCAGGCCGAGGTCGTGCAGGTAGAGCGGAAAGAAGACCAGCAGCGCGCCGATGGGCAGGGAGCCCAGGAAGCTGGAGAACAGCAGCAGCCACGCATCCCGTGGCAGGCCCCGCGCCGCGCCCACCGACCCGCCCATCCCCATCCCCCGCGCCCCCCTCGTCGTCCCTGTTCCCTCACCCCATGATACAAGACGAGGGGTCCACTATAAGGCGGCGCGGCGGCTTCCTCAGTTTCTCGATTTGCTCGATTCGGCATAGGGGTTAATCCAGCGAAGACGTGGACCTGGCGATAACGGGCGGCCTGCTATCATCATGGGGTGTATACAAACAGGGTTCGCGGGCCAGCGATGACAGAGCCTGAGGGCCGGCGGTGACGGGGCGCGACTGGGCCTACCTGCTGGGGCTCTCCGCCCTGTGGGGCTCCTCGTACCTGTTCATTAAGATAGCGGTCGATGGACACCTGGCACCCGCGGAGTTGGTTTTCGTGCGCCTGGCCCTGGCCACGGCGGTGCTCTACCTCGTCGCCCGTTTGCAGGGGTTGCGCCTGCCGCGCGACCGGCGGGCGTGGCGCGCCTTCGCCATCATGGGCCTGGTGGGGACGGCCCTGCCGTTCGTGCTCATCTCCTGGGGCGAGACGACCCTGGACTCGTCGCTCGCCGCCGTCCTCAACGCCACCGTACCCATCGCCACGGTGCTGCTCTCGCACTACTGGACGCGCCAGGAGCGCCTCACGCCATCGCGCGTGGCCGGGCTGCTGGCCGGGTTCCTGGGCGTCGTGGTGGTCGTCGGTAACGTCTCGTTTCACACCGTCGGCGGCATGGGCGCCCTCGGCGTGGCGGCGTTGCTGCTGTCTTCGTTATGTTACGGCGTGTCCGCCATCTTCGCCCGCGGCGCTTTCGGGGGCGTCGCGCCGGTCGTCGCCTCCACGGGACAGATGCTGTGCGGCGCGCTGTACATGGCGATCCCCGGCACGGTCTCCGCGCTGGCCGAGCGTCAGGCGCCCGAGGTCAATGCGGTCGCCGCCATGGTGGCCCTGGCGCTGTTGGGGACGGTCGGGGCGTACCTGCTCTACTACCGGCTGATTGCGCGGGTGGGAGCCACGCGCACGACCACCGCCACCTACCTGCTGCCGGCCTTTGCCGTGGTCTACGGCGCCCTGTTCCTGCACGAGCCGGTGACGGTGCGCTTGCTGGCCGGCTTCGCCCTGATCCTGCTCGGCGTCGCCTTCGTCACCAGGCGGGTGTCCCGTGTTTAGCCGCTGTCGGATTATCGCGAGCGATATACTGGCGCGCGGCACGCACGTTATCTCGTGCCTCGGGGAACCAGCGCACGCGTGTCATTCGTCTGCGTCAAGGCCAAACTCGGCCCATACCTGCTGCATCTCTTCGTCAGTCACGTAGTGGCTGGCATCAGCGGCTTTGATAGCTTGTTGGATTTTCGCGATCTGGCCCGATTCTGTCTCCAGATAGCGGTGTAAGGCTTCTTGCGCCAAGGAGTCTTTGTCGCGGCCCGTCGTATCGGCTAAAGCGTCCAGCCCGTCCTTAATCTCCTGAATCTCCTGGGAAATCTTAATCGTCACTGCGGCTGTCGTGCTCATGTTATCCTCCTGCACTCGCGGATAGTGTAGCATGGTATGTACCCCTATATATGCGTGCGGTAGACATACGGTCTTAGACAAACGCCGTGGCAATGATCCTGGATCATCGCCGCGGCGGCATACGTACATAACCTCCCCCTCTCCCACGGCGGGGGTCGGAGGGTGCGGGGTCCTACGCCGCGACGGCCTCGATCCTGGTCAGGGCGTTGTCCAGCACCTCGGTCACGTCGTCGACGGGGATGAAAGTCAGCTCGCGGCGCAGGTCGGCCGGGATGTCGTCCAGGTCGCGCTCGTTGCGCCGCGGGAAGATGATGGTGGTGATCCCGGCGCGCTGCGCGCCGAGCACCTTCTCCTTAAGCCCGCCGATGGGCAGCACCTTGCCGCGCAGCGTGATCTCGCCGGTCATGGCCACGTCCGAGCGGACGGTGCGGCCGGTCAAGAGCGAGGCCAGCGCCGTGGCCATGGTGATGCCCGCCGAGGGACCGTCCTTGGGCACCGCGCCGGCCGGCACGTGGATGTGGACGGAGGAGTCGTGCCAGGCGTCCTCGGGGATGCCCAGCCGGTCGGACATCGAGCGCACGCAGGTCAGGGCGGCCTGCGCCGACTCCTTCATCACGTCGCCCAGTTGCCCGGTCAGGATGAGGTGCTCGCCCTTGGCAGGGACCCTGGCCGCCTCGATGAACGTAATCTCGCCGCCCGCCGTGGTGTAGACCATGCCCGTGGCCACGCCGGGGCGCTCGGTCCGCTCGGCCACCTCGGCCTCGTAGACCGGTCGGCCCAGGTGTTTGACCACGGTCGCCTCGTCGACGACGATTGGCCCCTCCGTCTCCTTACCCTCGGCCACGATGCGCGCTACCTTGCGGCACAGCGTCCCGATCTGGCGCTCCAGGTTGCGCACGCCGGCCTCGCGCGTGTACGAGCGCGCGGTGAGGCGCAGCGCGTCGTCGTCCAGGGTGATGTCCTCCGCCGTCAGGCCGTTGGCGCGCATCTGCTTGGGCGCCAGGTAGTTCCTGGCGATGTGCAGCTTCTCTTCCTCGGTATAGCCTGCCAGCTGCAGCACCTCCATGCGGTCGAGCAGCGCCGGCGGGATGGTGTCCAGCGTGTTGGCCGTGGCGATGAACATGACGTGCGACAGGTCGAACGGGACGTCGAGGTAGTTGTCGCGGAAGTCCTTGTTCTGCTCGGGGTCCAGCACCTCGAGCAGCGCCGAACTGGGGTCGCCGCGCCAGTCCGAGCCGACCTTGTCGATCTCGTCCAGCATGAACACGGGGTCGTTGGTCTCGGCGCGGCGGATGCTCTGGATGAAGGTGCCGGGCAGGGCGCCGATGTAGGTGCGGCGGTGGCCGCGGATCTCGGCCTCGTCGCGCACGCCGCCCAGGCTGATGCGGGCGAACTTGCGGTTGAGGGCGCGGGCGATGCTCTGCCCCAGGCTGGTCTTGCCGACGCCGGGCGCGCCCACGAAGCACAGGATCGGCTCACGGCTATTGCCGCCCTCGGCGCCGTCCTCGGCCTCCACGGCCTCGCCGCTCTCACCGGCCGCGGCGCGCTCAGCCGCCCTCTGGGCCAGCAGGGCGGCGCGGCGCTCCTCCTTCATCTTGCGCACGGCCAGGTATTCCAGGATGCGGTCCTTGATCTTCTCCAGGCCGTAGTGGTCCTCGTCGAGGATGCGGTGCGCGCGGGCCACGTCGATCTCGCCCTCGCTAGCCGTCGACCAGGGCAGGCTGCTGAGCATGTCGAGGTAGGTACGGATGACGGAGTGCTCCGGCGAGGCGGTGGGCAACTTCTCCAGGCGCGACAGCTCGCGGTCGGCCTGCTTGCGCGCCTCGGGCGGCAGGCCAGCCGCATCGAGGCGGCCGCGCAGTTCGTTGATCTCGGCTTGCTGCTCGTCCTCCTCGCCCAGCTCGCGCTGGATGGCGCGCAGTTGCTCGCGCAGGATGTACTCGCGCTGACTCTTGTCGATCTCCTCGCGCGCCTGGCCCTGGATGCGCCGGCCCAGTTCCGCCACCTCGGTCTCGCGAGTCAGGAAGCGCGCCAGGCGCTCCAGCTTGGCCGAGACGGTGTCGAGCTCCAGGATTTCCTGCGCCAGGTCCGTGTCCAACTGCGGCGTGTTGGCGGCGATGGTGTAGGCCAGGATGCGCGGGTCGTCGATGTTGAGCACGACGGCGGCCAGTTCGTCGGGCAGCGCCGTGCTGAGCTCGACCAGGCTGCGGAACTGCTCGCTGACGGCGCGCTGGAGTCCCGCGACCTCGATGCTGCCCTCCTCGGACTCCGACTCCGGGAAGAGCGCGACGTGCGCGCTGAGGTAGGGCTCTTCGGCCGTATACTCCGCGATGCGCACGCGCTCGAGTCCCTGCACGGCGATCATCATGGTGCCGTCCGGGCGCCGCATCATCTGCAAGATGCGCGCGACGGTCCCCACCTTGCGCACCCCGACGGGGGTGACATCTTCGTCGCCGGCGTCGTATTGCGCGGCCAGGGCGACCAGGCGATCGCCGCGCATCACCTCGTCGACCAGCCGCACCGAGCGGTCCTGCCCCACCAGCAGCGGGCGCGTCTCCAACGGATAGACGACGACGCCGCGCAAGGGCAGGATGGGCAGGACATCGGGGATGCGCAGTCGCGGCTCCTGCTCGGTCTCGGCTGGCGCGTTCTGTTCCGTGGTTTCAGTGGTCATGAATAGGCTCCTTATAGCCGTTAGCTATTAGTAATTAGCTTTTAGCCTTCCGTGTCCATCGACACTGTGGTGTGATGGAAAGATATCACAAAAAACATCTCTAACGGCTAATGGCTAACGGCTAACGGCTAATAGCTGATGGCTGTATGCTCTTGGGCGTGATGTGCTCGACGGATTTGGGCAGGGTGATGGTCAGCAGGCCGTTCTCATGCGTGGCCTCGACGTCGTCGCGCTTGATGTTGGTCACCACGGGGACGGCCAGGCGGAACTCGCCGTAGAGGATGCCGGCCATGCGGTAGGCGGCGCTGGGAGCGTCGTTGTTGTGGCGGACCGCCGTGATGGTCAGATGGTCGGCGAAGAGCGTGATGTCGATATCCTCCTCGCGCACCCCGGCCAGCTCGACGCGCACCACCAGGACGTCGTCCGTCTCATAGACATCGGTCGGCGGTTGCCAGGCGCCGGTTGATCCCGGCGTGACCCGGCCCAGCATCCCGATCTGGTGGTTCATCATGTGCTGCATATGCTGCACCTGGTCCAAGACGGTACGTCCTGCATCGACCGAGACGATGCGGTAGCGTAGTCTCATCGGTCCTCCTTGTTTCAGTGATTAGTGACGAGTGGTTAGTGACAAGTGAAGTGGGACGACGTATATGCAAGTCCGTGCGCGGGGCGAGCACCTGCCAATCCTGCCTCCCTCACTCGTCACTCGTCACTAACCACTCGTCACTCGTCTTTGCCGCGCAGGGCGGCCAGGCGCTTGAATAGGTCGCGCTCCTCGGCGCTGAGCGGTGTTGGCAGCACGACGTGGACGGTGGCAAACAGGTCACCGCCCTTGCCCTTGCCGGCGCGCATCGCCGGGAGGCCCTGACCGCTGAGGCGGAACACGCGGCCGTTCTGCGTCTCCGGCGGGATCGTCAGGGCCAGGCGCTTGCCCTTTGGCGTGGGCACCGTGGCCTCGCCGCCGAGCATGCAGGTCACGAGGTCGACCTCGACGGTGGTGTAGATGTCGCGTCCCTTGACCTCGAAGTTGGGGTGCTCGGCGATGTGGACCAGCAGGTAGAGGTCGCCGCGCGGGCCGCCGTTGAAGCCGGCCGCGCCCTGCCCGGCCAGCCGGATGCGCGCGCCCTCCTGCACGCCAGCCGGGATGGTGGCCTCAATGCGGCGGGCGTTGAGGCCCTCGCTGTAGTCGACCGTGCGCGTCGTCCCCAGGATGGCCTCTTGCAGCGTGATGTCCACGGGCTGCTCAATATCCTCGCCCGGCATCTGTATCGACGCGCCGCCACGACGGCCAGCGCCACTGGTACCGGCGCCCGGCCGGCCTCCACTGAATGTTTGCTGGAAGATGTCGCCGAAGCCAGCCGAGCCTCCCCCGGCCGCCGAGCGGTTGCCGAACAGGGCTTCGAGCTCCTCCTCGCTCATGGTACGGGTCTGGAAGCGCGCGCCGCCCGGTCCGGCCCCAGCCCCGGCGAAGGGGTTGCCGGCCCGCGCCGTCGTCGCGCGCATGAACTCCTCTGGCGTGGCCGTGCCGCCCGCGGTGCGGTACTGCTCGTACTCGCGGAAGCGCGAGCCCAGGAGGTCGTAGAGCTTGCGTTTCTCGGGGTCGGACAGGACCTCGTTGGCCTCGTTGACCTCCTTGAAGCGCACTTCCGCATCGGTATTGCCCTTGTTGACGTCGGGGTGGTACTGACGGGCCAGCTTGCGGAAGGCCGAACGGATGTCCTTATCGGACACGCCCTTCTGTAGCCCGAGTACGGCGTAATAGTCTTTGGAATCCATGTCCTACCCTCGGCGTATGTATCGTCGCGTACGCATCACCCACGCGGTTCCCTATCTCGATCTCGATGGGCTCTCGATGGGCTCTTGTCCCGCGTGCAGGCACACACGTACATGCTCCTTCTAGTGTACCCCACCGCAACCTTGATAACAAGAGGCTCAAAGACAATGAGGGAATACCTCACCCCTCAACCCGCGCGTCGCCACGGATTGGACCTCCGAACCTCTCGCCTGGCACGGGGTGGGGTTGCCTCGTTCCTGTCAGACGCTCGCCGTCGTCGTCGGGCCGCGCTGTCCACCGGGTTTCGTGGGGGTGATGAACAAAGGCTTCCCTGAGTTGCGGATAGTCTCGCGGTTACCCAAAGAGGCGTCGCGTGGGCGCCTCATAGGCGCGCGACGATGCTCCTGACGCACGGCCCACGGCGATGTCCCAGGGCGCGGGCATTGCAGTCGCTCCTCTAATATGACAACGTGACATTGACCTGCGACTAGAGTCGCATGGCAAAGAACGACGACTGAAGTCGTGCGGGTAACCCGCTGAGACACTTCAGTGTCCGTTGTGTGCCTTGCGACTTTAGTCGCAGGCTGGTCTTAACGTTGTCGTATTAGTCGGTGTCCCTTATTAGTAGGACCGTGCCCTGGCTACCATCGTTGTGGAAGTTCAGAACGTCGAGGTGGCGCCAGAAGTTGTCCCCGCCCACGGGGCTGCTTACTGCCTGGCCGAGCGGCGACCGCGCAGTCCGTTGTACTGGGCGGTGGCCTGATCGAGGAGGGTCGTCAGCAGCGAGGGGGAGAGGCCGGTGCGGCTTTGCCATCCGGTCTTCGGTTGGATGCCCGTGCCGCTGCGGGCTCCGGGCAGGGCGGAGGCGGTCACGGCCATCACGCGCGCCACGACGTTGGGGAACAGCACGTTGGCAACCGACAGCAGGCGCGCCTGGATCGAGATGGTCAGCTCCGGAGTCCCGTTGCGGCAGGCCTCGACCGTCTGTTGCGCCGCCCGGTCGGCATTGATCGAGGCCAGCGGGGACGCGCCGGCCAGCGTGAAGAGCGTGAACTCCGCGCGTTGCTGTCCCTTGAACAGGGCGTTGAGATGCGAACCCGTGCGCATCAGGCCGGGCGAGACCGTGGTCACGCGGATGTTGTCCTTGGCCAGTTCGGCGCGCATGCCGTCGGAGAGCCCCACCAGGGCGAACTTGCTGGTGCAGTAGGGTACCAGGTGTGGGATAGCGACCCGGCCGCCCACCGACGCGATGTTGACGATGCGGCCGCCGCCCTGCTTGCGCATGTAGGGGATGGCGGCGCGCATGGCATGGAGGGGCGCGTAGACGTGCTCCGCCATGGCCTCCTGGAAGTCGGCGACCGCCATGTCCTCGACCGGTCCGACCTGTATCTCGCCGGCGTTGTTGACCAGCACGTCGACGTGCCCGAAGTGCCTGGCCGCGCGGGCGATGGCTTGCCCGATTTCGCCCTCGTCGGTCACGTCGCAGCGGATGGCCAGCACGTCGCCGCCCTGCCCGGCGTGCTCTCGCACGTCGCGGCTGGCGCGCTCCAGCTCGTCCTTGTCGCGGGCGAGCAACACCAACCGGGCGCCCTCGCCAGCGAACGCGCGCGCCATGGCCAGACCGAAGCCGCGCGAACCGCCCGTGATGATGACGGTGCGACCCTTGAAATCCATCGGCTCGACCCGCTGCCCGAACACGTGCCCCAGCGACGACGCCGTCTTACGCGCGGCGCCTATCAGGCCTGCGCCATTGTTCTTTCCACTGACCGCCATGGATGCTCCTTGATGAATAGCCATTACCAATCGACGCCAACCACGCCTTGGCCGCCCTCGACGGGGCCGCTGTCCTGCGCGTCGGCCTTGATCGCCGCTCCGTTCCGCCCGGGACCAGCATCGGGGTCGCCGTCGCCGTCGCCCATCCCTCCGCTATCGAGCAATGGCGCGATGGCGCGGGCAAACTGCCAGGCGCTGTCGGGGATGCTGATATTGTTGTCCTGCAACGACAGCAGGCTGATCTCGGCGATGTGTGCACCGAGCCAGGCGCTCATTGCCACCTCATCCTGGAGATTGCGCCGCGCCGCGTCCACGGTTTGCTCGTCGCCGTAGGCCCGCGCTGTCGCCATAAGCATGGCATACGACGCGATCTCGAAGTGCTCGTTGACGTACTCGTCGCGCGCGTTCATGGCCACGAGGTCGGGCCGCATCCCGGACAACGCGCCGACCGCCGCGCCGGCCCAGGTGCTGATGGTCGTCTTGACGCCGGAGGGCTCCTGGCCGTGGGACGTCAGGCACTGGCCGAGGCGATCGCGGTGTTCGCGCGTCTGGGCCAGGTGCTCCACGATCCTGGCCTGGACGTTGGGGAAGTCCTTGACTTGCTCGGCGTGCCGCTGGAGCGTCTCGATCCCGGCGTGCTCCATGGCATAGGCGTCCTGGATGTAGCTCACCAGCTTATCATCGGTCGGCATCGTGCTTCTATGCTCCGTTCCACGCCATGCTCCGTACCATGCCGGCGCCGTCGAAAGCGCCATCCCACGGCCGGCGCGAGGGCGTGTCTAAGGGGGAGAGGTCATACGGCGGACAACGGGGCAACTTCTATGCCAATGGCACGACGGAGCGGCGCCAGTTCGTAGGGTAGGTGGAGTACGCAGTTGCCTCTTAGTGTCCGGTCCCTGCCATGCGACTTTAGTCGCAGGCCACCTCCTCGCGGCGTCGTTAAGGGCTCTCGCTGGTGTCCACGGCAAAACTGCGAGTGAAATTGCGAGTGAAGCTGCGAGTTTTGCCTGTACAAACCCGTTATCGTCGCCTACAATGGTCACAGTGTATTCATAGTAGCAACGGACGTGCAATATGGCCGCCTGCGTCTATGGGGCGTGACGAACCAACGGAGCGGATCTGGCCAGATCCGCTCCACGCGAATAACGCGCGTCGCGTACGCTTATTGGCAGCTAACGAACCACTAGTCGCTTGTAGGTAGCGGACCGCCATGTCTGGACAGGGTAGAGGGAGTAGGGAAATGAAAGGTCGAGTTAACTGCGGCGCACGCGTCGTCCTCGCAACACTGATGGTCATGGGCCTGGCGTCAGGCGCGCCCGTGCTCACCGCGACGACAACGGCAAAAAGCGTGCCAACGCCGACCAATGCCTTACGTCTTACCACTCCCAACGCCCCGGCCGGGCTGACCATGCCGGTGCGGCCGGATCGCGGCGCCTCGATGCCCCTGCTCCGCTTCCTTCTAAGCAGCCCCCAAGGGCGCAAGCTCTTGCGTGGCGGGATCAACGCCGCGACGCTGGCGCGCCTGGAGCGCACCTATGGCGGCGCCACGGCAGGCGCGACGCGCGTGGCCGCCCCGTTCCCGGTCCGCACCGCACGCACCGCACACACCGCCGCCCCTGTTCGCGGCCGAACGCACAGGCCGCCCGCGCCGCCTGCTCGCACGCGCGTCCACGCGCCGGCCCGCGCTCTTGTCGCTGCTCCCGCCCGCCCGCGCGAAGCGTCCCCTGTGCATCCGTCGGCCGCCCAGGCGGCGCGGGTACGTAGCGCCTATGCCGCGCTGCCCCTCGGCTTCGAGCTCAACCGCGGCCAGAGCGGGCGTGACGTGCGCTTCCTGGCCCACGGCGCCGGGGCCGACTTGTTCCTGACCGCCACGGACGCCGTGCTGGCGCTGTCCGCGCCGGTCTCCGTCTCTGGGACGCGGGGACACGCACCCGCCCGCCACGCTCACCCGACGCCGCGCGCCACGCCACGCCCTCTGGTGGTGCGCCTGCACCTCGTCGGGGCCAACCCGGCGCCGCACGTTACGGCCCTGGACAGGCTGCCCGGCCGCGTCAACTACCTGATCGGCCACGACCCCCGGGCCTGGATCACTGGCGTCCCCACCTATGCCCGCGTGGCCTACCGTGATGTCTATCCGGGCATCGACCTCGTCTATCACGGGCGGCAGGGCCGCCTCGAGTACGACTACACCGTCGCGCCGGGCGTGGACCCGCGCGTCATTCGCCTGGCCGTGGAGGGCGCGGGCATGCTCACGCTCGACCGTGTGGGCAATCTTGTGCTGCACGGAGCGGCGGGCGTCGTCGAGCAGGACCACCCGGTGGCCTACCAGGAGATCGGCGGGATGCGCCGCGCGGTTCCCGCGCGCTTCGTCTTGCGCGGCTGGGTCGCGGGGCTGGCCGTCGGCGCCTACAACACGCACTACCCGCTGATCGTCGACCCCACCTACAACTACTACTATTCCACCTATTTGTATCCCAACAACAACTACACCAACGGCAAGGCTATCGCCATCGATGGGGCGGGGAACGCGTATGTCGCGGGGCAGGCCAATCGCCCCACACCCAGCGACGGCAGCTATGGATACAACTATAACGCCGCCTTTGTCTCCAAGATCGGCGCCGATGGCCAGACCCTCCTGTACACCACGTACCTGGGAGGCACCCACTCCCTCAATGTGAACGCCCCCAACAGCGAGGCTGACGGCGTCGCGGTCGACGACCAGGGCCACGCCTACATCGCGGGCACGACCACAACCTCCGATTTCCCGACCACAAGCAACGCGCTGGCGACCACTGCCAGCGGTGGGGTGCATGCGGTCGTGTCCGTGCTCTCCGCAGCCGGGGCTCTCACGTCCGGCGGGTACAGCACCTACCTCACCTCGGGCAACGGCAACGATTATGGGAACGCTATCGCCGTCGCCCCATCCTCGGGGGGCTACGAGAACGTGGCCATCACGGGAAAAACATCGTCGAGCGACTTCCCGACGACCTCCAATGCCCTGGATACCACCTACGCATACTACAATGCCCAGGAAGCCTTCGCGACCGAGCTATCGGTCTGCGCGGTCTGCACCACCAACAACCTGCCGGCAACGCTGCAGGACAGTACCTTCCTGGGCGGCTTGAGCGAGGGCGATGGCGTCGCGGTAGACACCGGCGGCAAGATGTATGTCGCTGGCAACACCACGCCAGGGCACCTCTTTAGCCAGACATCCAACAACCGCTTTAACCCGCCCTATTCCTATCGGCGATCGTCCACTACCAGCCAGAACAAAACGCTCGACGGCTTTGTCGTGGTGGTCGACCCCAACGCTACCCAGTTGCTCTACGGCACGTACCTGGGCGGCAGCGTCAAGGACTCCGCCAGCAGCATCGCGCTGGTACCTAATGCGTCCATGGCCCCGGTCTGGGTCACGGGCTACACCGCGTCGCCCGATTTCCCCCACACCAGCGGCGCGTACCAGCAGAGCCTGCGCAACCAGGCCACGAATGGGACCAATGCCTTCGTGGCCAAGCTCATCACCCAGCCCCCCGCCGGTACGCCGGATGACAGCACCCTCGTCTACGGCACCTACCTGGGCGGCGGCGGGAGTTCCTCTGGAGGAGATACCGGCAACAGCGTCACGACGGACACGGCGGGCGACGCTTTCGTCGGGGGCAACACCAATTCAACGGATTTTCCCACCCTCAACGCGTTCCAGCAGACCAACCGCACTAACCCAACCTATACCACCGGCTTCGTGGCCGCGTTTAGCTCCGGCGGCGCCGCGCTCTTCAGTTCCTACCTCGGCGGCGCCCGCTTCGACGAGGTCCAGGGCGTTGCCGCCGACGGTCCGGGGCGCCGCATCTACGTCACGGGCTACACCGGCTCGTTCGACTTCCCCACGACCACCAATCGCCTGTCCGGCCCACCCCCCACGAACAGCAGCTATGGGGTCGCCTTCGTCACCTATCTCTCGCCGCCGCCGCCGCCGCAAGTCACGAGCCTGAGCCCACCCGATGGTCCTATCGGAGGTGGAACGACCGTGACGGTCACGGGGACCAACTTCGTGCCCGGGCAGACCACGGTCACGTTCGGCAATACAACCGTGCTCACCCCCGGCGTCAGCGTCAACGGCGACGGGACCGTCCTGACCGTCTCCAGCCCACCGGCCACCCTGTCCGGTACCGTCGACGTCACGGTCACCACCCCTAACGGCTCCTCGTCGACCACCTCTGCCGATCGCTTTACCTACCGCGCCGCGCCGACGATCGGCGGCCTCAGCCCATCCGACGGCCCCACGGGCGGTGGGACCAGCGTGACGATCACGGGCACGAGCTTCGTCGTCGGGGAGACTACGGTCTCGTTCGGGGGCACAAGCGTATCCGCCGCCAACGTCCACGTCATCGCCTCCAACACTCTCACCGTGACCAGCCCGGTAGGCGCGGCCGGCCCGGCGGACGTGACCGTGGCCACGCCGGGCGGGAGCGCCACGCGCGCGGGTGGGTTCACCTACCGCGCCGCGCCCACCGTCGCCGATCTGAGCCCCACCGCCGGCCCCACCGCCGGCGGCACGACCGTCACCATCACGGGCACGGGCTTCGTGCCGGGCGGGACCACGGTCACGTTCGGCAGCCAGACCGTGCCCGCCTCCGGCGTCAACGGCGACGGGACCGTCCTGACCGTCTCCAGCCCGGCCGTGCCGTCCAGCCAGGCCGGGCCGGTCAGCGTGACCGTGACCACGGCCGGTGGCCAGGCGACCGCGCCACGCCAGTTCACCTATCTCGGCGCGCCGGGGGGCGGAAACATCACCCCGGGCGGTGGCCCCATCGGCGGCGGGACGCCGGTCACGATCACGGGCACGGGCTTCTATCCAGGACAGACGCGCGTCTTCTTCAACGGCCGTGAGGCCAGTCCCGTCACCGTGACCGGCTCCATGACCATCACCACGGTCAGCCCCGCCTCGACGGTCACCGGTACGGTCCCGGTCACGGTGCAAACGCCGGGCGGTACCGTAACCAATGGGTACGCGTTCACCTATGCCGCCGCGCCGGCCATCAGCCGCGTCAGCCCCAATAGGGGCCGGGCCGGCGACGCGGTTGAGATCGACGGCTCTGGCTTCACCGGCGCGTCGCAAGTCACCTTCGGCGGCCAGCCGGCCGCGATCCTGGGGGTGAACGGCGACACGCAACTCTTCGTCACGGTCCCCGCGCATGCCGCCGGAACGGTCGACGTCGCGGTCAGCGCCTACGGCGGCGCCTCGCCGACCACGGCCACGGATCGCTTTACCTACCTGGCGGCGACCCCCACTGTAAGCGGGCTGCGCCCCACGGCCGGTCCGGCGGCCGGCGGCACGACCGTGGTCATCAGCGGTACAGGTTTCACGGGCGCCAACAGCGCCAGCCCGGTCACGGTCACGTTCGGCCAACAACTCGCCGACCCGGCCAGCATCACCGTTGACCCCTCCGGCAACCTGATCACGGCGACCAGCCCGGCCACCCGCGGCGCGGGCATGGTCGACGTCGCGGTGACCACCGACAGCGGGACCTCGGCCCGCTCGGCGGCGGACCTCTATACCTACGTGCTGACGCCCACCGTCGGGTCCGTCAGCCCGGCCGCCGGCCCGCTCGGCGGCGGGACGCGGGTCACCATCAGCGGCCAGAATCTCGCGGGGGCGACAACCGTCCTATTCGGGAGCCAGGCCGCCACGACCTACACCGTCGACCCCTCCGGCGCCGTGATCACGGCCACCAGCCCCGCGACCACCACGCCCGGCGCCGTGGACGTGCGCGTGACCACGACCGGCGGGACCTCGCCGGCCACCCGCAACGACCTCTTTACCTACGCCAACGGACCTGCCGTCACCGGCCTCAGCCCGACCTCCGGGCCGCTCGGCAGCATCACGGTCGTCATCAGCGGCACGGATCTCGGCGGCGCCAGCGCGGTAACCTTCGGGAGCCAGAACGCCGCCCGCTTCAGCGTCAGCCCCGACGGGACCGTCATCACGACGACCAGCCCGGCCACCAGCACGCCCGGCGTCGTCGACGTGCGCGTCACCACCCCCGGCGGGACCACGGCGGCTTCCCCGGCCGACCGCTTCACCTACCGTGACCTGCCCCGCGTCGACACCTTTGCTCCCACCGCGGGCCCCATCGGCGGCGGGACCACGGTCGTGATCACCGGCGCCAACTTTGTGCCCGGCGCCACCACCGTGTCTTTCGGCGGCGGGGCGGCCGATCCGTCCACGGTCTCGGTGGCCCCCGACGGGACGGTTGTGACCGCGACCAGCCCGGCGGCGACGACCGACGGCCCGGTTGACATCACGGTGACGACCCCCGGCGGGACCTCGCGGGTCGCGTCGAACGCCCCCACGTTCACCTACTATCGCGCGCCAACCGTCAGCGCCATCAGCCCGACCGGCGGCCCCATCGGCGGCGGGACCACGGTCGTGATCACCGGCGCCAATTTCATGAACGTGACCAGTATCACCTTCGGGAGCCAGGTCATCACCTCCGCGCAATTCACGGTCCACTCCCCCACCTTCATCGACGCCACCAGCCCGGCCACCAGCACGCCCGGCGTGGTCGACGTGCGGGTCACCACTCCCGGCGGGACCTCGCCGGCCGTCGCCGCCGACCGGTTTGGATACGCGCGCCGCCCCGCCGTCACCGGCCTCAGCCCGACCTCCGGCCCGCTGTCCGGCGGCACGACGGTCGTCATCAGCGGCACGGACCTCGCCGGGGCCACCAGGGTGACCTTCGGCGGCCAGGCCGCCGACCCATCCAGCATCGTGGTCGATCCCTCGGGCGCCGTGATCACGGCCACCAGCCCCGCCACCACGACGCCCGGCGCCGTCGACGTGCAGGTCACGACCGTCGGCGGGACCTCGCGGGCGACCGATACCGACCTGTACACCTACCGCGCGCCCACGCCGACCGTGACCAACACGTCCACGACCGGGCCGACCGCCACCGGGACCACCTCCCCCACCGGCACATCGACCGCGACCACGGTCCCCTCCGCGACGCCGACGTCGACGCCCCGGCCAACGGAGACCGACGCACCGACCGCGACGCCGCGGCCCACCGCCACACCGACCGACACCGCGACGCCGCGGCCCACCGCGACGGATACGGACACCCCGACGACCACGCCAACGGATACCGCGACGGCCACCGCGTCGTCCACGGCCAGCGCAACGGCGACGGACACCGCGCCGCCGCCCACCGCCACGCCGACCGTCTGTGGCGGCGGCTTCCACGTGGTCGTTGGCGGCTGGTCCTTCGATGCGACCGGCTGCGCCAGCGGCAACACGGTCAGCGGCGTCGTCGTTACCCCGCCCTCCGGGTTGGCGCTCGCAAGCGCCATCGCGCCGCTCACGCTGGCGCTCGACCCGAGCGGGCAGCCGCAACTGCCCATCGCCCTGCCGGACTTCGCGTTCAGTAAGTTCGGCGCGACGTTCAACGCGCAGGGCGCATCGCTGGACGCGGGCGGCCTGACCGTGGCCTCGACAGCCTTCAAGCTGCCCAAGGCCTACGGCGGCTTCGCACTGACCGCCAGCGGGCTGCGCCTCGGGACCGACGGCGCGATCAACGGGTCGGTCGCGCTGGCTCCGGCAGTGCTGCAACTAGCGTTCCGGGGCTTCGGCGTGCTGGCCACCGCGCCGACGTTGAGCCAGGCGGGCGTGAGCGTGAGCGACTTCAACCTGATCCTGCCAGATGGGCTGGTCCCCGCCGGCGCCTCCTCGCTGTTGGTCGCGCACAATATCACCCTGGGCTTCGACGGGACGTTGCTGGGATCGATCCGCTTCTCGCCCATCCCGGTGAGCTTCGGCGGTTTCACGCTGACCGCTGGCGACGTCTCCTTTGGCGACCACGTCCTTTCTTTCAATAACGTCCAGTTGCAGCTGCCCGCCAATCTCTTCCCCAGCGGGTCCGGCGGGCTCGTGTTGGGCGGGTCCCTGTCCGTGTCGACGAGCAAGCAGATTACGGCCACCCTCTCCGCGAGCAACCCCACGCTGAACGTGGCCGGCTTCACGCTGACTGCCCCGGCCGTTACGCTGACCAACGCGGGGCTCAGCGTCGATGGCGCCAGCCTGAGCTTCCCGGCCGACCGTTTGCCAGCCGGGCTGACGCTGCCCGCGCTGCGCGGGTCGCTCCAGATCTCGCCGGCCTTCGCCGTGGTGGGCAGCCTGAGCGTCACGGGCGCCAGCCTGAGCCTGGACGGCTTTGCCGCGACGGGCGACCTCACGTTGGACAACAGCGGGCTCACCGCGAACGCGACGGTTGGCCTGTCCCGCGTGCCCGGCATGAGCAACATCGCACTCGCCGGCAGCCTCCAGATCACCCCGGACTATAAGCTGATCGGTCGGCTCAGCCTCAATGGCGCCACCTTCAGCGAGGCCGGCTTCAGCGGCACGGGCAACTTCACGCTGGACAACAGCGGGCTCCTCGTGAACGCCAGCTTCAGCGTCACCCCCCCCGGCGCCAACGCCTTCACGCTCTCCGGCATGTTGCAGGTGACCAAGGAGTACACGGTCACCGGCAGCCTCTCCGCCGGCCCATTCAATCTGACCCTGGCCGGCTTCATGGCCGGGATACAAACGGTCACGCTGGACAACGGCGGCCTGACCGTGAGCGGCGCCAGCCTGACGCTGCCCGGTTTGGGCGATAACCTCTCCTCGATCGGTCTCACCGGCCAGATCCACGTCGACCGCGACTTCCACGTGGTCGGCGCGGTCTCGGCGGCGCCCTTCACGCTGCAGGCCAGTGGGCTGGGCGTCCACGTCGACGGGGTCACGCTGAGCAACGACGGGCTCGACGTGAGCAACGCGACGGCGATCCTGCCCGCGCCGTTCGACAACGTCAACGTCGGCGGCAGCCTGCACATCGGCAGCGACCTGAGCGTGACCGGCACGCTGGCGGCGCGGAACCCCTCGTTCTCCTATGCCGGGCTGACCGTTGGCGCCGCGAGCGTCAGCATGAACCTGCAACGCACGCCCGCCCCGAGCGGCGCCACCGTGCGCATCGGTCTGCGCATCGTCAACGCCTCCGTCGCGCTGCAAGGGGTGCCGGGCCTGGATAACGTGGTGGTCAACGGCGACCTCTCGGCCACGTTCGACGGCAGCGGCAAGCCCCAGCTCAGCGGCCAGCTCGTGCTCGGCGGGCGCAACGGCAGCCTCGTCCACCTGGATGTGGCCGGCTTTACGCTGGACGTGGCCAGCGTGACGCTCGACAACACGGGCGTTTCGGTCGACGGCGTCAGCCTGACCCTGCCGCGGGAGTTGAGCCCGACGGGGACGGGGCTCAAGCTGGTTGGCGCGTTCAAGGCGGGTCGGGCCAACGGGGCGTGGACGCTGAGCGGCTACATCGGCCTCCAGCACGTCGCGTTGTCGGCCTACGGCTTCACCCTGTCGGTCGACAACATACAATTGGGGACCAGCGGCCTCGTCATCGGCAATGCCACGCTCGACCTGAGCCAGGCCTTCCCGGACGGCGGCTTCAAGGTGCGCACGGTCTCGGTCAGCGGGCTCACCCTGAGCCCGTCGTTCAAGATCAGCGGCGGCGTGATTCGCATCAACGGCCGGTCCAGGCTCGACCTGACGGTCGGGGGCGCCACGCTGAGCATCGACCGCGTGTCGTTCGTCAACCTGGGACTGAAGGCCTCCTCGGCCGCCGTGACGCTCCCCAGCCCGTTCGACAACACCACCCTGACGGTGGCCGATCTGACCCTCGCGGCGGGCAACAGGATTAACCTGGATCTCGGCGCCACGGACGTCGCCATCGCCGGGTTTGCCCTCCACGCCGCGTCGGTCCATATGGACAACAAGACGGGCATCCTGGCCAAGGGCCTCACCTTCACGTTGCCCATCCTCCCCGGCCCGGTCTCCCTGGGCGACATCGGCTACGATCTGGCCAAGCACAGCCTGATCTTCCATGACCTGCCCCTGCCGACGAGCTTCAGCCTGCCCTCCTTCACGCCCACCACCACGCCGTCGGTCGGCCAGCAGGTGGACGCCTGCAAGGCCATCGGGGGTACCTATCTGGCCCTGCCCCAGCTCAGCGCGGGCGGCTTCGGCATCAACGGCGCGGGGGCCTGCCTCTCCTTCCCCAAGGGCGGCGGCTGGATACTGGCGGGCGAGGGTACCGTCGACCTCAAGGCGCTCACCATCGCCTGCACCTTCGAGGTGGGCAGCGTCAGCCAGGACTATCCCTTCGTCTTCCACAACGCCACCATCGACGTGCAACTCGCCCAGGGCATCCCGCTCGGTCCCACCGGCCTGGAGCTCAACAGCTTCAAGGGCGCGCTGGGCTTCACCAGCGGGACGAACCTGCTCACCGGCCAACCGGGAGTGATCGTCAGCGCCGGCGTGGGCGCGGGCATCCAGACCGACGACGGCGGCAACATCTTCACGGGCAAGGGTTTCCTGACCGTGGCCACCAACGGCAACGCCGGGCTGAGCGTCGACGGCGTCCTGGTGCGCTTCATCAACCTCCACGCTGCCGCCTGCGCGCGCATCGTGGCCACGCCGGACTTCGTCTGCAAGAACGCCCTGGCCGATGACCCCACGTTCGCCGCGCAGGCCACGGGGACCGGCATCTACGTCATCGTGGGGGCCAGCGTCGGCTTCCACGCCGCCGAGGACATCACGGCCTACATCAACGCCCGCGCGCACCTGTGGGTCGACTCCAATGGACCCGAGATCGCCGCCAGCGGCGACATCGGGGCCAAGATACCCGCCAACGCTTTCTTCCCGCTCATCCCGCCGTGCGCGGCCGACGTCAACGCCCACGGTGAACTGGGCACGTTCGTGAACGGGAGCAACCGGGTCCTGGGCGTCAAGGCGCGCTTCACCGCCAACATCTGCCCGGAATACCTGAGCAAGCTCGGCCTTAACTTCTCCCTGGATGAGAGCGCGTTTGTCGACCAGAACGGCAACCTGCACACCACCGATGTCAACAGCTACGCCCTGTTACAGGGCCAGAACGGAGGCGGCTACCTGCTGGCCCACCTTGGGAACGGGCGGACCCGCCTCTCGCGCGTTGCGCCCGTGTTCGCCCTGCCGGCGTCGTCCCCCTCCGCCCCTGGGTACTGGCCGGCCGCGTCCGGTCAGGCGTTGGGCTCCTCCGCGTTGCTCAGCGCGCCGTCCCTGCCGGGGGCGTCCAATGCCGGACGGGCCGCGCGGCCCGCAGGCGGCAAGCGGCAGGCCCCCGCCGTCGCGCCCTATAGCAACGCGCCGGTGGTGACCGTCGTGCCGGGCCAAGACGACACCTACTTCAACCTATTGTGGCGGCAGGGCGCGCCCGCTTTCAGCCTGACCGCGCCCGACGGTACCGTCTACACCCCCGGCCACGTGGCGGCGCCCAACGCCTCCCTGCACCTCGCCCATGCCCGCGTGCTGCCCCCCGGCTTCGCCGCCGCCGACGTCATCTTCATCCGCAAGCCCCTGCCAGGCGCCTGGAAGGTCACGGTCGGGAACCTGACGGGGCGCGAGGGTTACGATCTGGAGGTACACGGCGGCACGCCCGCGCCTACCCTGTCCGTCGCGGTGCCGGCCGCCGGGCAGACGCTGGTGGCCCAACCCACGGCGCGCCTGTCCGGGACGCTCACGGGGACCGGCCCGAGCGGCGCCCCGACGGTCTCGCTCTACTACGCCACGAGCCCCACGCTGCGCATCGGCGGCCGCGTGCGGCGCAACAACGCCGGGCAGCTGATCGCCCACGGCGTGCCCGTCGTCGGTGGCGCCTGGGGCTACAGCTGGGATACGAGCAGCGTGCCCGCCGGCACGTACTACGTCTACGCGGTGCTCGACAACGGCACGGGGCCGGACGCGCGGGCATTCGCCGCGGGCGCGGTGCGCGTGGCGCAACCGGCCCGCCCCGATGCCCCTCGTCAGGTCGTGGCCACGGACCACGGCTTCGCCCTCGCCGTGCTGTGGACGCCGCCGGCGCGCGCCGGCATCGTGGCCGGCTATCGCCTGCGCTGGCGCACCAACGCCACGCCGCGCGGCCGCTACTACGCGCTCGACGCTGGCCAGAGCACGAGCTACACGCTGGTCGAAGCCCTGCGTGGGGCGCGCTACCGCGTCGAGGTCGCCGCCTACGACCTGCAAGGGCGCCTGAGCGCCTGGGTCCCGGCCAGGCTCGGCGAGCCCGCCGGCGCTCACGCGCCCGCCTTCCGCTTCGCGGCCGGGCGCGCCCGTATTGTGGCCGGCGGCATGGCCGCTATCCCGCTGACCCTGCGTCCCGCCGCCGGGGCGCGGGCCACCGGCGGGCCGTCCGACTTCGTCACCCTGAGCGTGGACCGCGCGACGCTGCCGGCGGGCCTGCTGGCGGCGCCCACGCTGACGGCGGTGAACCTCTTTGCCCCCGCCACGGGGAGCGCCGGCGCGGCGCTCCAGGTCAGCGCCAGCGCGCTGCTGCGTCCCGGTGTGTACGCGGTGCGGGTGGTCGCGCGCCAGACACAGGGCGGCCGGGTGGTGCGCGTCGGCAGCGTGCATGCCCTGGTGGTGATCCAGGGCGGCGCCCCCGGCCAGATCAGCCTGCTGGCAGGCAGGCCCCATGCGCTGAGTGGGGGCCTAGCTCAGGTCTCGATCGTCGCTCGCGTCGGCGACGGGTCCGGCGCACCGGTCGGCGACGGGTATACCCTGGCCTTCGGCGGCGCGCTCGGCTCGTTCACGCCGGGCCGGGTGGAGATCGTGAGCGGCGTGGCGCGCACCACGCTGACCTATGTGGCCGGCACGCACCCCATCGTCACGGCCGACGCGGGGAGCGCGTTGGGCCGCCTCTACGTCGGCCGCGCGCCGGGTGGGACCAGTAACCGGCACTTCTTTGCCGCCGCGGCCGGGCAGCCCGCCCAACGCCGAGCGGGCGCGCGGCCGGCAACGCCTCCGATGGGCGAGGAGCTGGTGCTGCGCAACATCCTGCCAGGGGTCGCCACGGCCCGCCTGCGCCTGTTCGTGCAGCACGGCGCCACGGCGGGAACGGTGCAGATGCAGGAGATCAATGTCACGCTATCGCCGCGCCAAACCGTGGTGGAGCGCCTGGACGCGCTGACGCAGGGCTACCCGTTGGTCGGGGTCGCGGTGGAAAGCGACCTGCCGATCAGGGCCACGCGGGTCGTCCGCGTGCGCCTGGCGGGCGGGCGGACGACGGTCGTCGGCCTGACGCAGGGCGTGGTCCCGCCGCGCGCCGCCTATACGTTGCAGCTGAGCCCCGCGCGGACCACGCTCGACCTGTTCAATCCGGGCGCGCGTCCGGTCCGTGTCGGGATCGAGGTCGCCGCTCCTATCACCGGTCGTGGCCTCCGGCGCGGTGCAACGGCGGCGACGGGGACGGTCCTGACGCTGGGGCCTAACGCCTCAGCTCGGGTCGAGGTTGGCAACGCGCTGGCCGCGCTCGGGGCGACGGTCTTGGCGCGCCACCAGCGCCTCGGCGGCGGGCCGGCGCCGGTGATGGTGACGGTGCGCGCGGCGGCGCCGGTCGTGGCCGAAATCGATCCCATCCCCAGCCCACCGATTCACCCCTCATCGGCCGGGAGGTAAGCCGGCGCCCGGCCGAGGGCCATGTCGTTCTTGCGCAATGATAGTCGTAACCGGGTAGGGGCGCATGCCATACGCCCCTATTGCCCACTGCCTACTGGCCACCGGCGCCTACGCTTCGCTGGTGTCCTCGCCGAAGTCGAGGCCGTCGGCGCTGAGGTCCTCCTCGTCGCCGAGCATGACATCGGCGTCGTCGACCGCGTCCTCATCCTCGTCGTCGGCGCGCTCGTCGCGGATCAGGGCGCTGCCGCGGGTGTAGGCGCGGAAGCCCGAACTTGTCTCCGGCGGGAAGGAGACGCGGCCGGCCAGTTGCGGCGACTGGCGCATCTCGCGCACCAGCACCCGCACCTCGCGCTTCTGCGGGTTGACCGCCACGGTCGCGATGGCGTACTCGTTGCCGCCCTCTTGCAACTCGATCAAGCGCGCGCTCAGGCGGCCGTCGAGCACGCCCACGCGCTCGTTCCCTTGCGTCGTCACCACCATGACGCTGCGGTCGCGGCTGATGCCCAGCAGGTCGCCCGCCGTGATCAGGGCCAGGGTCTCCTTCGAGGCGTCGCTGAAGATGGTGGTCGCCACCGTCTTGCCGGTCTCCTCGATGAAGAACGCCGGGGCCGCGTGCTTCATCGCGCCGCCGGCCGCGTGCGGCGCCTCGTCCTTGAGCGCGGAGAGGCGTTGGATGTTGCGCAGCGCGATGGTGTTTGTCCCATCGATCTTGAGCGACGATTCGTAGGCCGCGCGGGCGTCGGCGATGCGGCCCAACTGCGCGTAGGCCTTGCCCAGGCGGTTCCACGCCTCGACATCGGGGATGAACTCATCGACCAGGCGCCTGTTGACGTCGATGGCCTGCTGCCACTGGTTGGCCATCGCCATGTTGATCGCTTGTTCGGCCAACTGGCGCCGCTGCCGAACCTTATCCTCGGAATGCAACTCGTTCAATCAATAACCCCTTGTAGAGCCCATGGGCCCGTTTTGGTGATGCGGGCGGGGACGAGCCTGCCGGTCAGATCCTCGTCCCCGCGCGGGATAAAGACAAGCTTGTTGGTGCGGGTGCGGCCGCGCCACTGCGGCACGTCCTGCCGGTGCGACTGGCTGTCCTCGACCAGGATCTCCTGCACGGTGTCCTGCAGCCCCGCGTTGATGCGCCGCTGGGTCTCCTCCTGCTGGCGCTCCAGGCGCCTGCGGCGCTCCTCCTTCTCCTGCAAGGGCACGTCGTCGTCCCACGAGGCAGAGACCGTGCCGTGGCGGGGCGAATAGCAGGCCACGTGGACCACATCAAACTGCACCGCGTCCATCAGGTCGAGCGTGCGCTGAAACTGCTCCTCGGTCTCCCCGCAGAAGCCGACGATGATGTCGGTGGTCACGGCCACGCCGGGGATGGTGGCGCGGATCTGCTCGACCAACGTCAGGTAGCGCTCGACCGTGTACTGGCGGCGCATGCGCCGCAGCACCGTGTCGTCGCCGGCCTGCACCGGCAGGTGGATCGTCTCCACGGCCTTGGGCAGCCGCGCGATGGCCTCGATCAGGCGCAGGTCCATGTCGCGCGGGTGGGAGGTCATGAAGCGCAGCCGCTGCAGCCCCTCGACCTCGTGGACGGCCTCCATCAGGTCGGCCAGATGGCTCCTGACGGGCAGGTCGCGGCCGTAGTGGTCGATGATCTGGCCCAGCAGGGTGATCTCTTTAGCCCCGCGCCGCGCCATCATGCGCGCGTCGGACACCACCTCGGCGATGGGACGGCTGACCTCGCGCCCGCGCCGGTACGGCACAATGCAGTAGGTGCAGAACTTGTTGCAGCCCTGCATCACGGACACGTAGGTGCTGACGGGCGCGCTATGGCTCATTACCGGGTTGCTGACCAGCGGAGCGCCGGTGACCTCCTCGGCTTCCAATTGGGCCAGGAAGTGGTCGAGCGCGCCCGGGCGGAAGAAGAAATCGACCATGGGCAGCTTGCGCGCCATGGCCTCGGCGTCGGGCTCGACCGAGCAGCCGGTCAGCGCGATCTTGAGGTCGGGGTCCTCATTCTTGCGGTGCAGTAGGTTGCCCAGCGTGCCCTGCACGCGCTGCTCGGCGCTCTCGCGCACGGTGCAGGAGTTGAGCACCACCAGCTCGGCCTTGTCGATGGCGCCGACGGGCGTGAGGCCACGCTGCTGCAAGGCCGAGGTGATCGCGGCGCTCTCGGCCGTGTTCATCTGGCAGCCGATGGTCCAGACATGGAACGTGCGCGGCGTCGCGGCGCGCAGCACGCGCTGTGGTTGTAGCAACATGGGTGATAGATCCTCCGGGGGTAGTGCGGCGACATGTCAAGGTGCGCGGCATGGTATGCCCAGGCCGCGCGTGCCTCGATGTCAACACTGGAGTATATCGCCCGACACGTATGGACGCAAGAGCAGTTTTGGATGCGTGAGGGCAGGGCCATGTAGTTCTCAAGGCAGGAAGTCAGACCGGGGGTAGGGTGTACCCCGAGATTGTGATGGTGGATGCGCGAGGGCCTGCGACTGAAGTCGCATGGCAAACGACGGCGACT
>JAABUZ0100001279.1_pt1 | contig 49221 bp, 49 predicted proteins | sample 5562091 | NCBI WGS metagenome assembly JAABUZ01 (sample SAMN12813069, study PRJNA571459) | rock metagenome | isolation source: Antarctica rocks | place: Antarctica: Victoria Land, Linnaeus Terrace sud | collected 2015-12-21 | reverse complement strand
CCGTGGCTGTCGTCCTATATATGTATAATATAGGTATAGGTGGGTTCGGACCGCGTCAAAGAACACACACGTCATGGCAAGTTGCTGCAAAGGAAACATTCAGACCTCAAGTAAGTAAAGATCGTCAATTCATAAACATCATGCTGTCTACCACTAGCTTAAAACCGCTCGAAGCCCAAACTCGAAAATGTCTCAGCTAAGATCCCCATCCCCCGCCAACAGCTATCCACAGAACGGAGAAGGAAATGTGGCTGAGCGCCAGTTGGTATGCTCCCGATAACTAGATGTGGTGGTTGTTGTTGAGGTGTTGTCCCATCGGGTCGATCCGTGCTCGTTTCATCTCATGCCATGTGTGGAGCCCCCAAACCTCCCCCACCCTCAATCTCATCCATACGCTCAACACCGCCCCGGCCCCCCCTTCCCCCCCCCAACCCGCGTCCAAGAGATAGGCTGAATCAGCGATACCGCCTCGGCGGCGGAGACACACCCTCATAGACGACCTCCCTCTCAAACACCCTCTCCTCATCCCACGGCCCCGCAGCCAGCTGTTTCCTCACGAGCGGTCTCTCCCGCTCGGGGCGGACTTCTCGCTCCCACTGGATTTCTCGGATGCGGTCGCGGCGGTCACGTTTGATGTCTTCGGTGAGCTCCACGAGGCGGAGGACGTCTTCCTGTTGCGTGGGGAAGGGGCGTTAGCGGTGCGTGATTTGAGAGGAGAGGTGGAAGGGGGGGGGTTGATATGGGGAGAAAGTAGGCTTACGTAGCGGAGATACACCATAACGTAGAAGAAGAACTCGGTTTCTTCATAGTCGTAGCCCGTTTCGTCAATGGCTTCTTTGGAGACAAGGTCTTTGGTGATCTCGGTCCACATTGCATCCTTGCGATCCTTTTGCGCGACAAACCGTCTACCCTGATCTCGGTTGTCGATGACAACCTCTTCTTGCCTGACAAGTTCTCCGCCACCGCTGTAGCCGCGACCATCTTCCTCGGCAATGAATTTGCTCCGCCGTACACCGTTATACCGCTGCCATGTAACCTCCTCCTTCGCACCTCCAATCCCCTCCATCTCTACCCGTTTCGTTCCTGGCGGCACATCCACAATCGCCCAGTCTTTCGTAGCGCCGTTGTACCCTTCTCCAATATAGCTCCGTTCTGTCTCCCTCCGATTGTAATACTCCGCTTCCTCAGCAATGTCAAGTTCATCGCGGTAGGTGTGGGAGCGAGGGGCAGGAGGCGGGCTGGGAGAGCGGCGACGACGAGGGGATAGAGCGCGGCGGTCGATGATAATGTCTTCATCATAGTGTCGACCATTGCGGGAGCCATGACGGCGGATCTCAATTTCTTCGTAGCTTGGTTCAGGGGATGGGGAGCGTGGACGTGGGGGAGGAGGAGCTGGTTTGGGTGGGCGAACTTCAAAGCCTGTAGGCAGGGTTAGTAAGATGGTAGTGTAACGGAGATTGGGAGAAGCTTGCCATGGTCGATGTGACGGTGGTGGGTGATGATTTCCTGATGTATGGGCGGTGCTCTAATAGGTTCAGGTTCCGGTGGAGGTGGAGGAACGTATTCGGGTGATGGCGACCTCTCATTCCGCCTAATAATGATTTCGTCTTTATGGCGCTTGTCATTATCATCATGGCGGATGATAATATCATCTTCAAAGTCTCTCTCCCGTCGCTTCGGGGGTTCTCGTTCTCGCTCTCGCTCGTCCCTACGAATGATGACTTCCTCATCACGGTAATCACTCGACCCACCTCGTACACTCTCTCGCTCATTCTTTCGAATGATAATGTCCTCTTCTTGGAAACCGCCTCTTGATCTAGCACGAGGTCGCTCTCGTTCGTCGCGGCTTATGCTAATAGATTCCCTTTCGTAGCTTCGTGCGCGAGGCTTAAGTCGATCCCTATCATCCTTGCGAATGATGATTTCCTCTTTTTCGTAGCCTCTGTCTCGCTCTCTCGGTAGTTCCCTCTCTCCCCTTCGGATGACGATTTGATCTTCCGCAACTTCCTTCTTTCTCGGCCGTTCCCTCTCTTGTTCACCCCTACGGATGATGATTTCGTCCTCCTCGTAATCCTTCTTCCTTGGTCTCTCCCTTTCTCCCTCGTCTCTACGAATGATAATCTCTTCTTCTTCGTAGTCCTTCTTCCTAGGCTTTTCCCTCTCCCTCTCCCTAATCGTGATTTCTTCCCTCTCGTAGCTTGGTTCCCTTGTTCTAGGACGAAACACAAACTCCTCGTGCTCTCTCCGTACCTGCTGTAAAGGTAAAGGCGCCGGAGGCTGCCTCTCCCGTTCCCGATAGATAATCTCCTCCCTCACCTCTTCTCTTGGGGCAGGCCTCTCTCTCTCCTTGTGCCGATAAGAAATCTCCTCCTTCTCAACAACGTCCCTCTCCCTTGGTCGCTCCTTCGGACCCCGCGCAATAATGACTTCATCCGTCTCGACTTCTCTCCCTCGAGGGCGTTCTCGTGGTCGGTCTCTCGATCGATATTCGATGCTCTCACGCTTATCGTCTCGAACTACCAAAGGCCCCGCCGAACTGCGACCATAATCTTCTCGTAGAAATTCTGGCTCACGCCGGCGTTCCCGAATGTCGATCTCATCAATTTCTTCGTACTTGGTGCGACCTCCTCGACCGCTCGAAGAATAGTAGTCTCGATCTCGTTCTTCGTAAATCTCACTAGAGGGGTAGCCCCGCCTCGACATTGTTGCGCAGGAGTTGACTTAATCGGCCGAAAGTGGTTGAGCAGTGGGAAGATGTGGGAAGAGAGTCAAGCAAGACTCTGTCAACGAAAAGCGAGGCTTTCATGTGCGGCATCTAACAACGGACCAGGAAGAGGCAGTCGGGTTGGCCCGCTGGTTGGAAGGTCAGGGTCCCCGCCTCGCGGCTTAAGAGTTGCGTCAAAAGGATCGAGTCCTCCTTGGTGGGGCTGAGTGTGTCTCGAGTGTGTAACGTCTCGCACTGTTTACGTTGCTGTGCGAGACTTGGGATGCATTTGCTGCGACTTGTAGGTCAATCACGTCAGAGGTTTGGACTTTGCCTCAGTTACAAGTGTCGCTCATGTGATTGGCCGACTTTGTGGTCACTCTACCAAGGTTGCAGTGAGTTGTGATTATGGAGAAGGGGTCATACGCGGTTCAGCTCCTACTATTAATCGGGCAAGCGTGGTGAACGAAACGGATGGCATTCTTAGTAGCATCTATCATGTGGCATTGCAGTAAATATTCACATCATAGGCAAAATCACTGTATCTGTACAAAGGTTTTTAATCAAGAACTCTCGACGCATAGAGCCAACCAACCGTCTTTAGACGGCGTAGAAATGCTATACGACCGTAAATCCACAGAAGATGACCGAGATCGCTCTGCAAAAGCCTCGTCCAGGGCAGATATGATCTAGGATATTCAAAGGCCTGGTAAAAGTAATGTGGATCCACAGCTGTAATAACTAGATTGTTTTTCTTGTACTGAGCACTTCGGGGTCCAATATGATACCAAGACACTTCACTCCAAGGGGTAATGCCCAGGTAATTTTTGGTTCCAATTTTTGCGAAGCTAACCGTCTCAGCAGAGTCATAAAAGGTCGTCCAGTCGGACAACCCTGAAGTGAAGGAACCGGTTGCTTTTCATCGTGGGACAGGTTCCTGAGCTTCTGTCCAGTATCAATAAGATGTTGGGGGCTCACCTGCGGTCGAGGGCTTTTTTCTCATGAAGCAGTACGCCTCACATTACCGGTGCTCGGGGGACACAGTTGTGGTTTCCTTATCCAGTCTTAACGGCTAGTACTTGCACAAAAGGATAGGACACCAATGACGACTGGGATCAGCATCAGGGCATAACGTGATCGAAGTTTTGCAATCAGTGACAAGGTAACATGTGCAAAAAGGACAACACTGGGACATGTCCACTCTCACATTGGTCCCCAAAAATCATCAATGGGGGTAGCCATTCTATTACCGTGGACGCCGAAGTGATGCATATCCCATCCCTCCGCCCAGGTAGCAACACTGAACAGGAAATTATATACTTCCATACCAAAACCAGTGCGCTTGTCCGACAATTCGCGCTAACAATCATGCCTGTCCAGAAACGCGTCTCCAGAAAATGCTGGTAATCTTGATGCCACAAACAGATGGCCAAAGAAACGATACCCCTAATCAAACAAAAGAAAGCACACAGATGGAGTTCCACACTTTATAGCATCCGCTGGCGGTCCTTGATAGGGGAAACTGTGGGAGCAACAGAACCTTGGACTTGAACATGTGACTTGACCAGGAGTGTATCGTGACTGCTCTATGACTCGAGCAACAAAAAGACAGATAGCCTTCCCGATCCAGGTTTGGAAAGGTGCCGTGGCCACATTAGCTACACAACGCCAGGGTTTGTTGCGTCAAATCGAAGCTCCATTTCGTGATTAAGCACAAGACTCTTTTACAACCCAGCTACTTGTTGAAATCTATCAATGAACTCCATTTGACAATCGGGAAATTATAAGTTAGGTGAATCGGGAGCTGTGGATGGTATAAGATCCAGGATGCCGTTGACGAAGCATGGCTGCTTATCCAGTCCGCCTGGAGTTCTCCGGATTTTAATATAAGAAAAGAAGAAATTAGACATTTCTGCAAGACTTCAGGTTTCGTTTCAGATACCAGTCAGGCCAAAGGGTATCATCTGCGTCGACGTTCATCTCTTATAGGTTCACGTGCAAATCCATCCCGGGGTTGTGGAGGATCATACCCGGTTGGTGTTCCTCGAGACGGAGCAGGAAACCCACCTCTTCCAGCAGGGATGGACTGGCTATAGCTATCATACCTTTCATCGATGGCGGAGCCTCGCATCGGAACATCTTGAGACGATGCCACATATGGATAACCAGGGGCGGACCTAGGCTCTCTGGCTTGAGCACCACTTGGATACGCATCCATTTGGCGATACGGGTAACCTTGTGATGAATAATCTCCTGTCTGTTCTGCATATGTGTAATTCATATCATTAGGGTTCCCTGGCCTCCCGACAGTGGCTGGATATCCTGCGGCTGCATACCCTGAGGCAGTCGGGTAGCCAGTACCTTGTGGTGGATAACCAGCTTGTGGTGGGTAGCCAGAGCTTTGCGGATAAACAGTTCCTTGTGGAGGATATCCGGATGTTGGTGGATATCCAGATACCTGAGATGGTGGATAATTGGGTCCTGGAGGATAGCCACCTGCGGTGGATGGATACCCAGCTTGTGAGATGGCTGATGAATAGACCGGTTGCTGGATATAACGGGCGTCCTGGGCATAAGGGTCACGTGTCAAAACAGCATCCTGACGTTGGCTTGTCTTCGAGTCCTTGTAAGGTATCTCTAGAGACTGGTTAGGAATACCTGCCACAGGCGAGGCTCGCATTGGACTACCTTGATAGCCCCTCGACCTCATCTGTTGGTTTTCGGACACATAATCTTCGGACAGGTTCTGAAGATCCTCTATCATTTTCTAACGTGGCAGTTATGCGTCAGCGAGCGAAGTGGCTTGGTGTCGCACTATCGACTTACCGGAGTGAAGGGGCGCACGGCAGTTACGATGAAGCCAGAAATACCCTGACCGGTCATTAGTACCATGGACGGTGATAGCATGAAAAGTGCAAGATCAAACATTGTAAGCTCCAGGTCTGGAGTAGGCCTCTGGTCCAAGGTATTTGCATATTTCTCGTTGCATGACCTCGCGATGGATTCCCGTGCCATCAACGAAGAATTCATTCAGATCGCTACCTCTGCTAGGCCTTGGAGGCTCCCTTTCCCGTATGGGTTCCCTTCCAGGATCACGTTCCCGCGGTTCTCTTCGGCGGTCTCCTCGGTCTCGGTCGCCTCCTCGGTCACGCTCACGCTCCCGCTCCCGCTCACGATCACGGTGGGACATGACTAAAGAGCTAAAGTTAAATGCGTTGGGGAGAGATTCCAGGTAGCCAGCAACTGTTAAGCAGCACAGGAAGATGAGAAACTGAGAGAATAAATTTCGAAAAATGCGAGGATGTAGGAAGGCTGAGGGTTTATTCTGATTTCCAGATCCACAAGGGGCGGCAGGAAAAACTCGACTCTGAGGCAGAGGCGGGGGGCTTATAGCTAGCTGATGGAGTGGCCGATGCAGTTCTTAGACTTGTGCCAAAAACCCTTGGTGTACGACTGATGATTTGCTGCGGATGAGGGTCGGGGCGGGGGGGTAAAGGTTGGCTTTGAGTTGTGGAAGGCAACAGCTTTCGTTTTACTTGTTTTTTTACTTTGTTATGCCAGGCTGATGCCGGCTGGTCGAGAGAAGATGATGATGCTCGGTGACTTGTACGAGAAAGGGCACGATTTTCAGCTGTTTCGACGTGGATGGCAGTGAGAGGTTGGAAAGGGTGGGGGGGAAGGTCGGGCTCTTTAACAGGTCGAGACGGGGGGGGCAACTGCAGCGGTGACTCGATCGGGGGCAAGCGTCCCCGCCGCTTGAACCTCGACGATCATCGATGTGAAGCAGGTGGAGCAGGTGGAGCAGGTGAAGCATGTGATTTGACGACCAGTAGTGAAATGACAAGTCAGTCTGACATGAAGCTCGTGCTACAGAAAACAGGTGCTACAGAAAACAGGGCGTACGGAGTACAGATGGCTTCAATCAACTGTTAATACGGAGTAGAGTATTCCGTAGTTTGATTGTTGTCGATAGCACGTGCTTTAGCCCAATATCAGATGTATGTATTCCGTACCTCTCATCTTCCATTCAGCGATAGCTGTCTCATTGTGGGGATCAGATACAGTACATATTAATGAATCTGGTCCGGTGGGAAGCGTTATGGTGATTCGTGATGCGTGATTCGTGATGCCTCGCGTTGGGCAGCAATGAAACCTGCAGGCTGCGGGAGAATTCCTCCCCAAAGGCTTAAGGCAGCAACTTACGATCGGCAAGCGCCGCAGGCTCCCCCCCAAACAGGCGATTCTTGCCCTATCATTGCGAATCACCAAGGTTCATACTTGCTTCACCGACTACGGAGTACTCTAAAGTATCCCACTACATATGAAAAGCTCTTGCTACATGTTATCGTTGCCATCTGCCTTGTTGCCTGGAGAGATCCCATCCTTGGCGAACCAATCACGATTGTCTCTGCAAGAGTAACGGACCTCGGCGGTGTACTGGTACAGTCAACGCTGTGCTTCGACCAAGCTCTCTCCAAATCTCCATCTCCGCCTCCATCTCCATCTCCATTTCAGAAGACTTCACGCATATCAGACATGTCGGAGTCAGGAGACTCTTGATTTCTTCATAAGATGGCTGCATTTTTGCTGCACAATCGTTCTGCAGGAAACTGGCGTCTCCTGCAGCAGGCTAAGAATAGTCCTAAGGGGTCTAGACTTCAGGGTAGGGCAAGGCCCGGATTCGTGATACTCAACGGAGGATGTCTTGGCCTTCAGCCTGCTTGCAAGGCATTAGCATGTTTGAATTCCGAATCGATACAGTCTCCACTCGTCCTCAGATTCATACAGCTTTTCCAGTGCACATTGTTTGATTGCAGGTCAATCCTGGTCTGAAGCTTCCCATGTATCAATGATCTGCTGGTCGTGCTGAAACTGCATCGTTCGCAGCAGTTTGAATCTCGTGTTCGTAGGAACGGTCTATATGAAGAGCATCTCCCTCGCGCTCCATCCGCCAATGGTATTCACACTCGAGAGCCATCGGACTAAGCGCATGGTTGAAGTATGCAACCTGTGAAGAAAGAGTGCTGCAGCCCCCCTTGTTTGGGAAAGGAGCGAACTGGTCAATGGAAGCCAGGCCCGTGGGTCTGACCAATCAAGTTTGGAATTATCCACGCCATGATTTTGTTGGTTATCCAACTGCGTATCCAACTCGTCATGGCTTGGTCCGAAGTTTTGGCGTATTGTTGACGCTGTCCTCATTATGAAGGGTCCCGTGCATGGCAGAGCAGTCGCTCTGAACCTCGGTGGAACACTCCTACCTCCAGACTATGCTTTATATTGTTGAGTTTTTCGTGAAGATGACGATGCTACCGGTTTCATCGCCGCGGAACAATAGATGCAGCTTTGGTTAAGTCATATAACTACAATGTTCATCCTCGGACATACCAGCCGACTAGACTACAGGTCGAGTGCCGTTGGTTTTATCGACCTATGCATGCTGATTACAATATCAGGACCATGCACAATCACAGTCATACTGGCTTACGCCCCATATGCTTTGAATGGGAGCGACGGGCCGGATGGAATCGGCTTTGATAAGGATCCAGCTACCGTCGGTGTCGCTGCCAAGTTGGCAAGAAGTTCGACTAAGAATTGCGTTACGCCAGTCCCGAGAAGAAAAATTTGTTAGAAATGGGATCTTGTACCTAGTACAGGCACTTGGTACACCAGCCCGTACGCCATTCTCACCTTGATAGCGAGCAATGTGGGTTGACAAGAGATTGTCTGGCCGAGCCTCATGACTGTTTCGATGGGACGCGCCGGAACACTAAGGGCCAGGAACAAGTGACCCTCGTGTGGCGCCGTGTTGTATTTTGGGGGCCAGAGGATTCTAGGTGAGGAAAATGGAGGCTCCCTGACAATCAACCCGCAGCCGTTTTTGTCAACGTTGCGTCAACCATCACCACATGGTAGCCGGAGGATCAGCGAGGTGGTGCGAAATCCCAGCGAATACGCTCCGATCATTGTAATATACATATGCAATCGGAAAGACTGGGGCCTCCGAGTGCAGCTGAACGCACGAATGCCGAGTCCCGAAGAAGTGAGAGAATGGATTTCGAAGCGAAATCGTTCAGCTCCAATTTTGTAAGCAGCGGTATATCAGACGTTCAATATAGTGAAAGATTCCAGGTTAAACCGCCAGGGACGTGCGTACTAGCAATATCTCCACCACAGCCACTGTTGTCTTTTGGGACTCCGTACGATCTGCATTTGACACTCGTCAAGAGTTACGTGGACAACCCACTTAGGAACAGTCGCGGTGGAAGAGCTATTGCTATGTCAGCTTCAGGGCGATAAGGAATGCGTAAGGCATCTTACGTCTATTCCATCCTAAAACTAATCTTGACAAGACAATCCTCCGCTACCTCCTAGGCTCATATCACGGTGATCACACAGACTGGGCCTGTTCGGTGGAGCGGCGAACAAAATAGCTGTACCTGGGGCAAGGTCTTGCAAGGTGAAGATATGGGCTTCTGCTAGTAATCGTGACCAAGACAGTAAGGTGTGAACGGAGGCCATAACCACAAAAGGCAAAGATAGTATCCTCTAAGCTACGCAAGCTGGCTGCGCGCATTTTGTGTTCGTCGGTGGTTTTTGCCTTATCACACTGTAAAGCTACGTCGCTCTACTACACTTCGATCATCCGAAGGCCAGTCGCTTTTGCCCCTTCTCGACGCTTTTCTGATTTGAGATTGCGCTTGATTTGCCACTCCTGGATCCCTTGGGCCCGTGAGATGGAACGACCGTGGGGCTTTCATCGACGCCATCTGACCTACTTTCCTGGCGTTCCTGTGCCTGTAGATCCTTCGCGAAATGCCAATCTTCGTGCTCTCTTTTGCTTGTTGTTGGCATAGCTTTGCTACAACGGTCACAAACATAAGATTCAATTGAAAACTGATGTAGCGAAGGCGCGACGTCCAGAAGACGTTCCAATGGTTTTCCCCCCTGTTGGCGAGGCTCAAGGTCTAATTCACGTTCATTTAACTTGTAGTCTTTCTCAACACCATTTTCGGTCTCAAGAGGTGGCAGCATCTCCTCTTCATCGAACTCTTCATGACTGCTCTCACTTCTCGGAAAGAATCTTTGAATGGCTCCATTTTCGAGTTTCCGCCGCTTGTCGGGTTGGCCTTCATTTTCCGCAAACAGGTGCTGTTCGGTGTCTCGTGCCGTGGCTTTCATCGTTTTTGCTTCTTCTCCTCGAAGCAGAAAGCCACCAATTCCTAGGTTGCCTTTCGGACCATCCTCGAGACCGCCCACGCTGAGCTGAAGATTCGCACATGGCCACGCCCTGCCATCTACCACAATTTGTCCCAGCAGATTTTTTGCAATGCCAAACAGTAGAGATTCATTGATGGGTCTACCCGTAGGGATCGGGGCTTGACGTGACCGCATTTGCCCAGCTTGCCTATGGTGTAAGTTGATAGTCTTAGGTCTTCGCTTATTCTCAACAACTCCTTCTTCAACCAGTCGTGAGAAGATGTCGGCCGCAAAGATCCGTAACCATCTAACAGCTTGTTCAAAGGTGTTTATACTTGGGCGGAAGGATTTGGCAGAGAGCATTGACTTTATCTGCGTACGAGAATTTACCTCACTGTAGTCCTCACCCCTGATAACTTGATAGACCCACGTGCCAGTATCATCACCTATTCGCGACTTTAGGTGCTCAAGTGGCGCTTTTAGTAGTTCTTGAACTTGATCTGTACCAAACTTAGAAGCCACTTCTTCGCCCAGTTTCCCTCCTAGATTTCGAATTTTTGTGTATTTGATATCTCCAAGAAAATACTGCACAGCTCGATTTCTCACGATGGTCTGCTGGTTGGGCTTCTTGTGGCCGGATCCTAGCTTCGCGATCGTTTTATTACGTGCGATACCAGCAGAGCAAGTGTACTTTAGACATTTAACAATTGCAGCGCGTACTGAACGCACAATTTCGGTTCCGATACACATAGCGACATCATCCCAGTCAGGATCATCGTCCTCCGTCTCAGTAACGTCAAGATCCACTAGCGCATCGGTCTTCCAGTCAAGGGCTGTAGTAGGAGGGCGCGGCAGGAATTCGGTAGGGTCATCATACGGAGCAGGACCACTGATCTCGGGATACCTCTCGAGAAGCGTACAATGTATCTGCGCTGAAAGATCCAGGAAGAATTCATCAACACTAGCCTTCTCTACTCTCTGTATTGGTGGTGGTGGGAGCACATCTTTGACGCACGCCAGTATCCTTCTTGACTCTAACCTATAAGGATCCAGGGACACTTTATGGGTCGCAATGTTTGCGAAGGCATCCGGATGATAAGCCCATTTCTCATCTCCTTCCTTCCACGTAGCGACATGTTGCATGATCAATTCTGGACATAACTTCTTGGCTTCGGTAATATTTACATGCCTGTTCATGCCGAACTTTCTCGCGGGGTAGTTGATTGCAATGAGGCCTTGCCATTGCTATAGAATATATCAATCGTGCAGTCCGCACCCGCGGGAGTCCCATGCGTACCTGAACTGCGAGTGGCTGATCCTCAGCTATACCCAGCCTTACGCCCTCTACCTGAGCGTAGAAGGCATCCAGGTCAATATGGGCTATAACTCGAAGTGGACAGGAGGTTGAGGAGAGGCTAAGCTGGGAAAGTTGCTTGTAGGTAAATCGTGATTTTCGTCTATGACCTGCATTGAGGGAGATGGGCGAAGAAGGGAGGAACGGCTGCGAAGAACACATATTGCGAAGACCATGAAGGGTTTCTAGGGCGCAGAAGAGATCTCAGCCCCACGATAGGTACCGATTATAGAGTAGACATGTTGAAAATCTGAATTATCATCGCCCAATTCAAGAGACAAAAGCGAGTCACGTTTCCACGCGACGAGCGCGACCTAATCTTATCTTAGCGTTCATTGAAGCCATCATCGATCATACGATATCTATGAATCGACAATTCGACAGTACTTATTCCTTCCCTTGCAGTGATACTCTTTCTTGAAAAGTAAAGATCTCCAATATTATGTCGTTCCTTCGAAACCCATTGGTTCTCCTTGGCCTCAACATTTCCGCAATAGCAGGATCTACACTATACCTACGGTCACATCATGTTTACAACCTTGAAGAACACGAGGCCCGGATGGATGAGCTCGAAGGTATGTATATGGATATGTTAAGATTGGTTGAAAAGAGGCAATGTCTACTCTGTTACTAGCCTCCCTCGTTTCTGAGTCAATTGTATGAAACTATGTCTCTTTGTAGCCTATCACTGAATTCACGCTTCGACTAGGTACCCTACGAGGCCACATCGGTCTAATAGAGGAAGCTTTGGATCGTCTGGAAGGAACAGCAACTGAGGCTGATAGGGGGAAGAAAATGTAAGTCCATGTGAAGCTTTGACTCCTCCTTGTGTTGACACTGAATTAGGAATGAGTACTATGGAAAGCGTGGTAGAGACGAGAAGCAAAAGAAGTAAACAGTTACTAGTACCTTGTGCAGTAAGATAGATCGTTATTGAGAGTTGAGGCATTGAAGCCGAGTTAGTGTGTGGATTCCGGTCGGCTTTAATTAACTAAACGCCGCACTTATATGCCGAGGCCCAAGCGATGATGATGTTCTGTTTTGTCGAAATGCGGAGAGAGCTTTAGTGTTCTTCCTTTATGAACTTAGAACCGTGCTTCATCCCCTTCATCTCCCAATTTTCACAGCTCATCATGGCGTCTCATAACGATATAGTTCTCTTTCATTACTCGTTCTCGCCATTTGCTAAGAGGGTTGGTCAACCATTTGCAAGCACTGAGTTCCCTGTGTTGACATGTTTCCTCTTAGATCATCTGGTACCTTACCCTACGAGGGATTGAGTACGGACAATGTGTAAGCTAGCCACACCCTGGTCGGTCACCTGTGATCTAACAAACATCAGATCCAACCACCGACCCTTCCCAGGGAAGACCTTAACGCCCTGGGAATAAAGTACCGGAGAATCCCTATCATGTCCATTGGTCGGGACGTTTACTGCGATACTCGCCTGATCCTGCAGAAACTAGAAGAAAGGTTTCCTGAGGGTGCTCTAGGTGCTTCGCAGCCCGACCAGAAAGCCGTTGAGAAGCTACTTGAGAAGTGGACAGTCGACGGAGGCGTGTTCGCACGAGCAGCTCAACTTATTCCCCCAGAAATGCCGCTGTTGAAGGATCCGAAGTTCACGAAGGACCGTGAAGAGTATACTGGCAGAAGCTGGGCGAAGTCAGATGTCACAAAGATGAGGCCCGAGGCATTGGCGCAGATGATGGATAATTTCGACTTCCTAGAGACTGGGCTTTTAGCCGATGGTAGAGAATGGATCTTGAAGACTGCAAAGCCTTCCTTGGCGGACATTGAGGGTTAGTCGATCCGAAGGGACTCCAAGAATTTACTGACCAATGAAACTTTGTCTCTTAGCTATTTGGCCGTTCCATTGGCTTGTCGAGCTCAAGGGCGCGCTCCCACCTTCACTTATCTCCGAAAAGCAGTTCCCTAAAGTCTTCGCATATCTTGACCGCTTTAGCAAGGCAATGTCTGCCGCCAAGTCATCTTCACCAAAGCCTGTAACACTAAAGGGGGCTGATGCTGTCAAATTCGTCTCACAAGCGGAATTCGCTGAACCAGAAGGTCAAGTAGACGACAGTGATCCTTTAGCCTTGAAAAAGGGTGAGGATGTTGAAGTGTGGCCTATCGATACTGGTTTCAAGCATCATGATCGAGGCCGGCTGGTAGCCTTGACTTTGAAGGAGTCGGTTGTGACGGTCCAGACCAAGGTTGGTGGGAAAGAGATCCGCATCCATCATCCACGGACCAATTTTAGGATCCAAGCAGCGAATACGCCTGAGGCGAAGCTGTAGTTGATTAGTGGGGGTAAGAATCTGGTTCTCTTCGTGCTCTATATCGATGTACCATATGTATGAGGGGAAACGCGGTTTGCACAACATTTTGCTCCCCACAGATCTTTCGAATCAGGACTCATGCTGAACAGTAAAAGTTACTTCAGGTTGCCCATTGTTAGCTCAATTTAACCTATACCAATTATGACATGATTGTATTCCATAAAGCCCATACGTTCGTCACACATAGCGGCTATCCAGACTGGCGCTGGCATCGAGATAGATAATTGTTTTCAGCTTTATGTGTCTCTTATCTCTTTGGCCAGGTGTTCCCGTCGGTGCTTTAGCCACCACCTACTTTGCTCTTTTTAACCAAATGCCAGACGTCATCCAAACAATGCGCCCAGTATGCTTCAAAATATTGAGCGGAAAGGATAATAACTTCTGGAAGCGAACAAGCAGAGCCCCATCTGTGCTAATTAGAGGGAGATTTTCTGGGCCAAACAAATTAAGGATAGTGACAGTGGCATAGTGAGAGCGAGCTGGAACGGGGTGAAACCGTGAAAGGCGAAGAAAAACAGTCGTTCTCCATAAGAAGGTAAGGTGGTTTAGATACGACCTAATTCGATACCCGGGTAGGGCTTACATTAGGGTGAACGGGTATAACCGAGGGGAACTGTCTTCCTAGTCTTATCCTAGACCACGCGTAGAAGCACGACACCAACTTCCAGAGCAACTCCTGCCTACCTTCTTTGGACTCTGGTACATGGTTCTTTGAGGATGTCCGCTCTCAACACCTACATTGTTACCTTCAACTGCGCTCGAGAAAAAGTCGATCCTAAAATTTTTGCCTGTCATCTTCTAGATGCTTTGCCTAAACCCCAAGCGCCTGATGTTCTTATACTCTCCCTCCAAGAGGTTGCACCAATTGCCTACGCTTTCCTTGGTGGATCATACTTGACACCATATTTTGACAGATTTCGTCATGCAGTTGAAGTTGCAGCAACGGCAATACCCAATGGCTCCCAATACACCAATATCATCACCAGAAACGTCGGCATGACAGCGATTATGGCCTTCATTCCGAATGATCAAGCTAACCGCATCAAGTGGCTAGAGACTGGCGGTGTCGGCGTAGGAGTGCAACAGATGGGGAATAAAGGTGCTGTTGGTCTAAGGATGGGCTATTCCTATGAAGACGAGGTCATTGAATTGGCAGCGGTCGCCGCACATCTAGCACCCATGGAAAACGGCCTTGAGAGGCGCAACGAAGATTGGAAAAATATAGTGCGAGGTTTGGTGTTTACTCCGGTGAACGAGAATGCTGTTCGGACCGCTACTAAGCTCCGAGCCTCGCACAGAAATACAGGTGAAGATGAGCCATTACTTCCAGGATCTCCCGATAATTTCACAATTCCCACCTCGGGGCTGTATACGCCTACCTCGCACCTGATTCTAGCTGGTGATCTCAATTACCGGACCTCGCGGTCCAAGCCTTCTCCAGTCGATTACCGGTTGTATCCCCAACCGACTAAAGACGTTACTGATCCTAGGCACTACTCAAATCTCCTCAAGGAAGACCAGCTTTCGAGCGAGCTAAGAGCAGGAAGAACATGCCATGGTCTGAGAGAAGCATCCATTCGTTTCGCCCCTACGTACAAATACTCCGACAAGCAACAAGCAGTTGCGGAGACAAACGACGGTTCAACGTGGGATTGGGCAAAACACCGGTTTCCAAGTTGGTGTGATCGCATATTATACCTTGACCTTCCCTTATGGATGAAAACGGAGGATCCGCCTGCCTCGATACGGGTGAACAACTATACTTCCTTGCCATTAATGTCGACATCAGACCACCGCCCAGTAGCGTTATCCCTTTCACTACCCACCACTGCCATCCCTACTCCTACTGAGGCAGCCGCAGACAGTGATGTAAGAATTAATCCTCCGTTTACCATTAATCCGCAATGGAGGCAAAGAAGGGCAACGGCGCGGAGAAAAGAGATCGTTGTCGGTTTACTTGCTTTCCTTGTTTTGACTTGGGAAGGCAGGACATTAATACTCGCAATGATTGTTGGAGCCTCAGGCGGGTGGTTCATCATGATGAGCATACTAGCCACTTGAGAAAGGTTCAAATCATCAGGACTAACAATTCTCGGCCACTCGGGATAGCCTATCATCGCAATGGTATGTTCGCTATGTTAGCTGTTACAGAAGCTCGTTCTAAGCTTATGAATAGCTTCCCGTATTAATCAGACTTGATCAGACCGCCTAAGTGTATTCACACGTCACGTCAAATTCAAGATATTGGATGTGTATGATGCTGGTATTTACTCCCAGCTTTACGGATCAATTTCGTCTCATCGGCTAGTTTGACCAAGAAATCCTCTCCCAACCGGATACTACTCTTGCAGTACGAGCTATACCAACCTACTGATCTGCCACTAGCCTCGATATAAAATTTATAAGCCTTAGATCCCGCAACTTGTTCAGACGTTCTCTTGGTGTTGGGTGCATGGTGTATTAGCAGATTAACATTGTAGCCTCGTCCCATACACTTTGATCATTCCGATGATATACCTTGTGTCTATGAAGTATCAGATCCGATCTATCTGACGGTTAGGTGAATCGTTACAAAGACGGCGCATCCACCGGAGCAATGGCCGAGTAAGATGGCGCCGAAACGTTCGATGTTTAGATATTCGATTGTCAAGCTGGTTAGGAAGACCCCTGGCGGTCGGCCTTGCGTCGTCGTGAGTAGTTTGCCACCTGGGACCGAACACGCGGGTTCGCATGGCTCTTTGGCCGATAGCTATCTGGCGGATTGAAAGATGCACCAAGGCGAGTAGTCACAAATCCTGGACATGAGCGTTGATTTTCCGCTTATCATGGAAGATCTCGAGGAGAGAAGCAACAAGAGGTCTCTGTGATCGATTCAATGTCCCCTGGGCCTACTTCAAAGAAAGCAGTTTGTATGCTTTGTTCGTCGGATGCCACGGGCTTTTTCATAATATAGTGCATGCACCGGTCGGGCTCAGAGCTGCTTGACTGGATATGCACTCTGGTTTCTGTTTGTCATATGGTTCTTTCGGATCGACCAAATGCATGGCCGCATTAGACAGTCACTGATCTCAGAAATTGGCTGTCGACGCCTGCATGCCATCGACATGCGTGCTGTAACTTGGACTTATCCTTTCCATATGATCTACAGGCTACAGCGACCACTCCAGTCCCTTGCGATCATATGCGGCATTGGCAGCCAGGCTCTTAGCCATCTTATGGTGCCCGAAGCCTTTGCGGGAGCGGCGTTTCATACTCGGTACCAGCAAGTAAGTTGATGAACAACGATCGCCTAAGGTATGTACGCAGAGTGTCTTTGGTTGGGGGTTGAAACGGTGAGGCCACCTACTCGGGAGATCGCTGCACACTACAGTGTTAGGTGTGCCCTCGAAGGTCCAATGTACAAACCGATTCATGCTGCATCAGTCAGTGCTCTCTTCGATCCCAACGGAAGTCGACTTCAAATCAAGCATTGAGTGCCAACAACGGTCCGACTACCATGGTCCTTCCGCCCCACCACCCCCACCCCTGTATCTACTTGAAACGACCTACGGCAACACCGTTGCATCCTGCGTTTCACTGCATCGCGCATACAATCTGATTGACTGTTCCGGACCTTTGGAACCATCTCTTCCCGAACGATTACCCTCTGAAAATCTAAACATGTCAGCGTCACTTGCCAGCACCGCCCAGGGTATGCGTGTTTCCTTAGAAGGGTTGCGACGGTGGGGTCTTTGTAACAGTAGTATTAGTACGAGTGAGGCCGCCAAAGTGTCACGGGTCCGTTTGCAATTGCTCAATTTCTACTGCTGTTCCTCCCTCATTGAAGCTTCTCGAACAGCATTCCTAGCATTCAAGTCTACAATCTCCTTTCACAGCTCCCATCACCACAATCTCTTGTCCTCCTTCCACCCCTCGACTCCACCCCTCCATTCCTCCCCCGCACTTCAGACTCCTCCCTCTCATTTCCAAACCCGCCAAAAATGTTCTACACCTGCATCAACCAACCCCGCGGCTGTCGCGGCCGTACCAACAGCCCCGGTGGCAGATGCCAGGATTGTACCGTACGTTTCCTCATCCCGGTCCACCCCGAGTCATACACCTAGCCAACGGCTTTTTCCTGACCCTCCACTATAGGCCATGAATCTCCGCCGCCCCTCCTCTACCCGCCACAGCACCGCCCCACCACCTCCAGTCCCATCACGGCCCCGCCTTCCTGCGCCGCCTCTTCCCCACCCCGCGCACACTCATGGCGCGGCGTCCCTGCCGGCGACGGCGGTTGGACTACGATTGTAGCTGGACATGAATCCTTGGTGTGTTGGTGAAGGTTTTGAAGAGGTGCCGGTCATCTTTGCCCGAAAACATACACGGAGCCGGCGTTTACTTACCAGGAAATGAACCGGGGCGTGGAGTCTAGGTGTCTGATTGATCTGTATCACAAACACCAGGGGAACGACGTACTTTTTTTTTGCTTTGCCATTTACAGTATATACCCGACGTGATTTCTATAAACGAATTTCGCTCTTTAGTTGTAACGATATATCTCGACCCTGCCCAAACCCAAAAAAAAAAAAAAAAAAAAAAAAGCAAAGCAAAAATGCCAACCCCCATGTACACAACCCCCAAAACCCACTCGTGGCGATATTCCTATCCCTACCCAGTCTCTGGTCAGCTTGACAAGGGTATGGTGGTGGATGCGTGCACCCGCCACGAACAATCCGAACCCCCCAATTTCCAAACCTTCCCCCACCACCCTCAAGCCCCCCCCCCCAAAAAAAACATTCCAAAACGACAAGACCTACCTTAGCTTTCCTAGAGGCCCTTTACATAAACCCTACAACCACCTCTTCCCAAATCCCCCCAAATTCCCCCACGATCCACCCAATTCGCACGGGTCTCGTGTCGTTCGCGTTGATTCCTGCGGATGGGTGGATGGATGGATGGGTGGTGCTTTTTGGGGGGTTTGGGGGGGGGGGGGGATTGAGGGGGGTGGAGGGAGGTGGAGGGAGGTGGAGGGAGGTGAGGAGGGGGATGAGGGGGGAGGGGGATGAGGAGGGGGATGAGGAGGAGGGGGGAGGGGGAGGGGGGAGAGAAAAGGGGGGAGGGAAAAGGGGGGAGGGAAAAAGGGGTGTGGAGAACACAAACAGTCATAGATAGGATCGACTTAAAGGGGCGAGGGGAAAAAAGAAAAAGTCACCGGTTGAGTAGACCTACGCGTAAAAGAAACAGGGTCGATTCACGCAAATGCACGTTGTGATCCCGATGGTTGGAGCTGTAATGGAAGAACGCCTTGCATACATTCCTATCTAAAGAAAAGTCAAAGGGAAAATGGAAAATGGAAAGGAGAGTGAACAGCCAAAGTTACTACAGCTCGAATCGCAGCAACGCACCCGCTTCCCAATCTCCCATCCCGCCAAAACACCATCCTCATCCTCCAAACCTACCTCATCCAACCCTCCTCCACAACATCATAGTCACGCACAAACCCAGCATCTAAATCTTCTCAACCAATCCCTCCTTCTCATCCCCAGCCTGCACACCGTCAAGTTCCTCGTACTTGGGTAGTCCCTGCTCTCCATCGTCAGTCTCCACAGCCTGGTATTGCACATCATTGCGATGGCGTCTTAGCCACAAGGAGACGACAATCTGGCCCACCAACATGCCCACGGCGGCAGCGGCAAGGCCGAAAGCGCCGCCGATGAGGATCGGGAGGATGACGAATGCAAAGATCTTCTTGCATTTGTGGGCGAGTTTGTGCGCCCATCCGTGATGGCCGTGGTGGCCCATTTGAAAGTGGCGGTGGGTGGGGAGCTTGACGCTTTCGGGCATAGCTGGGACGGAGGGCATAGACGGCATGTCGGGAACAGAGGGCATGTTGGGGCGACCGCCGTGGTGCTTGAAGGCTTGGAGGCGTTGGAGGCATTTCATGCAGACGTGCTTCATCTTCTTGCCGGCTTTGTGGAGTTTGCTTGCGATTTTGGTGAAGACGCGGCACATGATATTTGTGCATTTTGCGTCAGGCGCGTCGGGAGAGGGGGTTTGGGAGGAGACGGAAAGGAGTTTGAGCTGTGGCGGTTAGCTCGATGATGAACTGATTGCGGGAGGACCGGGATGCTTACTTCGCCGTTGGGAGCCTTCAAGGCTTTGATCTCGATGTTATCGACTCTGACCATCTGTCCCTCAAGACCCATGACGGTCATCAGAGCCTCGACCAAGACGGGGTCCTGAGGACCTTTGGTCGCCTTCTCCTTCTCAAACTCGAGGCTGTACGACAATCTCACAGGCTCCACGTTAGTCGGGAAGGACGGATCTTCCTCTCCGTCTTTACGGACTTGCTCCGCCGAAATCGCTGGGGGAAGAGGAGGCATTTCGACTGGGTAGAAAGGCACGCCGTTAAGCTTGAGGCTGTTGTCCTCGGCTGTAAACTCCATCACAAGATCGTTCTGAATGCCTTGTTTCCAGACCGTGCCATCCTGGTTCTTACCAAGAGCGAAGGGACAGGTAGAGCAGTCAAGTTTGATGGTTTGAGATTGCTGAGCGAAGGACGTGGGATCGAAAGGAGAGGTTTGGTCGTCGGTGGCTTCGAGAGGGAGGAGGAAGGCGTTGGCGGTCAACGCCAGGGCGGATGCTGAAAGAAATGTTTGAAGCAACATATTCGTGTACTATCTGGAATGTCCTGCAGATGATGTTTGTGGTGATGGAAAGGTGGTTGATGGAAGAGAAGTAGCAAAGGTGGACTGAGGGGCGATGCTTTGGCGATTACGCAGCCTCTCGAACAAACATGAAACGACGCTAACCCCATCCACTGAACAGAATCTACGCGCGCCTTTTGTCCTCTGAGAGGCAACGCCTTGTCAATTCTCAAGTCACTTACTACTTCATGAATTCACCTCCGAGACAAAGCCCTTCATGCTGACGTGAGTGCTTCGTGAATGGCTGTATGTATTGTTTATGACTGTATGTATTGTTTATGACTGGACTACAATGTATCAACAGGACCTTTTTCTTAGGCCCTGATGGGCACAGTCAAGAGAATCGGGTACTTAGAAAACAGTCTTTGTTATGGGTAAAACAACTCTTTCTCTGGGTTGGTTTGTGGAAAAGGGTTCTGAGCCTGCAGTCCATGTGCTACAAAGGCGTCTCGTGTTTTCAGTCCGTGCAACTGTTAGCATGTAGAAGTAATGGACCTGTAGGATTATTCCGAATCATCTGAGCGAGCGGCAGCATCAGTATCATGTATTGAAACGTGTAAGCTATTAGTTATCCACAAGACCCTCACAAGTGCATAAAAGCAGGTTAGCACTCAGAAGGGATAGCAGTAAGGTCGTTCGCCTTGTTTGGGACTTGTAGCCAGCGAAATGAAGAGCAGGGAAAGGAATGGTAGACGTTCAGTAGGCATCCGAATACTGTAGTGCCCACGGGGAATTCCAACGAATGAGAAGGGTATCAAGAAGCACGGAACGTCAGACCTTCGCCCCCAATTGCATGCCACACAGAAGCATGTGATTGTTCGAGAAGCACTTTTCGCTAAATCTCATCCAGCAGGTAGCAAAGCCATACATACCAGATCTGCCTCGCTATGCAAACCCAGCACCAATAGTACGTAAAACCCTGCTCGCTTGAACGCTATCAAGAAGGTACAATATTAGTACATCTAAGGCCATCTTGGAAATTCGTCGACGGTCAAGGCGGCGACCTCCGCCGCCTTCCCCCTTCACCTTGCTTTTGCCCATCGTCACCTGCCCGTCGATCTTTATCTAGGAGCAACGTAAGCTGGCTTTTCGTCTTGGTTAAGCCCCGATCTTCATCTGCAGCAGCCAACGCTGCCCTTCCTGGAAAGTCCACCCTGTTCCTGCCCCCACCAGCCTGTTGTGTCGGTTGTCCGAAGCCCATCATGCCAGCGGCTTGATAAGAGGCGGGAGCTGCCGCAACGGCAGTAGATTTGGGGGCTAATGACGATAGCGAAGCAAACGATCGTTGTGGGGGTTGCGTTTTGTCAACAAACTTCGAGCGGAAGTTGGGATCGACTAGCGGACTCTTGTTCTCTTCTCGGTCTCCACCATCGGTGGCCTCGCCACCTACATCGCCACTAGAGTATTCGCTCGTGTCTTCGCTGGGTGACTCATCTCGAGGCGTTGAATTTTCCACTTTAGTTGGATGCGAACTGCCCGATGTAGAGTTCCTTGTTGAAAGTGACTGCGTGCGATGGCCAGACACACGAGAGCTTGGGCTGACGTTCAAGATCCCACGCTGAGCGGCAATGCTGGGGGCAGGCGGAGGCGGAGACGCCACGCTCGAGGCCGCACTGGAGGACGACTGCGATGACCTTTGACGCACCGCCACAGGTCTCTTTTTACTGGGTCCGGCTCCAACAATGAACGTCGCTTTCTTCCGAGATGACTTTTGGGAAGGTTGTTCTTGCGGCCTTGTAGATTTGTCCGAGCTCTGGGCAGTAGGAATTGGAGCCTTGGTCGAAGAGCTTTTTATATTGTCATCAAATCGAATTGTTCCAGGTCCTTTCTTAGATGAGGGTGTCGAAGCAATGTCTGCAATCTGACTACTGCTCGCCATAGCGCGGCTAACCTCCGTTGGAGGTGCCGATATGATTCGTGCACTTTTGTTCAGCTTAATCGAAGATCCATCCGTCGGCTTTTTCAATATAGGCGGTAGTGTCACAGGACTTTTCCTTTCCAGGGACGTTGAGACTGGGGCAGATAACGTAGGACCGAGGCCTTGAACAGTAGCGATGCTCTGCTTGCTGTCATTTTGGGCTTCAGATGTCGAAGAGGGGCCAGACGTGGAAGGTCCGAGTGTAAAGGGCGGCGACGTAGTAGGGCTTCTATCTGGAACAGGCGTCCTAAAATTCCCAATGCTTCTTGAGTTCCGCGGTGACTGCGTCGGTGTCGTCCTTATGAATCCACCTTCCGAAATAGTGCTGAACAACGCAGCGACCTGTTTCCCTCTGATGCGATCTCGGATAGCCTTGTTACCCCAGATCCTCCAGAAGAAGTTCTCCAGCCGTGATCCCACGTCGTCTTCAAGCACGCCCTTGTTAGCCGAGTAGACTAATGATGGAGCAGAACATCAGCTTTTGTTATTTGGGCAGTATGAAGAACAACGAAGCTACCTCTCCATAGCTTAGTTATGTCCTCGACAGCTACCCGGTCTTCCCTCTCGATCTCACTTGAGACGTTCTCGTTGGTTGCGATTAAGCCTTTGGGGAGTCCGCCAGCCATGTTGGGCAGCTTTGCCCACCTAGGGAGCGCTGGCTTGTTGTTACGGTGCTTGCATGTTTCTTGAGATGGGAGCACTGGGTGAAGGCGTTCAATTATGGACCATCAACATCCTCCATCTATTCTTGCATCAATGTGTGTTTGGTACGCTAGAGCAAGCGCAAACTCAAAGTATTGGGGGATCTATGTTTATATAAACGACGAGTACTGTCCAGGTAGAGATCAACGAGATGTTCCAAACGGGGGGGGGGCGAGGTAGCAGTGGACAGGAAGAGAAAAGAAGGATTGACTGGACCACGGATCTAAGGAGGACAAAGCATCGAGCTTCGGAATAATATCATGGAACGTGTGTCGGCGGAAGACGCATATGAAACAATAGATAGGTATGTATGGACCTTACGGTAGAGCAGAGAAGAGAAAGGCCTGTTGTTGTGTTCCTACTGTGTGCCCTTTCACCCCTGGGGCGTACCTTCTGGGTACGTAGGTACGGAATAGAGAGTACGGAATAAGGTAGTGTCAGTTCACATGTGTTGTTGGGCAGCCAATACCTTGAGCTGGCGAAGTCATTGGGTCATTGGGTCAGCAGGTTCTCGTTTTCTTTTTTTTTTCGCCAACGGGTTACATTCACTTGCGTTAATACACTTGCAGGGTTGCCACGCCGTCCGTTTATGGGTACTGGACTACTGCTACTGTCTGCTGTCTATCTATTCCGTTAACGGCAGTAGGGATTCTGGGAACCGCAGTCCCGGGTCACTCTAGACTCACAAGGCTCTCGCCACAAGCCGTGTTTCTCCTTTTCTAGAACGATGTTGCTGCCCCTTGCAGTTGTAGGAGATTCGGGATGGCCTTAGGGTTCCGTTAGTCCCTGGATGGGGCTGGCAAGACTTTTCCGTGGCGTGCAAATAGTACCTATGTAGGCTGTCATAGGTACCTTAGGCTGTAAGGAGACTGCGGCACGCTGGGGCTCTCATCACAGCCAATCGGCAGCTTGAAATTAAACATCCGGAACGTGAAACCCTCGACGCCTCGACGCCTCGATCGTGCAAAGGATGGGTCACGGGAAAAAGAATAGAATAGTGATAGAACAGTTATAGAACAGTTGTAGAATAGTCATAGAATAGTTATTACGGAGTACATGTACACAGTAGGTAATCAAGGTATTGTTGAGGCAATTCGCTGCGGCATTTGGACTAGTCGGTTTTGGAGAGAGAAAAAAATACCCCTCGGACGTCATTCCCATTCGGCCCCACCCCGCCAGCACGAGAAGGAGGCTGGTGAAGCGGTCAACCTCGACGTTCTCGTTGGCCACGCTCTTCACGGACTCATGGGAACCCGAACGGGGCATCGGAGAACAGAAGCACTGCTGACCCTCTACTCCGTTACCGCCCTTCTGCATCTCTCTCTGGCATATGATACCGCGTTATCTGACATATAAGATATTCTAGTAGTAATCCTATACGGGGGCTGTTGGATTTACTTCAGGTCGTTTTGAACCACCTTTTATGTGCAAACACCCTTCATAGCTCATATCGTCTTATAGCCGGACGCGCTAAGAGATCGAGGAAAAAGAACAAGGAATTACTATGGTAAACACCAAAAACCGTGGTCTTTTTGACCGAATACTACCTTATTGCCTCAGGTAGTATTGTTCTTGATTACTAAGCTCTACCCTCCGGGCACCATACTAATTCGAAGCATCAACCTTGATATTAAAAAGCCACATCTTATAAAACAATCTCCGCTCTATGTTACAGGCGGGCTATTTGGAATCATATCTTATAAAAAGTTCGTCTTATAGAATAGGCATATCTTATATATCAATCAATTCGGGTACATCACTACTCACGTCGCCCCATCTCACCTTCCGAAAATCCCTACAGTGCAACGCGACTGATCATCCGCTAGGAGAAAAAACCTGGCATTACATAGCCTATGTGGCATTGAACAGGGTGGTCAGCTGCTTCTCCCAATTTTTGTGCCCATGCCCTGTTCCGCAAGTCGCGACAACAAGTCAACGAGGGAGCCAGGGGGGATTCCTGATACGAATCGTGTGCCTGATACCAAAGCGCAAGGGGCGTGAGTATCGAGCCTAAGAATGAATCTAGAAGACCAACTCAGCGAGTACTACTTCCGTACCTGTATGAGACTTAGGCGATAGTCCTCTCAGACAGCCTGACTTTCCGAGGCGAATCGTATGCGCATCGTTGCCCATCGGGCTTCGCATACCAGTCGCTGTCTTCGCTCTTCGTACAAGCCCCGAATGGCCTGAGCGATATTCCGACCAGGCATCCAGGATACGACAAATTTCGATTCGGTCGGTGGCATGAAGTTGTCAAGTTAGTGCCTCACGTACGTTACCTTATTAACATAATTCTGTACATCTACATTTCGGATTCTAGACCGACGGAGTGCTCATCCCGCTGCCAATCGACTTCTACAAAGCCTACATTTGATCAAATGGCTTGCATTGATCTGGAAATCATTTCCCAAGCCATCCTGTATTTCTCTAAGCAGTCGCTCAGACCTCGGCGCTACAAGCCGCCGTGCAGTCCAATTTGTGTGTGGGCTTTACCTGAGAATCGACCTCTGCCCTGAAGCGATCTTAGAATCAGACCAATTGCCCGAGCCGAGGAAAGGTGCATGATATGAGTCTACCTATTCCGTACTGACAGCGTGATTCTGATGTATCATTTCTTATTGGATTAGCGCATGTGCTTCTTGGCTTGCTCGACAACAAGAGGTCAAACGGATATCCTGCTGGACCTGGTGCATACCCCTTGTACGACGACTACAGTATTATCACCATGTACGAAATCTTCTCTCGACTAATACAGCAAAGTAGTTTCTGCATGCGGTTTCGATTCTTTGTCAATCATGCAGATATTATGCTGTGGATAGACAAGACTAGCCAAGCGCAGATGGTGACAATCATCTATTTCCATGAGCAAGACAACCAGTGTCCCGAGGATTGTCCTGGCAAGACTTCTACAACGGAATGGTAGGGCTTCAGAAGGAACACGACGACGGTCCAGAGTATAGCAGTTTTTTATTATTGCATCGCTTGGATCACCGTGTCTTTGTCTTGATCGCCTCGTGGCGTCGCTACTCCACCATCGTGACTCTCGAAATGTCCGTTTCCATCAGACCCAGCGCAGGGCTTTCCGGCCTTTGTTCGCCGCCAGCAAGGTACTCTCGTACATATCCCAAAAAATCAACCTTCTCCTAGAGCGTCGTTCTCTGCGTCTGTCAGAGTGGTGTTACCCTCTCCGAGACCAACAATAATCGTTTCGACAACATCACTGCAAGATGCACATCTCGACCATTGCTACATTGGCCGCTCTGGCCATGCCATTTATCAGTGCACAGCTTTCAAGCATCCCGCAGTGCGCTGTAAGCCTTCCTCATTGCCTCCACGCACGTTCCTTGGTCTTTCAATCCGCTAACAACGGCCTAGGCAAACGTGACCGAATCCGCCATCACAGCCGCCGGCTGCACCGACGTCGACGTCCACTGCTTCTGCACCCCCGCGTTCATGGGTTCCCTCCAATCCCTAATCGCCCGCACTTGCAGTGTTTCTGACCAGCAGGGTACGCTCCATCTCCCTTGCCCCAAAATCCCAACCCCCTAACATTTCCCAACAGTAACCCTCGGCTTCACCCAAAACATGTGCAAATCCGTCGGCGTCAATTTCGAACTCCCCCCCGACATGAGCGTCAGCGTAGCCACAACAACAGCCACAGCGACGAGTCTAGGCCCCGACATCTCAGCCGGCACAACCACAGTGGAAGACAAAATAGCTACCATGCTGGATACGGAAACGACAACTTATGCCTGGACTTCCGTTCGTCTCCTACCTTTCCCCTCGAATCCCATATCTAACACCCTTCTAGACCCCCTCAGCAAAACCCCTCCCGCTCTCAAACTCCACCTACAACGGCAACTACTCAAACAGCGCTTTCTCGAACGGAACCCTCTCTCCCACGTCGCCCTCGCCCTCCTTCACGGGTGCCGGCTCGGTGGGTTACGCTGTGCAGTGGCTTGGGGCAGTGGTTGTGGGGTTGGTAGGGGTGAGTGTGTTTTTGTAGGTGCGGCTCGGGGGGAGGAAGGGATATGTGGGTTTTTCGGGGGGCGAAGGGGGGTTTTACATACGAGAGGTTAGGGTTTCAGAGGTATTTATAGGTGGAGATATAAGTTTTTTCGTCCAGATAGTAGTAAATGAAACAGCGCTGATATAAATACCCAAAAAAAGCTTTTTCGAACAGCTTCCAAATCCCTACCTAGGACATACCTTATCGCCTTACCACCTTACCACCTTTACCACAGCTCACCCCCCCAAACCCCAAACCCCCCAAACCCCCCAAAAAACCCAGTCACATCCCCCCCTTCGCATCTCTACCCAACCAAAACATCCACTTTACCCCCTCCCCTCCCCCCCAAAAAACCAACAATAAAAGCAAGGCTCCTGTGTCTGTATCTGATCACGAGCAGGGCATCTCGTAGCGGAGCGGAGCGGAGGGACTACCTAGGCTGTTTTGCGGCGGGGGGGGTGAAGAAAATGGGGAGGATGTGTTGTTGTTGTGTTGTGGGGGGGTTGGGCTTTGTTGGAAGATTTGGGGAGGAAGGGATGGGTGGAAGGGGTGTTGGGGGTGTGGCTTCTACAGTACAGTAGGGAAGTTGGAGGGTGGGTGGGTTGGTTGATTGATTGATTAGTTCCTGATTTGAAAAGATAGGAGTGACGAGCGTGATACAGATCTTCAGTTGGGAAATGGGTTAATATTGTGTGCTAGAAGCTAGATATGGTAATAATGGACGGCGCCTTTCCCTGTCTAAAGCGCTGCGTAGCGTCGTATATGTGCGTCGCATCGTTGTATGCAAAAGATACAGAAGCTCTAACAAAGCCAATCGAACTTTTTATGACACAGAGAAGCCTTGCAATCCGGACAGCAAGACTCTAGGTGGCTTCTCTCCCGAGCCTGACTTTTCTCCTCCAGGTCGAGTTTGCTCTCACGAGCATGGGCGTGGCATCATCTCTTGATCTCCTCCCGCCACTTCCGGGGCTCTGGATACCTTTCTCCGCTCTCTCCCTTGCGTACCATTTCCTCCTCTCTTTCCTCTTCTTCTCCACCCATTCATGACTTACGCCGCCCCTCCTCCACGCCACCTTCGTGAGCATCCCTACATCCAGCATCCCCCTCGGTAGCGCCTGCACTACCTGGAAAATCTCCATGCTATCACTCACATCCTTGATCCTCTGCTCCCCGATTTTGAAGATCGCTAACGCAACTCGAAATAGGGCCTTGCTGCCTTCGTAGAACAGTACGTCCCACACGCGCAGTACGGACTCAATGGGCAAGGTACCGATAAAGAGGGACATGAACCAGCTTGTTGTGCACAAGGATATGGGTGGCAGCCGAGCACCGTGAACACCGGTGTCTTCTTCGCCGCCAACGCCGATTTTGGCCCAAATGCCCGGCATGCTTTCCTTCAGGGCGATCATGAGAACCCATAGATCTACATTTGCGCCCTCCAGGCTAATCTCGTGAGTGCCGGGAAGAAAGTCTGTGGTAATAATGTGGAGCATCCAGAATGCCTTTTCCTCGGGGAGAAAAAGTAGGAGGAGGCCGGTGAGGAAGTTGAGGGATTGGCAGTAGCCGACGCGAGGGGAGTGTAAGGCGAAAGCTTGGAGGACACGACGAAGAGAAGCGAGGAGTGGGGGCTCGGGTGAGGGATGCGGGGTGGGGGTTGTGGAGGAGCAGTCAGGCTTGAAGTGAACATTGTCAGGGAAGGTACGGTGGAGGTCGCGCTCAATGGATTCTTTGTCATTGTCGTTGAGGTCGTCGGACTGGGAGAGGAGGGTGTTGTAGAGCGTAGGTTGTGTGTTGAGGAGAACGTGACCGCCGGCATAGTGAAACCAAGCGGCGCCACGCCAGGCGGGTGGGATACCTTTACGGACATAGCGTTGAGCCTTGACAGATCTATCAGGGAAGCGAGAGGGTAAGTAGGTAGGAAGACCTTGCTCCTTCATGAAAGACGACCATTTCTTCGTCCGCCTTGCTTGGCCTGAGATATATTTGGTGTTCCAAGCATTATATTGCGCGATCGAGATGTGATGACTGGCCTTTAGAAAACCGTACTGATCCCGGGTTTGAGTCGGAGGTAGTATAGAAGGTGGTTTGGGTGAGATAATTCTGAAAACAGCACCAGACATGATGGCAGTTGAACTTCTCGAGCCGGAAGTTGGTGGCCGTGCAGGCGGAAGTAATTCCGAGTCGATATTGTCGTTGATTGCCTCAGCTATGCGTATCGATCGTCTTCGCTCTTCTTCGCTAATGGTAGAAGGAGCCGGGTTGTCGTGGTCGGACTCAAAATCATCCGCAAACCCAGCGACGTACATGTCGATAGCATCGTCGACCGTCATACCCATGGGTTTAGAGACAGGGCTTTCAGAGGACTCTACTACAGACTCATATATCGATGTGTCCTTGGTCACAACACTACTCCTCTCTGTATTGGTGGTGTCCATATAGCTTGAGCCAGTCGTCAATGCTGATCGAAAACTGGATCGAACTTCATCGTTTTCATACAACCCTTGCCACGGACGGTAGAAATTTGGTGGAAAATCGCCCCCCGTAATCCGAGATTCATGTGTTGTGTTATAGCCATCATTCCCTCTCTTATGATACGGCTCGCTCCGGTCATGGTCAGCAGCGTAATGCCCCGCAGCGGTGGAAGGCCTGTTTGGATCTTTGGCTTTTAGAGACGAGCTTCGAGGTTTGTGGGAAGAGGTGGAGAGTCCTCGATTACGACCTATTGGAGGAGACACTGGTGGAGCTTTCAAGTCTCCTCGTGAGCGTTTGTATAACAATGGGAAAGTTGGCGAATGATGCATTGTAGGCCTTTCGACTTGATGAATCCGTATGGTGTTGGCGGTTTGTGGTCTCGCAGTCCCTTCTAGGTTCAGTGCTCCTGGCGGATGTAATTCATAAGCTGCTTGGTAGCCCACCATAGCTTTCAGGCTGGGTGTCCGGACTTCTTGCCGACCTTTATCAGTCGTCGATTGCTCTCCACCTAACCCATTCACAACATTCCCATTGTATACTTGAAAAGCCTGTTTTCGCCTGTTGCTTTCCTGCACGCTTGTAGGCGGTGTCCTTGGAAGGTCCGACGACAGTCTCAGTGACGGAGGCAGGAACTGGACAGGTACCTTTGGTGAAGGTGCTTGTGGCTCGTCGAGTGGTGGAGATGGCGGTCTTGACCTAGATCGCTTCCTAGACCTGGATGACAACATTCTCGTCAGGCTCTTTTGCTTCTCCAAGGGTTTCCCGACAGTCTTCGCGGTGCCTTGTGGACTGATCAATGACAGGCTTTCTTCGTCAACACGCCCCATGATCCTGCCTAGCTTTTACAGGACACGACAAAGGTTATCGAAGACTATGGTGGTTCAGCAGCCAAGCGCCGGTCTCCCGATAGCAACAGGCTGACCTGCTTGCTTCTCGCGTCCTGGATCCTTCGCACATGCTGTGCCCGCACTCCGTGGAATTTCGGTGGGGCCGAAACGAGTTCGGAACGTAGGTTCTTCAGTCTTCACCAAATTTCTGGCCCAGTTTCCGGGATCACTGTACACTTCTGCAGGATCGAGAGGGGATCGATTGGATCTGACACGATGCCGACACGGGAGGCCACAAAGAACGGCTGAGGTGCAGCAACAGGTGCATGACGAATTCTTGCTGCAAGCCTGCAATACAGGTACTCGTAATTTGCTGGGGGAGTGGGAGATTGCGGTTGCGGCGAGACCAAAAAGCCGAACCGAGAATACGGTTGGTGACGTCGTGTCTACATTATGATTACTTTACTCTCTACATTACTTCTACTCTCCACCTTATTTTCATTCTCTTTAACTCAAGAAAGGCAAAGTTTGTGGTCCGTCTTGAATGCTTGCAGACAGCAAATCCATACGAGCTAGCTATGATCTGTTAGTTGCTGATTTTCATTTCTTATAGAACGTTGAAGGAGTCATATCAGGGTTCCAGGGCTTGATGCGGCGGGATGCCGAGTCAGCGGTTGATGAAGCTGGATAAAAAACTTGGTCGAACAAGGGCGATCTGTTGCAAAAGAGGGCGGCTCCAATTGTGGATGATCTGCTCAACATGGAGAGTGGTAGGCTCATGCTTTAACATTTACCAGGGCTGCCAGTCATCCGATGGGAGAAATATAAGTGTACAACTAATGGTATTACAGTGATTTTGCCATAGCCAAGCGCTACTGTAATTGTATAAAAGGCATCGCTCATGAATTTGATCTTTATGCCCTGTCTCCTAAAAATAGAGAATTGAACACGAGCGAGGCACAATAACTATTTCCTTCATATGTGCTAGTTATGATAAATACAGTCGTACGTATCAGTTCAACGAACCCACTTTATCCTGATCTCTCTATTTTATAACTCTGCTTGAAAGGTCAGATGTACGCTGTATTCAGGCAATGGTCATGTCTCAACTATGATGAGCCTTCCTAAATTGATAGTAGCCTTTCAAGACAAATTAACCCTTCCAACTACAAACGGCTGACATCTTTTCTGTTGCTACAAGTGCAGCTACCTTTACCACCCTCGCCGAGTTCGCCTTCCAATGGACTTTCAAGTATCTCGAGAAAAACCCGTAGAGATATCAGCCTTTTCGGCGAAGATTCGGCTCGTCTATGGCGTTTTCAACAGTTCGCAACCTTGCCCCATGCAAGTCAAAACTGAGAGCATCGTTTCGACATTACAATCTGACCATATCTACAAGTGCGGGCACAAGCTACGAAGCTTCGATGGAATCAGAACCAAGCGACTCGTCGTTGGTCCAAGGCAAGCGTCTGCAGGTCGCTAAATGACAGCTGGCTTGGTCATCGGAAACCATTCGGATCAAGACACTGCTAGCAGAAACCGAGTATCAGATGTTACGGTAACGTCAAGACTAGTTGTATCAGCCCACAAGAACATTGAACTCCTCCAAAAACCGTCACAAAGAAAAATTATCGAGAACATTGGAAAGAACCAACATTGGCAAGAGGTAGAAGCCCGCATCACCATCGACGATGAATGGCTGAGTACCAATACCTTTCATGAGGTCGATTGGCCAATTCTCATTTAAATTCCGCTGGACTTAGGTGCTCATATTGATTTTAGGAGCAGTCGAGCAAAAAGCCGTTACTAGTTCAGATATGACGCTGTTTAAATTACCAGCTGTGGACCATCTTGTGCGGCAATGCTAATTGTAATAATGCTACAAGGCATCATACGCACTTTCCCAGGTGGCTTGCCTCTTGGCCGTTTCGTGGAGCACCATAACTCCCCAAGATTGCAACGAACTGTCACTTTCTGAGTGCTGGCTTCATAGCAACTGAACTGGCATCCTATACGTGACGGGTATGCCTATAACAGGAGATGCTAAGGGCTACAAGGCAAGCCTCGAAGAAGTCGCTGGGGAATGTGTTGATACTCACTATCGAACATTAAAAGAGTATTATTGTTTGCAGGCAGGAAGACTTAAATCTACCAAATAAGGGAAACATGCATGTGCTTGTCTCTCAGTACTCAACAGGGAGCCGCGCCCCTCTCAGAATGAAGGTTAACGTGCCTAATTGAACTTACACAAATCGGCAATACACGGCCCATTTGGGCTCTTTCGATGCTATGGAGTTGATTGCATTTACGAGGTATATCTATATCAATGCCAGAAATCCAACTACTTACCAGACAGTTGGGTGGTGAGCGACGTCCAGGCGTTGAGGTGAACTGGAGAGTCGTAATCAAGACTAGTAGATTACTACGACACCACCAACAGGTTGACTCGACGAACCAGTTATCTACCCGAGTACTATATGAACCTACCGTAGTATTTGGTAGTCATGTCTTGACCTCGAAGACTACCTACTAAGCTGAGGGAGGATAAGGATATAGAGGATACGGAATCCTTACTTTAGGTACAGGACTCCCTACTAGTCTGCAAAAGCAGGATTGCGGCGAAGTGACCAGAAGCGCCGCCTTTGCCGACTCGTAACACGTCCTACTGCAGAAATCTAAAGACGAAACAGGTGACGCAAGAAGATGAACCAGACGCAGAATTGCTGCGCTAATCACTTCAGGATGCATGACAACCAGTTTGCTGATGAGAGGACTGCCTTCGATGCAGCAGTAGACTTTAAACGCCCATCTTTGCGATCCACCGTCGCACACAACTTAGACATGGAGTCGTGGATATTCTACATATTTCGGATGTTGCCCTTTATTACCAGAACTTGATCCGTTATGACGACGAGATGCCGGAAAAGCGCTCGCTCCGGGTCTCAAGGTATTGGTCGCATTTCCGACCATCTTTCCTATGGCTACAACGTTCATGCTCCAGAGCCAATGGCAAGCTCCATGTCTCCTCGGTCGTCCAAGGTGTTGTGCAATCCCACTGTCGCGGATGGTCAACGCAAGAGGCTACGCCAATTAGACATCTCAGTTCTCCCACTCACGGGTGTGCTAATTGAACACTGATTTGACTGCCTCCTAAGACCTAATATAAATCCATTTGAGCAACGACAAAATCGCTGCCTTCGGAGATTAAAGATCGACCTGGGCAATCTGTTGATTCTAACTTGCTGGCAAGTAGTAAACTTCGAGAACAAAGAGTGTTAAAGTTGTGGAGGATCTTCGTCAAGGCCAATGAACTAAGTCATAATCCGACTACTCCGAAACGGACTCTGTCTACAGATGCGCGACTGTAGCGCGGCAATGAGTCTGGTTTTAACATCTGTCTCATCTTTTCACTTAAGTCTTTACCTTCCCCACAGAAGTCCTCCTCTTCTCTGCACCTTGTAGGCTTTTTCTCTCGCGGTCATCCATAACCTCAACCATGTCGAAATAGACGGCTGTGCTAGTCATGGATGCTGGACATCTACTTCATGAGAAGCCAGTTCTGGAAGAGAGCGAGTACCATAAAACATTTCAAGACAGCAACTGGGCTAATTTATGGTTCCCTATTTTCCTAATGCCGAAGTGCCTTGGATCTAACCGCTGCCATAGGGCCTTCGAGACATTGCCGCCGTCTTTGTCGTGTGCAACCACATGACCCTTGCCTTCGCTCGTTACATTGTCAGACCTGCCGACAGCGATAATGGCCCTTCCTCATTGATGCAAAGACCTATCTTCCGAATTTTATCCCAAGGGCCTGCATGGGTCACTTTGTTCTTCATCCTCTCCGGCTTCTTCAACGCCTTGAAAACGATCCAGCTGGCTCGATCGGGCAGTGTTGAGACAGCTTTATCCAGCCTTGCAATTAGCTCCTTTAGTTGGCCATTTCGGCTAATACTTCCCGCGACTGCTGCCAGTCAGCTGGTTCATCACTCAGTTTGGGGCTTATGAGACAGCGAAGAATTCAGATGCCTATTGGCTTCACGTCACCAGTCCAAGTCCAAGCGTCAATTGGAGCAAGGCAGTTGAGGATCTAGTATCAGCTGTTCGTACAACTTGGTTGTATGAACCATCGTATCCTTACGATCAGCCACAATGGGCTCTCATATACCTTCTACAAGGGTCTCTATTTGTATTCGCCATCTTGTTATTGACCATCAACCTTACACCTCGATTTCGAGTGCTGGCAGTCGTGGTTTGTTACTTCTGGTCCATGATTTACGGCGAGCATTGAGCCATTCATGGTTATTGTTTCTTGGGCAAATCAGCTTTCCATTCTATCTTCTCCACGGATCTTTTATGCGCAGTACCCTGGCTTGGCTTCTCTTCGCCCAGCAAGACCTTAAGAGAGTAGAAGACGATGGAAAGCAGTACATGAGGTACCCTCAACCAGGATTGTTGACCTTTGCTATTGTTTTACCAATATTTTTTGCTACGCTATTGTCGACATCATACGCATGGGCGGTCAAAGTGGAGCCGTGGTTTGGATGGATCACTAGGAAGGCGGAAGATGTCATGTTTGGAAAGGATGACAGGTCTCCTAGTCTTCCATCCAAACAGTGGTGATACCATGGGTACACGTGTTTGGCGTTTCTGCATCAAATTGGAGTTACTAATTCGGCTTTTGCATCAGCCATGGCGCCGATGGGACTGGTTTGAGATTCGCAGCATGTTGATACCAGATGATGATACTCGAGGTGTATATCTTGTACATAGATACTCATGACAGCTGTTTCTCTCTCGTCGGCGACTAGAGGGCATGGCTTTCGGGGGAGTTGTGCAATGGGTCGAGATCGAATTCAGCAAGAAAAGCTACGGAGACGATTAAGGAGAATAACATATTTACGAGTGGTCACCTTTGATAGAGAACGAAAAGCGATTACTTCTTGAAAGATTGGCCCCTCTGAGGTGTGACTACGTGCTGACACCACTACTAACCACGACTGCGCACTCGTAGTACCATCGAGCATGCCAATTATTCGTATTCTTTACCGTTTAACTGTCACCTGACGAAAGAAATAGCTCTGGAAGGTCCAAGCGTACTACCCATAACTCGCGGCCAGGTACGCACGATACGTCGCAAATACTAAAAACCCATGTCGACCTTATTCCCATAAACCTTTTCCGCCAACAACCTCAACTTCATTGGCATATCGCCCTCCCCATAATGCTCAATAATACCGCCTTTGCTGACACGACGCCCAATATCAGCCCATTGTGTCGTATCCTGCGCCTTGTCCTCACACGCGCTTCTCTTCTCCAGCGTCCACCATTTCGGCAACAACCCACGCCGGCTTTCCGCCAGATCTAGAAAGCGACGGAAATCCACCTTCGGGTCTTCTCCGGCGTAAATCCCCCGCTCATCATTAGCGAAGTTACTGTCATCTTCGAGACGCATACGGTAGCAGTCGATGAGTTGCTGGTAGGCGTATGCTTCTGAGAAGGAGTGAAGGTAGGTGTCACTGACGAGGGTTTTGAAAAAGTCTCCCACGGCTTTGGGCATGGCGTTGAAGTTGGTTTGGCCGCCAGACGCGGCTTTGAGGGCGGTGCAATTTTTCTTATGGCTTTTCCAGTCGGCAAGTTGGCATTCCCGTGAGCAGTATTGCATGTTTTGGCACTTTGCGCAGCGCTTGAGAGGGATCGAGAGCTCTGATTGGGGCTTCTTGCAATTGGCACAGGCATTTTCGAGACCCTCGATTCCATCTCCAGCATTTGGTGAGTTGGATTGAGGCATGTTTCTGTACGCTTCTGAGCTTTTACCTTTCCGGAAGATGTTTAGCCAACCTTCGAGTAGACGAAACAGTCAGAGAAGAAAAATCCTTGCCGTGATAAAGTAGCACACTATTTGCCCTAGATCTACTACAGAGGTGATGTATGCTTGCTTTTTGATTTACATGTAAAACTGATCATTGCCAAAGGTGTTACTTGAACGGGTCTTCATGATTGTGTTTGCGCCGCCCTCATTCATGAGGGTTCATTCAAACTCCAGTGAATATCGAAAATTTCCACGTGTCGCTAACCGACGGGTAGGGCTTCACTAGCTTCTGTACCTTAAACGTCTTGGTCTGTGCACCTTTGCCCTGCCAACCGGTGATTCGGTTCAAAACAAAGCGAAAGTAAACCTTGCCATCGGAAGCCACCATATCGCAATAGATGCATGAACACTGAAGGCTTAATACACTCTACAAATCGCAGAGGCCTCCGTCTATCTTACTAACAGTCATCGCGAACATGGATCCACCTCCGAAACCATCGTCAACGTCGCTCTTCCAAGTCTACCTTCGTCTCCGCCCTCTACCATCGCCACTAGTTCAATTGACCCAGCAATCACTCTACCCTCTTCTACCACCTCCTGAGCGATATCTTACGGTAGAGACGTCATGTCCAGATTCTCCGGATGGAATGCCTACATATATCACGATACACCCACCAAGCGACTCACGAAAACGAGCGGTGGAGAAGTTTGCGTTTACCAAAGTTTTTGAGGAGGAAGCATCACAGTTGGATATTTTTCGCGGCACTGGGGTTGTACCTCTCGTCGAAGGTGTGCTTGGTGAAGGGAGAGATGGTCTGGTTGCTACTTTGGGGGTGACGGGTTCGGGCAAGGTTCGGGGACACGGTTCGTTGATAACAAAGCAGGAGAGGGTCTGATTGATCGCAGAGCCATACCACCCTGGGGTCGAAATCACAACGCGGCCTTACGCAATTATCAGTTGATCTCCTATACCGATCTCTTGACACGCATGTACTCTATCCCACGAGCAGTCCGTCATTAGTCTCGTCCCTGAATGCAGCGGATGGTTCGGAAGGACAGATACTCTCGGCCTCGAGTTTCCTCGATAGCATGTACGGAGATGCTCTGCAGTCGCGGAATAACTCGCGGGCCCCCACACCTATGATGGTAGGCAAAATTTCTACTTCGTCCGCAAAACCCTCTGCTACATCCGGGCTTTATAGCCAGTGGTCAATCCTAAGTCTTGATGTTGGGTCTTCGCCCCCGTCAGAAGATAGATCGTATGGGAAGTCTATGGTAGCAGTGCCTTCCCAGGGCATTGAGGAGGGAACGCGGCCCCAACCATCCCAATTGCCCTTCTGGAATACCCCCAGGGTAACAAGAAAACAAGCTAAATTGCGCTTCGGCAATACTCTACAGGATCCACATTTCGTTCCAGGCGTACCTAGACGCAACCTCCCCCAGCGGCCCTCAGCGCTTCCAAATTTCCCTGACATCAGCGATCTGTCCGTACCGGTCAACTCGAACACCGAATATGCGATTCTTGTGTCCATGTACGAAGTGTACAATGACCGAATCTTCGATCTCCTCTCCCACTCTCGAAATCTGAAAGACCTTCGTCGACGGCCGCTTTTATTTAAATCCACAGAGGCATCACCAGATCGAAAAGTGGTTGCTGGGCTTCGAAAGGTTGTCTGTGGGAATTATGAAGAGGCACTTATGGTGCTCGAAACCGGACTGGTTGAACGAAGAGTTGCTGGGACTGGAAGTAATAGTGTGAGTTCAAGAAGTCATGGATTCTTCTGCATCGAGGTAAAGAAGAGAGCAAGGGGAGGCATGGCAAGTATGTGGAGTGGAGCACAGCTTACAATTGTTGACTTGGCTGGTAAGCATCATAACGATGATTAATCCCACAACAACTAGGATACGCGCTCATTGAAGACACAATAGGTTCCGAGCGTGCGAGAAATGCCAAAACGGCCGGAGCTACTCTTGCTGAAGCCGGCAAAATCAACGAAAGCTTAATGTATCTAGGCCAATGCCTCCAAATGCAAAGCGACTACCACGACGGCGCCAAAGCGAGTACTCCATACAATCCTCTCTATCACGCTTGCTGACCCTTAACAGCCCTCCATCGTCCCCTTCCGCCAATGCAAACTCACCGAGCTCCTCTTCTCCAACTCCTTCCCCTCCTCCTCTCACCACACAACGCATCCCCCTACCCACCACCGCAACGCTCAAAAAGCAATTATGATAGTCACTGCAGACCCCCTTGGCGACTTCAACGCTACATCCCAAATACTGCGCTACTCCGCCCTCGCTCGCGAGGTCACCGTTCCACGCATCCCTTCCGTCTCCAGCACCATCCTATCATCCACCTCTACATCCCATAGACCCCAAACACAAACCACAAGCGGACGTACCTCGCCTATTAATCCAGGATGCACAGACGACGGTGCTGTTCTGGAAATGGCCTTTTCCGAAATCGCGCGCTTAGGTGAGGAAGTGGAGATATTGAATATTAGGTTGAGTGAAGAGGAGGGGAGGAGGAGGGAAGCGGAAGAGGGTTGGCAGAGGGCAGAAGAGAAGGCGGAAGAAATTGAGGGATTTGTACGGGAGGAGTGTTGGGGGGAGATGGAGGAGAAGTTGGTGGAGGAGAGGAGGAGGTGGATGGGAGCTTGGGGAGAAGAGGTATGTTTCTGAAGGAAGTAAGAGAGCCAATGGGTTGACACTGAACAGGCGGATCGTAACGACGAGCACCTCGACCGCAAACTGGAAATCTTGTCCAAAGGCATTCACATCCACGAAGACGCCCCGCCGTCTCCGAACCAATACGCCCTAGACTTGGAAACGGAAAACGAGGCTCTGCGCCGCAAGCTCGAGAGCTTGGAGCGGGAACTGCGATCGCAATCACCCACTAGGTCAGCAAAGAAGGCGCCGCTGAGCACAAGGGCCGGACAAGATGAGTTCGGGCCAATCTTGAGCAAGCTTGATGCACAAGTTGATGAGAATGATGAGCGTGCGATAAACGCGAAGACGCCGAGTAAAGCAGAGGTCAAGACACCTGGCAGGAAAGCGAGGAAGTTGACGGCGAAGAAATGGGATTTGATGGACGAGAATGAAATGGATGGCTATGGGCAATACTATTGATTTGAGCGGAAAGGGCGTGTACAGGGATTTCAATCTTAGGGTTGGCTTTTCTCGGATATCGTCTCACGTAACTCAGCGCCCAACCCCGCCGCGCGTGACGCTCGCATTAAGCTCAAGCAGCTCCCTCTGTTCAAGATGAAAGACACGATCGGAACTTTGTGTCTCTTCTGTACTGCGTAGCTGCTTGGCGACACAAGTGTTGGCTCCCCGGCCTTCTGGGGCAGTTGGCACGTGGGGTGATTGGCGGCTTCGTTCGAGACGCAGGGGCTGGATGTCAGTTGAAGCATCAATTGGTTACCAGTTCCAGAAATTGGGGGTTGGTACCAGTTACTCTCCTTCAGGAGCCAAGGTAATGGGAATATCCAATAATAACGAGATCGGACATCGTCTCCGAGTTTGCATGACCTCGTCCAAATACCTTACTATGAATTCCCCTCCTTTTTTCCGGTCAGATGCCCAATTCCATTTTGATGTGGAAAAGATGACTGAGATGAACTATATAGCGCCATACACAATTGCCAGTCCCGAACAGTAAAGCTAAGGCAAAGGGGGGCACCCGCCCGAGCTCCCCGTAGAAGCGTAGATTTGTAGCTCCTAGACAAAACAACACAAAGAGCATCAACACAAAGCACAACACTCTGGAATTGACATGAGTTGCTGAACACTTTCCGTTGTTTCCAACAGCATTAATCAACACAGTGTTTTCGGCATGAATCCCACGTAGGCCCGCCACAAGCTCCCGTCACTTTTGGTGATCAACACAACGTCATCCTCAGAATAAAACCATTGAGGTTCAGCCGGTAGAGTAAGCTGCACCTCAAACCCGAAGTAAGCAACCGCAACAACCCAATTCTCACAATACACATCGTTCGCATTGTACCGCCCATCATGTTCTCCGCACGAGTCGTCGGTCGGTCGTCAAGCCTCATCGCCGCAGCGACCAGCACCCCTCGCATCACATCCACCCGCCTCACCTCTTCCAAATCCATAAATATCATCCGTCCCCTCACCAGCACAGCGAAACTCTACAAAGAAGACAAGCGTTCAATTTTCGAGAGGAGCGCTGCCGCCACCGCGCTCGAAGGAGATGCTGACCATGAAGGAAGCTTCTCGCGTACTGACAACAAGGTATCAATTGAGTATCCGCAGGAGCATGAATTGCCGCCTAGCACTCCGGTGCAAGGGCGCGGTGGCCTACACTTCAAGAGAACTCTTGCATCGTTTACATTGGAGGGCAATGTGGCGGTTGTAACGGGTGGGGCGAGGGGATTAGGGCTTGTGATGAGCCAGGCTTGTGTGATTAGTGGCGCTGATGTTGCGATTGTTGATCTGAATAGCAAGTGAAAGCACTCTATCATTGGCGCTTGCTAACAGTATATAGAGGAGGAAGGTAAACGACAAGCCAAGGAGCTCATGAAACACTTTGTCGAAGAGAACCCGGGCGCTGAGAAGTATGATCTTCCCCCTGATCATCGAACCCGTCTAACCCCCCCAAGGATCCCTAAGGTCACTGCTCACTACGCTGATGTCTCGGATCCCGACTCCGTCAACGCTGCCATTGCCGAAATTATCTCCGACCACGGGAAAATCGATAATCTTGTCACATCCGCCGGCTTCACCGAAAACTTTGACGCCATCGCTTACCCTCCAGACCGTATGCGCAAGCTCTGGGGCGTCAACGTCGACGGAACCTATTTTTTCGCCATTGCCGTCGCAAAGCATCTGATGGAGCGCAAGGCGTCCGGCGCGGTGGTGTTTATCGGAAGCATGTCTGGCGCTGTGGTCAATGTGCCTCAGCCGCAAGCCCCATACAACGCGGCCAAGGCGGCGGTGAGGCATCTGGCGAGTAGTCTGGCCGTCGAGTGGGCGCACGCGGGAATTAGAGTGAACGTGATTAGTCCGGGGTATATGTTGACATCACTGTACGTTTCCCCCCTTCTCTGTAAAACAGCCCCCTTCTAACAATATCCAGAACCAAGAAGATCCTCGATGACAACCCTGACCTCTACAAACACTGGATCTCCCTGATCCCCCAGGGCAAAATGGGCCAGCCAGAGGACCTCATGGGCGCTGTCACTTTTCTGCTGAGTGAGGCGAGCGGGTACGTTACTGGGGCGGATTTGCGTGTTGATGGGGGGTACACCGTCACTTGAGCGTGTTTCGTGTGAGGATACCCCTGATTGCGCCTTGCTGTTGTTACTCGGTTTAGCGACGGGATAGATTGCAATGCTTTGGGAATGAGGGCTAAGGGCGTGGCGTGGGTGTTTTTGAGAAAGCATTATGATTGGGGATTGGTGGTAGCTAGGAACCATGCGATAGGGGTTGATAGATCATTGGCATTATCATTGCAGTACGAATGTGACAGTGAGGATGTGTGCTGTGCGTGAGATGATCACTGTCGTTGTTCGGGGAAGCGACAAGCCCGTGTACGTTGCTGATTGCATAGAACAAACGCCTCACCCTTTCGCTCATGCTTTGAAATCATAATCGACACCCAAAAAAATAACAAATCATGCCGTCTTCCAAAATTTGAAATGCTTGATTATTCTTGGCCAGTAAATTCTTTACAAAGAAGGTCAGATGTGTACAGAAACATTTTCTTGGTGGAATTACAGAAAGGGGGTGATTGTTGGCATTTGAAAGACTGAGGGACGGAAAGGGAGAGCGAAGGCGGGGGCAGAGACGAGTGCGGAGAGGTAAATCGGAAGAAGGGGAAAAGGCCGATGAGGTGCCTACCTTAGACACGACGGTACAGGTGATATAAAGCATCTCCCAACATGGCAACACAATTTCCCAAAGTAGCCAGGAAGAAAAAGAAAAAGAAACATTCCCTCTCCACTATAATAACCCATTCAATAATGCGAAAAAAAGAGGGGAATGCGTCAGGAGGGAATCGAACCCCCGGCTCGTCGAATTCATGTTACTGGCAACTGTGAACAAATGTTAGAGATTATGGTTAGGATACGGCTTCTAAGGAGACCTTACCGACGAATCTGCGGAATGGGTTAGTCACGACGACCCGGAGGGGGAGGGGGGGGGAGAAAACTTTTCCACTAAACCACTGACGCCCCGAAGCGATGAGAAATAAGATCTTATTAACATATAATAACAATGTGGTTCACTTTGAGCAGTTTTCTGCCATTTCGAGACTGGCATGATTCTACTTTAGCTTAAATTGTATAGTGTACTGCCATCCTGGAACGCCGTGAAGTCACTTTGGGAACTTGTGATACTCGGAATTAGTTCAGAGAACATTACTACGCTCGATTTCTTTGCTTCCCTACTACAATCACCAAGGTAAGGTACCTATCTACAGTACATACCTTGAACTAGCAAAAAGCCTCGCGCCCCCTGCACCATCTTTATATGAGGGCACTGATTTAATCCCAGCGTCTGAAACAGATCACCACCGAGTAATTGTGTTCTTCAACTAGCTGGGCCGATAAGCATCAGATACTGAATGGAGAGCTGCTGAATAGATGACTCGTTACCACGACGGCTCCCCATTGTACTCGTACCTTGCAAGATCAGGGTTTGCCTTATTTAGATTGCATCTACGTTGTCGCTATGGGTTGATGCGATACTCCCTAAAGGAGGCGGATTTACGCTGTACTCATATGGCCTACCCAGTGCTCCATATGTGGCCTATCCAGTGCTTCATATGTGGTATATCCAGTGCTTCATATGTGGCCTACCCAGTGCTTCATATGTGGTCTACCCAGTGCTTCATATGTGGTCTACCCAGTGCCTCTTATGCGACTTACTGAATAGGTCACATATCTACATATGAAGCATTTAATATACCACATATGAAGCACTGAACATACTACATATGAAGCATTGGATAGGTCACATATGGAGCATTGGATAGGTCACATATGAGGCACCGGGTAGACCACATATGAAGCACTGAATTACTACATATGAAGCACTGGATAGGTCATATATGGAGCACTGAATGTACTGAAGTGAAGTACTAGATATACTACATATAGAGCACTGGATATACTGCATATGGAGCACTGGATATACTACATATGAAGCACTGGATAGGTCATATATGGAGCACTGAATGTACTGAAGTGAAGTACTAGATATACTACATATGGAGCATTGAATATACTACATATAGAGCACTGGGTAGGCCACATATGAAGCACTGGGTAGGCCATATATGGAGCATTGAATATACTACATATGAGGCATCGAGGGGGCAGTGAGGTTGATTTTACAAATCTGGTTCTTATTTTGCACTTTTTGGAGATTCGCCACTAAATTTGGTGGGGCTCTTGGCAAATCCTAGAAAACGATACAGGTTTCGCATACAACGATATGTTGACCTTCATCTTAAGAGTACTGAAACGCTGATCTTTGTCTTGGGCACTCATAATTTTGAATCTCAACTGACAGCCCTCATATTCATACTGAGTGAAGAGATCTCGACGCTCGATTGTATTGGAAATCTCCCCTAAATTGTTTCCTATAATGATCGTCTAATAATTATCTTTTCTATTAAAACATGAAAATCTTCTTCCCACTTTTTAATCAGTTCCCTCATATCTTATTGCCTGGGAAAATAGTGTCAGCAATTGAACCCGTGTCACAAATCTAGGGTTGCATCACGTTGCGCTGCAAGAGGTTGGGTTACTTACTTGGTTCTTTCACATGTAGTAATTCACAATCTCAGTTCTGATAAAAAGAAGCTATGGCTAGTAGCTGCTTTTCGTTACCGTTTCATGTACGAAAGTAGATGTTCTTGAATGAGCAGTGATGAGTATCTTAGTGAACGAATGTGCTTACAAGAATTGGATGTTCCCCATATCTCCTTTGGGTCTAGCTCTGTTCAGAATCATATGGTGAACCCACGATATCAAACCTCACCATTGTAGTGTCGCACATTGCCCAAGAACGGACTCGAAGACCATCAAGCCTTCATACTGTGAGGGTTCACGTTAGAGTTTCCTCTACTATTGTGGATACGGGATTTGTTCTTGTGGTCCGTCACTATCATCAAAGGCACTTATTTGAAAATGGCAGAGGCTTCCGTCGCGCGCCCCACAATACCTCCTACATCAAATTCCACTGCTCTACTCGCAGCAGTCGTCATCACTGCAGTCGTATGAAACCAAAGATGAAACTATGGAGATGGTCGAAAACACCTACCCCACCCTCATCCCAATTCCTTGTGCAGCGTCCCTAAACGCAGCTATGTCGGCTAGGATTGCTGAGTTGGATCACACACAGGCAGCAAGAAATCATGTTCTGCAACAAGCAGCAGAACTGATAGAGAGTCTGAGGTTACAAGACGAGGCTCGGAAAGGATGGCGGAGGCTCTTGAGGTTTGAGAGAAGTCAACTATGCCTTTTCTATATCGCAAAATCACGGACCTCATGGAAGGGGTCATCCCGTTGTTGTAGTATGAGAAGCTAACAGATGGATAATACCAACTCCAAGAATATTATTGGTATATGAGGGTCAGAGCGAATATGTGCATATATTGACTATCTAGTAGGTGAACTACTGAGGAAGGAAGAAGTGGGAATCAGGTAAACACTCTGAATCCCCTGAATCCACTAGCGCCGGATCAATCCGGATCAATGTGGAGCGGAGATTACTAACCACAGGGGTAACAGTACTGTTTCCTGTTTCCAACAAATATATGAATTTATGGCGCCAAAGATTCGCTCAATCCTAAGAGGTGTTTGTCAGTATTTCAAGACTTGTAACGAATGAAGAAATGATAATGAAATGCCAGCTTCAATGTCAAAAACTCAAAATTGTCGCAAACCTCTTTCTTTCATCATGATGAGACGAAAAAGCCAGTACGCAAAATTAATATTCATACTGAAATTTCTATTAGTTCATATGACTATGTTGCTCGTTTCTAAATATGAAAAGTTACATAAGCTGCTATATATCATAAGTGAACAATTAGACAGTCGTAGATTCTCAGAATGGCAACACAACTTTCTCAAAATGATCATGTCGAAAATCTCACTCGAAACTCATCTATATCGCAATATTTGTTGCTATAATTCTCATCTCTTCATCAACAAGTGACTCGTCTGTGAGTTGATGAGCATGTTCTTCAGCATCAGTGAATACGTGTTCTCTCTTCTGTCTTCGTATGCAAGAATTTCTCTTTAATAATTTTGCAGTTTAGTGACAAAAGTTTGTTGTTGTCAGATTTCGCAAGATTCTACAAAATCAACAAGTCAAGAGTTCAAACTATCTTCTGATGCATATTCGCTCTTTTGCTATTAAATTGTGAGATTTTGAAGAAATTCATACAGTTCAAGATTGTCAAATGATTTTAAGAATGTAATTTGTCTGTAAATGAAGTTGCAAACATGATTGTGAACTCGCTTGAAGACGCTGCTACCTTAGAATATCACGCAAGAAGCAAAAAAAGCTCGACTCACAAATTTTTCTTGCACTCAATCATCAAATTTACTACTGAATTAAAAGAAATATATTATATTTTAATAGTTTGACATTCTACATTTGCAGTTTGTAAAGTGAACTAAATTTTAAAGTTTAGCGAAAGAAACATTTATCACTTAACGCTGAATAAAATCGAGATTTAAGCTGAGCTCGCCTGACTGAGTTTCGCTTTTGTTGATAAAATCTGCGTTCATTCATATGTCTCTGAACTGCATTTCGATATAATCTGCGTTTGTTCATATGCGCTGAAATAAATCTCGCTTTCGTCGCTTATGTCACATATGTCGATTCTTCTATCTATGTATATTATTAATATCTACAGAGACTTATTTATAGACAAATTATAGTATGAAGCGTCGCTATAATGAATGTCATCGTTGTACTCACTTTAGATTTTCAACGATAACTCATTCTTTCATTCTTCGACATTATATCAACAACAACTCAAACTCTTCTTCTATTGATTTCATCATTTTCATCGCTACTTTTGACTTCTCGCAGTCTTCACAAAGCTCGAATTATTCATTATGAATGCATCGCAATGACTGATTAAACTCGACATGTTAGCATTCTTTGCAATATTTCAAATCAATTTCACATTATCTGATCTGATTTAAGTTGTCACATTTTTGATGATTTTGTTCTCAGTCATAGTGTGCAAGATCTCAAGTAATCACATATCTGTCATCTGCAGCAGATTTAATAACTCATTTAGCTTTTTTGCAATTTCATTATTATTTTCAAAATCATGAATCTGAGATCAGTCAACTATATCAATGTAAGCGAAATCAATCATTTATGAACGCGTCGTGAATGTCATCTGTTTGACTTGTGTTTTTGCTTGATGTGCAAGTAGATGATCTCACTCATTTGAGAACTGAGCTTTGCAGTAGTCTGACACAGCTGCTAGAAAGATTCTGTGAGTTGACATTTCATGATCTTCGATCTTGAGTTAGATCAACTGCGTATGCTTGACTGATTTCAAAGCAGATACGCTGCTACTTTTTGAGTACATTGACAGAATGTCAAAGACTGACTCGATTGATTAAACTGTCATCATACTTGAATTGCAAAGACACATTGAACGTAATCTTTGAAATTGAGAATCTTTGTTGACTTGCAAGATCGAAGATCAAGAAATACTCAGTATATATGAAGAAATTGTGAGCATTGCATTTTGCAGTGAAGAAAATGAGTCGTGTGCTCTATATGAAAAGCAGATAGAAAGATCTCGCTCTTGTGATTGTATAATGTCATTGCCTTGCAAATTTTCTCTTTTCATTCGATGCAATCGCTGTTAAGAGTTTGATATTGCAATTTGCAAGTTCTTGAACAAATGCAGTGTATTCAGCGACAGAAAGTTTTCTTCATGTTCGTAGGTTGATGATGTTGAGCATGATGTCAAAGTTCGTTGATCAGCATGACATGAACATTCAAGATCTTCAATCATATTGAGTATTTATCTGCTATCTTCGAAGAGACAAGAATACTCAAACTTTCATTGAGAAATCTCGTCAAATGTCTAATCACGTAATTAGTCGATAAATTAGATGATTTATCATTTTGGTCGATCTCTATTCTTATAAGACCACTTTGACGTGATTAGCTGCGAGCGCATGTCTAATAGCTTAAATGACATCGTTTATCACATTGACATGAATCATCAAAATGACACGAATCATCAAAATGACATGAATGATACTGCTGACAATGATTATTCTTATTCTATATGCTCAGTTCTATATGCTCAATTCTATATGTTCAAGCGCATGTAAAAGCAAAGTATTAAATCAATGAATTTATTATTTAACTAGTTATCTAATCATCTATTTAAACGAATTGTTAACTATGTAGAGTGCTCGGTAGGGAAACATGAAGGGTGCTTGATAGGGAAACATGAAGGGTGCTTGGTAGGGAAACATGAAGAGTGCTTGGTAGAGAAACATGAAGGGTGCTTGGTAGGGAAACATGAAGGGTGCTTGGTAGGGAAACATGAAGGGTGCTTGGTAGGGAAACATGAAGAGTGCTTGGTAGGGAAACATGAAGGGTGCTTGGTAGGGAAACATGAAGGGTGCTTGGTAGGAAAACATGAAGGGTGCTTGGTAGGGAAACATGAAGGGTGCTTGGTAGGGAATCATGAAGGGTGCTTGGTAGGGAAACATGGAAGAAGCCATGTAGAAAGCACTGTTCGACCCATGTTATGCGCTCGATCGACGGGTAATTTGAAGCATGTAGGAAGTTTGGCAGGACGTTTGATAGAAAGTTTGATCGAAAGCTCAGTAGAAAGCTTGATCGAAAGATCAGTAGAAAGCTCAGTAGAAAGCTCAGTAGAAAGCTCAGTAGAAAGCTCAGTAGAAAGCTCGATCGAAAGATCAGTAGAAAGATCAGTAGAAAGATCAGTAGAAAGATCAGTAGAAAGTGTCAGGATCGTGCCTAGATGATACAATCAATGAAGGTCAGAGTTGATAGTGCTTGATCTTTAGAGATAGCTATAACTGAATATTAAGAATGCAGAAGAAGATTGGTACAAAAGCTTCTATTTATGTAATGTTCAGAGACTGCGCTAGGCCTGAAAGAGATGTGTTTGTGACACGGAAAGAATGTGATGTAGATGAACAAGATGTTGATGAAAGAAAAGAGTGTTGAGGAAGAAAAAAAATGTTGAGCCATATCTGAGTCATATCTGAGTCATATTTGAGTCAAACCTGATGTGAATTGATTAGAGCTTCAGCCTTGTTCAGTCTTGATACGCTCGTAACATTATCTTCTTCTTCGAAAATTCATGTTCGCATGAATGTAGTTCATCTGCTCGCTTTTGTTGATAGTTTTCCCGATATTTAGCGCGATTTGTTTGAATATAGCTTATGAAATTCGTTCAAAACTTTCTCTGAGTCATCGAATTTCCCTTTATCAACATAGTATCATTCGTCGTTTCTATCTAGATCTGTTCATTTGACTTTGTACTGTATTCGACCTCGATAGCGTCTGAAGTTCAATATATCATCTATCTTTCAGTGTTCATCGTCTTTGATAGTGATTGATCTGAGTGATTCTGAATGCTGTTCTGATAGAAAGTCTTCTGAATACGATCGCAGTAGCTTCGAACTGAACATTGAATGCAGATGCTTCATGCTGACTGATAGACGAAGATGATAGAAGATACTCACTTTGACAGTGATTTGATAGAGATCTAGCTGTTTGTCTTTCAAATCTTTGCAGAATCTTGTTGTCTTGACGTTTCTAGAAGATAGTCAAACTCAGTTATCTACTTCATAGATGATGTTTCATCTATGTTTATTGATCTGAACTTTGATGATCAGCTTCGTCTTTTTCAATTGTTGACGATCGAAGTTCAGTAGCTCTTTCATTTGAATGACAATATCGTCTGCTTTTCTGACTTCAAGTCGTTCACAAGTTGTTTTGTAGTCAATCGTATCTGAATCAAAACTCATTCGAGAATGAAATTCTTTATTGAAGTAGAAGAAAATCGTTGAAGTGATTGAGAAGATATTGAAATTGTCACTGAACTTCATCATAGATATTCATTTGACTCAGTCGTTCTGCATGTAATTGCAGTAGATTCTAAGTTCGCGTTCGACGTCTTGATTGACTCGTTTCGATTGATCGT
>JAABUZ0100001278.1_pt1 | contig 49274 bp, 48 predicted proteins | sample 5562091 | NCBI WGS metagenome assembly JAABUZ01 (sample SAMN12813069, study PRJNA571459) | rock metagenome | isolation source: Antarctica rocks | place: Antarctica: Victoria Land, Linnaeus Terrace sud | collected 2015-12-21 | reverse complement strand
CTCATGGAGCTCGAGTGCGAGGTCTTCATCCCCGCCGCCCTCGGGGGGATGATCCACGCCGACAACGCCGACCTCCTCAAGTGCAAGCTCGTGATCGAGGGCGCGAACTCGCCGACCACCCCTAGGGCCGACGAGATCCTCAACGACAAGGGGATCTTCCTCATCCCCGACGTGATGGCCAACGCCGGCGGCGTCGTCGTCTCCTACTTCGAGTGGGTGCAGAACCTCCAGCACTTCCGCTGGGACGAGCGGGAGGTCAACGACAAGCTCGGGGGGGTCATGCGCCGCGCCTACCGGCAGGTGAAGGAGCGCTGCTCGGACGACGTGCCCCCGCGGGTGGCCGCCTACGAGGTGGGAATCGAGCGCGTCGTCGAGGCGGCGCAGACACGCGGCTACATCTGATCGGGCTCCTGCCCGATGGCCGGCGGCGCCGTCGCCTCGGGCTCGAGGTCGGTTTCCGGCTCGAGGTTGGCCTCGGGCTCCTCGGTGCTCTCCGGCTCGCGGCGCGTGGAGCCGAGCGCGTCGCGCTCTTGGGCGGCGATCTCGTCGGGATCGCCGCCGCGGCGGCGCTTGAGCTCGAGGTGCTCCCGGATGGCATCGCCGAGCTGGTCCACGGGAACCGATCCTACTCGGCGCTCCCCGCGCCGACCGGCGCGAGGGCGCCCCGGACGGTGCGGTTCTTCCCCGTGCGCTTGGCCTCGTAGAGCGCTCGGTCGGCGGCCTCGATCAGATCCTCCTTGCGGGCCTCTTGCGCGGAGGCGACGCCGATCGACGCGGTCACGGCGATGCGCCCGGCGCCGTCGACGAGCGGTACCTCGAGCTGCTCGATCGCGTTGCGTACGCGCTCGGCGAGCCGGTAGGCGCCCTCCAGGTCGGTCTCGGGGAGCGTGACCGCGAGCTCCTCTCCCCCGTAGCGCGCGGGCTCCTCGATCTCGCGGCACGACTGGCGCAGCACGCGGGCGACCGCGCGAAGGACGGCGTCTCCCTGCTGGTGCCCGTAGGTGTCGTTCACGCGCTTGAAGTTGTCTACGTCGAGGAGCACGAGGCCGACGTCGTGGTCGAAGCGCCGCGCGCGCTCGAGCTCGATGCTCGTCACCTCCTGGAAGCGACGGTGGTTGGAGAGGCCTGTGAGCTCATCGGTGATCGCTTGGCGCCGCACGTGCTCGTGCAGCGTGACGTTCTCGAGCGAGACCGCCGCCTGACCCGCCAGCGAAGAGAGGATCTCGCGCTCCTCCGAATCGAACGACGGCCCCCACCGCACCACGGTGAGGATGCCCTGCAGCCGCTCCTCGCCGTCGGCCGCGCCGAGCGGGATGGCCAGCGCACGGGAATCCCCCACCGCTTCCTCCGCGGTGTCGCCGCTGCGCAGCGTCGCGCGCTCGGCAGCGTGCACCGCCTCCTCGAAGCCCTCGAGCGAGCCGATGCGCGCCTGCTCGACGAGGCCCCCGTCCTCGGGCCGCGCGGTCGCGCGGCCGCCGGCGCCGCCCACCGCGTCGACCGCGGTGCGGATGCTCAGCTCGAGCAGCGCGCGCCGGTCGAGGTTCGAGGCGAAGGACTCGCCGATGCGGCGGATCGACTCGCGCAGGCGCGCGCGCTCTTGGCGCAGCTCCTCGAGGCGGCGCTCGAGCTCGCTCGACATCCGGTTGAACTCGCGGCCGAGGGCCGCGAACTCGTCGCGACCCTCGGCGGGGACGGGGGTCGAGAAGTCGCCGCTGCCCAGGCGCTGCGCGGCCTTGAGAAACCGGGTGACCTGTCCCTGCAGCGCCCGCGAGACGAGCAGGGCGAAGAGGAGGGAGAGCAGGAGGAAGCCGACAAGCAAGGCGACGGCGGCCGTGCGGCTGGAGCCCGAGGCGGCGCTCGTCGCGCGCGAGTCCGTGAGGACAGAGACTCGGATGGGAGGTCCGCCCGGGTCGGGCGCGTCGAAGGAGGCGACGCGGTAGGCGTGGTGGCGCAGCTCGATCCCGCCCCGGCGCGGAAGATCGCGGTCCGAGGCGCCCGGCAGCGTGCTCGCCTCCACGCGCGCGCCGCGCCTGACGACCACGCCCACCCCGTCCGCGCTCAGCTCGCGCGCGAAGCGCCTGGGGTCGAGCGCCCCGGCGATCACGCGCGCGGGCGGCGCGCCCGAGGCGAAGGTGATCGACTTGGCCGCGGCGGCGACCGCGGCCGGGTCGCCGAGGCGGAGGGTGCTCCTCCCTCCACGGGTTATCTCGAGCCGCACGAGCTGCTCGCGACCGAGGAGGGCGACCGCGCGCCGGCGCAGGGCAGCGGGGTTGGAGGCGGTTAGCCCTCCGGCGATCTGGGAGTCGGCGGCGATGCGGTCCGCCGCGAGCCGCGCGCGGTCGGAGGCGTCGCGATAGCGGTGGATCGCGGCGCTCGCGAACGCGCCGGACCGGGCGTCCGCTTTCCCCGCCTGGCTGTCCTCGATCAGCCGGAGGACGACGACCCCGACGGCCACCATCGTCAGCACGACGATGAGCACGAAGAAGAGGGTAAGTCGCGTCCGAAAGCTCATGGTGGGCCGCCCCCGCGGGTTGCGAGCGTACTCCGCGCGCAGATCAGTCCCTGGCTACACTGCATCGCGCCCGGCGCGCGCAACCCTCTGTGAGCGCGTCGTCGCGGGGCTATAGCTCAGTATGGGAGAGCGCCTGGATCGCACCCAGGAGGTCGCCGGTTCGAGCCCGGCTAGCTCCACTCGAGAAGGCGCTGCACAGCGGCGCCTTTTCCGTTGACGCGGTTCACCGTCGATCCCGGTCGAGTGGCTCGCCTTTGGGCACCCGTGCCCAAACGGCCCCGGTCGCCAGGCATGCCGGCTGACGCGTGCGGCCTCTCTGGCGTACCGGTGCCCCGCATTGGCCGGAAAGGCTGCCTGGGCGGCCGCCAGGCGCCGACGCGCAGAAACCCGACGCGGGACTCTCGCACAGCGCCCCTCACCAAGACTCTTCACCGGCTGCACTTCCTGGACACCGGCGCTCGCCGCCCCGACTCGGACCCTCTGTTCGCATCGGCGGGCCGGGACGGTTTCGGGCCAATCGCTGGCCGGCTGTATGGGTCCTGCTTGTGGCGGTGGCTGTCGGGCAAAGGCGGGTCGTTCTGTGGAGTTCCCCGGACGTTCCTATAGATGTCAGGTGCGGTGTTGGGTGCGGCCGATGGGGCCGGCGCCGCAGTGGATGGTGACGACCGTGGTGGGTCGTGGCCTGGTCCCCGCGGTGGTGTTGACAGTTTGTTAGTGCGGTTTGATCGGCGTGAGGAGGGCCGGAGCCGAGCCCGGAGGGCGAGGCGGAGGCGCTTCTCACGTCCGGTCGGCCGCTGAGCATGGGCCGCTCGAACGACCCGGGAGGATCTGTTGTCCGAGCGAAGGCAGTACGGGAAGTTCACCGCCCAGCAGAAGACCGAGCTCGTGCTCGCCGCGCTGAAGGGCCACAAGACGATCGCCGAGCTCGCGAGCGAGCGCGACATCTCTGAGACGCTGCTCAGGCGGTGGCGTGAGCAGTTCCTGGCTGCCTGGCGCGGAGAAGCTTGCCGGCAAGGCCGAGCGCACCCAGCTCGACAAGGCGCCAGCGCAACGCCCGCCTCGAGCGCGCCCTGGGGCGCAAGACGATGGAGCTTGAGATCTCGGGGGAACTCTTGCGGGGATGGGAGTGAGACAGCGCGTCGCCCGTTCCCGCGAGCTGGTGGCGGCCGGACGCCCGGCCGCCACCGTGGCACGCATCGCCGGCATCAGCCGGCAGGCCCTCTACCGGCGGCCCAAAAAGCCACCTCGTGGCCACCGGCGCCCGCTCTCCGCCGACGATCAGGTGATCCTCGAGGTCGCCCGGGAGAACCCGACCGACGGCACCCGGATGGTCGCTGCCCTGGCCGCCCGGGAGCTTGGGCGGACGGTGAATCGCAAGAAGGCCCGGCGGCTCATGACCGAGCACCGGTTGCTGCAGCGCCACCGGCCGCTCGGACGGCGCAAGCGCCCGGGGTTCTTCCGGGTCGAGCGCCCCGATCAACTCTGGCACATGGACATGACCTCGGTCTGGACCGCCGAGCACGGCTGGAGCTACTTGAACGCGATCATCGACTGCTGCACCCGGGAGATCACCGGCTGGAGCCTCGACGTCCGCTGCCGCCACCAAGAGGCCCAAGCCGTCCTCGAGCAGGCCGTCGCGGATCGCGGCATCGAGCCGGGCACGCTCGTGCTCGGCAGCGACAACGGAACCGCCTACACCTCGCGTCCGTTTCGCGCCCGCCTCGGCGAGCTCGGAATCACCCACCGCCGCGGCGGCTACCGCGACCCCGAGAGCCAGGCGTTCATCGAGAGCTGGTTCTCAAAGCTCAAGGAGCGCTGCATCTGGAGAGAAGAGTTCGAGACCCTCGACGGCGCCCGCGAGGCCATCGATCGCTACATCGACCGCTACCACCACCGGCCGCACTCAAGGCTGGCCTACAAGACCCCGCGCGAAGTCGCGGCCCTATGGAAAGATGTCAACGACGACCTAATCCCCGCGGCCTGAAGTGTCAACCGCCACGGGGACCACGCCAGGTGAGGCTTTGTGCGCCCCACTTCCCGCGCGACTAAAGCACCGGACCGAGCGAGCGCCCCGTGTCCCTCGTCGACGCCGATTACGTTTAGGCCATACGCCGCGCGAGAAGCTGCATCGCCTGGTGGACCAGCTCGACGAATCTCGTGAGGCGAATCGCGAAGAGCCGGGGTAGCTCGCGGCGGGGGTCCGCTGCTCGAACTCGAAGATGAAGGTCGTCGGCCGGTCGTTGTCCTTCCGAGATGAGGCACTGCCGCGCCTGTGCAACGTCGTCGCACTCGTCACGCGGATCATCCACGGGATCGACCTACAGCTACACGCTCGACGATGCCGATGCCGCTCAGATACTCGCGTACCAGTGGCATCCGGACGGTCCGAGCGCGATGACACGCCCGCACGTGCACTTGGGACTCGACCAGGGCCTGGTAGCCGGCGTGCACTTCCCGACGAACCGGATCTCCGTCCAGGACTTCCTCTTGCTGCTGATCGCGGAACTCGGCGTCGAACCGCTCCGAGACGACTGGCGACGGTCCTGGAGGAGACGCGCGGTGCGTCCAAGACGTGGCCAGCCCGCGCACAGGGCGTCGGATGAGCGCTACCCCACGACGCGCAAGTAGACGACGCCCGGCGTCGCGTTGCCCGCGGCGTCGCGCGCCGTCACGACCGCGCGCACCAGCAGCTTCGCACCGGCCGCGACCCGCCGCGACAGCGCACGGCGCATCGCCACGGTCAGGCGCAGCTTCACACGCACCGTCCGTCCGGCCGGCGCCGGGCGCGTCGTCGGCGCGAAGCCCCACTTCCTCGTCCGGCCCGCGACCGAGAGCCGCGCGCTCGCCTTCGTCGTCAGGCCGCACGCCTCGTCGCAGCGCACGCTCACGTAGATCGCCCCCCCGCCGCAGCAGTCGCTGGCGGCGCATCCACGAGAGCTCGACGCGCGGCGCGGTCGTGTCCGCACCGCCGCTCGGACCGTCGCCACCGCCCGGCGGCGCGCCGCCGTCCACGATCACGGGCACCACCCCGCCCTTCTCGCCACGAACAGCAGGTGCGGGTCACCCGGCGGCGCCGTGACGTGAACCGGCTGCGCGAACGTGCCGACCGGCGTGAGCCGCGAGCCAGGTCCACGCCCTCATGCGCGCGGCCGGTCCACGCCGCCGGTACCGGTACCCGTGACGCGGCGCTCGCGGCCGCGCCGGCGCCCCGCCGACTGGCGTCATGCCCCGGAGAGCTCGCGCGTGTACCTGACAAGATCGACGAGGCGGTCCGGCGCGACGGCGTTCTCACGCGCCTCCCGCTCAGCGTCCACCGCCATGTCGTCGAGCCTGGCCTCGGCGGCGGGGAGCGCGTCGTGCAGGCGGGCGACGAGCTCCTCGTTCGCCTCCGGGCCGCCCTCGGCGAACAGCCTGGCCGTCGCCGGGTTCTCGGTCGCGATCGCGGCTGGCAGCGTGAGTATCCGGTCGGTCACGTCGCGCTCGCTGTGCGCACCGAGCCCGAGCGTTCCGCGGATGTCTGCGATGTCGTCGCAGCCGTGGTACAGCGTTCCGAGCAGGTAGCCGTAGCGGGCGAGCCGGTCGTCCCGCGTGGCCACGCGTGCGCACGACTCGAACATGCCCCCGGTGTCCTCGCCCGCGATGCTCATCCACGTGTCGACGCCGAACGGCTGCCGCCGCAGGCGCCACTGCCGGCATTCCACCGCGGCGACACGTTTGCCGAGGTCCGAGAACACGCGCGTCGCGTAGGCGTCGTCCGCGATGAACTCGCCGGCGGAAAACGCCAGGTAGGCGCTCGTCATGAGGGCGGGCAGCATCCCGAACCGGCAGTGCAGCGCGAGTTTGCCGCGCCGGTACCGGTCCCGGTCGATGATGTCGTCGAGCACCGTCGCGTAGTTGTGGAAGAGCTCGACGGCGGCGGCCGTCGGGACCAGCGCGTCGAGGCGCTCGTCGGCGACCGCCGCGTGGCACGCGAAGATCGTCACCGGGCGGAAGTACTTCGCCGTCGCGGAGAGCTGGTAGCGCAGCATCCCGCGGACCTCGGGATCGCTCTCTTGCATCCACCGCGCGAGGAAGGCGCGAAGGGCGTCGATCTCGCCCTCAAACCCCATCCGCTCCGGCAGGTTGAACGGCCCCGCATCCTCGCGCTGCTCGAACCTCGCCCGCGCCGCGCGCCGCTCCGACGGGCCGGGGACGTCGGTCATGTGTCTACCAGGTGCAAGAGCGGCATATCAAACTAGATCGCGGTCCCGCTTTCAACTCGGTTCGGGGGCGGCGCGGACGGCTAACATCGGTCGGCGGCGAGCGGGTTCCACCGTTCGCACGGGAGGGAGCGCGGCATCTTCGCGAGTGCGTTCAGCGAGCAACGAGACGGGGCCGTGCAGCTCTCGGTCTGGAACGGTCGCGGCTTCACCGAGCTGACCTGGGACGCTTGGCGCGCGGGCTCCGAGCGCAGCGCCGCGGCCCTGCGGGCGCTCGGCGTCGGCCCCGGCACCCGAGTCGCTTGCATCCTCGGCAACTCGCGTGCCGTCTGCACCGGCGCAATCGGCGTGTGGGGTGCCGGCGGCTGCATCGTCTCGCTGCCGACTATCGCGAGGGCGATGCAACCCGCCGACTACGTCTCCGCGCTGCGGCGGATCTGCCGCGAGGCAGGCGCCGAGCTGCTGCTCGCCGAGGAGCGGTACGCGCGCGACCTGGAGGCGAGCGGCCTCCTCGACCTCCCGGTCGCGGCGTTCGAGTCGCTCGAGTCTGGCGGCGGGCGGACGCTCGCGCCGGAGCCCCCCGCCGCTCACGACGTCGCGTTCGTCCAGTACTCGTCCGGGAGCACGGCACGCCCCAAGGGTTGCGTCCTCACGGCCGGCGCGATCGCGGCGCAGGTCGAGGCGCTCGCCGAGCGGCTCCGGCTCGACGGCCCGGCAGAGCGGGGCGTGAGCTGGCTCCCGCTGTCGCACGACATGGGCTTCTTCGGCTGCCTGCTGCTCAGCTTCGCGACCGGGATGCGGCTGTTGCTCAGCTCCCCGGGCCGATTCCAGCGCGCTCCGCGCACGTGGCTCGAGGACTGCGAGCGCTGGCGGGCGACAATCTCGGCCGGGCCGAATTCGGGCCTCGACCTCGTGATCAGGGCAGTGGAGCTCGGCGCGCCCGAGCGGCTCGAGCTGCGGAAGCTCGTGCTGGGTGGCGAGCGCGTGACGCTGCGGACGCTGAGCGCCGCCGTGCGCAGCCTCGGACCGAGCGGCCTCGACTGGCGCGACCTCCTGCCCGCCTACGGACTTGCCGAGGCAGTGCTTGCGGTCACGATGAAGCCCGTCGACGAGCCTCCGCGCGTCCTCCACGTGGGCACGGACGCACTGCTTGGGGGGGAGGTCGATGTCGTCGCCGACGGGTACGAGCTCGGCGAGCGGGAGGACGCCGTCGCCTGCGTCTCGCTCGGTCCGCCGCTCCGCGGGACCCAGGTCCGCGTCGACGGCGGCGGCGTCGGCGAGGTGCACGTGAGCTCGCCGAGCCTCGCGAGCGGCTACGTGGGCAACCCCGAGCTCACGAGCGAGCGCTTCACGGCGGACGGCCTGCGGACCGGGGACCTGGGCTTCGTGCGCGACGGCGAGCTGTTCGTCGTCGGCCGCTCCGACGACATGATCTGCCTCGGCGGCCGCAACATCTTCGCGTCCGACGTGGAGGCTGTGCTCGACCGGGTCGCCGGCGTGCGGCCGGGGAGCTCGGTACTCGTCGAAGTCGTCGACGGCCGATCGCAGCGGATCGTGATCCTGGCGGAGCCTGACGACGGGCGCGACCACATCGAGATCGCGGAGGCGCTGCGGTCGGTGGCGACCCACGCGACCGGCCTCCACCCCGACGAGTGCCTCCTGCTGGACCGCGGACGCCTCCCGAAGACGCCGAGCGGGAAGGTGCAGCGCTTCCGGTGCCGTCAGCTCGCTGCGGCCGGTGAGGCCGCCGGGGTCGCGCGGGTAACCTTCTAGCGCTGGAGTTCCAATTGCGCGAGGATCCACCACCGACGATCGACCTCCATCTCGCCGTGGCAGCGGTGCGTCAGGTCATGCCGCCGAAGCGGCGCGACAGCGTGTCGCTGAACGCCGACACGCAGCTCGAGGACATCGGGCTGAGCAGCCTCGACGTGGGCGAGGTGTTCGTCCGCCTGGAGGCCCTCGCGGGCATTAGACTCGACACCTCACGAATGGAGGAGGCGCGCACGATCGGCGACCTCCTCAAAGTAGAGCCGGCGTCGGCGGAAAGAGCCTGGTGAACTCGCGCCTGCACAAGCACTTCAACCTCGTCGTCGTGGTCGGCCCGATCGTCGGGCTGGTCGTGGCGGTAGTGCTGTTGTGGAACCGGCTCGTGAGCTGGACGGACCTCGCCGTCCTGGCGGTGATGTATACGCTGACGGGTCTCGGACTCACGATCGGTTTCCACCGCCTGCTGAGCCATCGTTCGTTCGAGACCTACCCGGCGATCCGCGTGCTGCTCGCGACGCTCGGCTCGATGACCGGCCAGGGCCCGCCGGTGGTGTGGGTCGCCGACCACCGGAAGCATCACACCTTTGCCGACGAGCACGGCGATCCGCACAGCCCGCACCTGCACGACGGCGACGTACGCGGCGTGGCCGCCGGCCTGTGGCACTCGTACATGGGCTGGCTGTTCGACCTGCGCCGCCGCTCGGAGCCGATCAGGTACGCGCCCGACCTCGTGCGCGACTCCGCGGTCCGGACCGTCAGTGCGCTCTTCCTCTGGATCCTCGGACTCGGCCTGGTCCTGCCGTTCGCGATGGGCCTCGCGCTGACGGGGCGGCTGAGCGGCGCACTGACGGCGATGGCGTGGGGCGGGCCGGTGCGGCTCCTCCTCGGCTACCACGCCACCTTCACCGTGAACTCGCTCGGGCACTTCCTGGGCCGGCGCCCGTTCGAGACGCGGGACCAGTCGCGCAACATGCTGTGGTTCGCGCTGCCGTCGATGGGCGACGCCTGGCACAACAACCACCACGCCTTCCCGCGCTCGGCGCGGCACGGGTTCCGCTGGTGGCAGGTCGACCCGTCCGGCATGGTCATCTCCGCGATGAAGCGCGTCCGGCTCGCGTGGAACGTGGTCGACGTCCCGGCGCCCGAGCAGCGCGGCGCGAAGGCGGCGCGGGACGGCGCGCGGCCGCGCGCCCGACGGCCGATGCGCAGCGGCTGAGGCGGCTACCCGTGGCGAACCCTACCCCGCGTGCGAGCGGCGCCGCGGGCACCTACATGACGAGCCGTGGCGTCGAGCTTTGCTACGAGCTGAACGGGGACGGGGTCCCGATCGCGTTCGTGAACAGCTTCTTCATGCCGTCCGCGGGCTGGCGGCTGTTCACGGAGGATCTGGTGCGGACGAACCGCATCCTCACCTACGACCTCGGCGCGCAGGGGTGGTCGCACGAGGACGTGGCGGACTTCGGGTCTTACGTCGCCGACCTCGATGAGCTGCTCGACGCGCTCGAGCTCGAGTCGACGTACCTGCTCGGGCACTCGTCGGGGACCCAGATCGCGGCCGCGTACGCGGCTGAGTGCCCGCAGCGCGTCCGCGGCCTCGTGCTCGTCGGGCCGCTCGTCAACCCGACCGGCGGCGAGCGCCGCCGCGCCATGGTCGCCGCGTGGCGTGACGCCTACGTGTCCGGCGGCTGGCCGCGGCTCTTCGACCTGCTGTGGTGGCTCGTCCACTCCGAGGCGACGCTCGAGCGCGCGGGTCCGATGGGACGTCGCCTGATGCGGCGCCGCTTCGAGGAGCTCAACCGCGAGTCCGATCCGATGCCGCTGTTCGCGCTGTCCGACACGCATCAGGTCGAGTTCGCCCCCGACTGGAGCGCGATCGCCATGCCGACCCTCCTCCTGAGCGGGGCCGACGACTGCGTCACTACGACGAGTGGCCTAGCCGAGACGCGCGAGCTGATCGCCTCGAGCGAGGTGGTGCTCGTGCCGCGCGCCGGCCACGTCCTGTATCTCGAGGCGCCGCAGGCCTTCCAGTCGGAGGTGCGGCGCTTCGTCGAGCGCGTCGAGGCCGGCCGCGGCTAGACCGTATGGCCCGCCGACGTGACGTCCGGCGGTATGTGACGGTCGGCACCCGCGCATGAGCCGCGCGGGTGACAGGTCGCGATTGGGCCCGCGGCCGTGACCGCATCATTGAGCCGCCCCGGGGTTTGACGGAGACTGATCTGCCCCCGTTTCCTTGGAGTCGGTGCTGGCCTGGACCCCGTCGGCGTTGTCACTTCAGGCCGCTGGGATTAGTTGGTCGTCGGAATTTTCGACCAGGCCGGGTCTCGCGCGTGCAGCAGTCGATGATCGCGTTGAGATAGCTCCAGCCGTGCTCGGCGGGTCCAGATCGACGTCATGTCCATGTGCCATAGCTGGTCGGGGCGCTCGACTCTGAAGAAGCCGGGGCGCTTTCTGCGGCCCAGCGGCTTGTGGCGCTGCAACAACCGGTGCTCGGCCATAAGGCCGCCGGGCCTTCTTGCGATTCACCGCCCGCTCGAGCTCGCGGCCCGCCAGGGCCGCGACCATGCGTGTGCCGTCGGTCGGGTTCTCGTGGGCGACCTCGAGGATCACCCGGTCGGCGTCGGTGAGCGGCCGGCGATGACCCTTCGGCGGCCGCGACGGTCGCCGATAGAGAGCCTGGCGGGAGACGCCAGCGATGCGCGCCACGGTGGCGGCCGGACGACCGGGATCACGTCCGGGGCGGCCGCGTTTACGAACTCAGCCCGATGCCGCGGATCGGCTTGCGGAACCGTGCCGACCCTGGTCTAACGGCCGTTGCATATCCCGTGGCGACGTGCTTACCGGCGGCTGGCGGCGCTTAGCGTAGTAACGTCACCCGGCGGCTCACCTTCTTCGCTCCAGCTGAGCCGACGATCGTTCCCCTGACAGTCATAGTGACCGACCGAACTTTGCGTAGCATCCTCCCTGCGGCGGGCGTCAGCTTGATCGTGACAACGGCACTACCTCCCCCGGGGGGAATGCTGGCACGTCCACTGCCGAGCTTAGTCGACTTCAAGTGGAGCTTCGTTGCCGTCCCGCGGCTTACTGTGGCAACAAGCGCGCACTCCGCCGACTGTGACGCGGTGGCCGCGACTCGCAGTCCGCTATGAAGGACATCTCGCGGAGATTGCGGGCGCAGGGCAAGACCCGCACTAAGCGTACCCGCCGGCAATGGGCCGCTGACCAGGGGACTACTCGTCGAGGTGTCTCCGTCGAATGGGAGTTCTTTGACGCCACCTACGGCGCACTGGGCCGCTACATCGCGCGGCGTCCGTGAAGTAGCGAAGGTTGCGTGTCCCACCGCTGATCCGAACCGCTGGCCCTGGTAGGTCAAGGAGGCTTCAGTACCTGTCACGGTGAACTGCTCCGAGAACCCGACACTGACGTCATCGCTTGGGTCCGCCGTTCCTCTATCCCATGTGAGCGTTCCTGATCCCGGGCTTGTCGACCTTGCGCTTCCGCACGAGCCGTTAAGGGAACCAGTCACATGGACGGCGATATGGACATTAGAGATCGGCTGACCATCCACTGTGCCGTTACACAGAGCCGACGCGCTCGTGTCGTACGTGTTGTCTTGGGGGACGTCCGTCAGCGGTTTCCCGTACGTCACGGTGCCCTGGATAGTGCACTTCCCACTGACGCTACTGTCTGCTGCCGTAGCTATACCCGTCGGTACGATGAACGCGGCTATAATGCACGTTGCTACAAGCAGTTTTGCCATCGTGCCTCAAGACTCGCTTCGGTCGACCGTACGCAAGCTACCATGAGGGGCCGCCCGATGCAAGTGATCCACCGGAAGGCCCGGCGTGGCGCTCGAAGTAGCAGCCAGAGCAAGAACGCGCGCGCCGGCTTCGCGCGACGCTCTGATTGCCTACAGACGCGCGGACTAGCGTCGAGTATTGATTGGGAGGGTCGGGTGCCCGGTCGGCGCGTGTGAGGGGGGCGAGTGCATCGGGCGGCTGGCGAGTGAGTCCGTCTGGCGTGGCCTGGCGGCTCGCGGGCTCGGTCGGGGCCAGCGGTGATCGCGCCGGATTGGGTGGCGGCCGCGGGCGGATCCGCAGGCGTGGTGCGGCTGCTCACGCGCTGGCGGGTAGCGCGGTGAGGCGTTTGAAGGCGCGCATGGCCGCGGCGGCCAGGGGCAGTCGCCGGCCAGGTGCGGGGTGTGGCGGCGGGCGTGGCGAGTGAGCTTGCCGGCCACGTGCCCACAAGCCGCTTGGGCTCGCAGAGCGCGTGCTCGCCGTCGAGCAGGAGGGCGTGTGTGCAGGCAGTCAGGGCGTGGGCGGTGAGCACGAGCTCGAGCCACGCCTCGTCGGGGTCAAAGTTGGCGAACAGCAGGTTTGGACGGCCGTGTTCTGTCGTCGACGTCGGTGAACGAGAGCTGGGCGTTCGGGCGCGGGCACTCGCGCCAGCGATCAACCGGGCGCGGGCTGGTCGACATGTCGACCTCGGTCAGCCCGGCGACCCAGACGCCCTCGCAGCGCTCGCCGTCCTGGTCCGCAGTGGGCGTCCACGGCCGCTTTCCGAGCGCCCGGACGGCCTCGCGGACCCGTGGGCGGATCGCGAAGCCCAACCGAAGCCCAACGAGAAGCGGCGCGTCGGTCTCGCGACACGCCTGCGCGAAGGCGTGGCTGGCGCCGGCGCCGTCGGCGCGCGCGAGGATCTCGCGCGGGCAGCGCCTCCAACGCAGACCGAGCACCTCGATGTCGTCGTCGGCGGTGATCGGCCGCAGGATCTCAGCCAGCGCCTCGCGCCCGCACGTGGCAGCAGCGAATGAACCCGAAGCCGCCCTTGTAGTTGCCCGCCGCGAGCTCTTGTCGAAGTGCGCCGTGACCAGCGTCGCGTCGAAGTCCAAGACCACGCGCTCGGACACACCGCGCGCCGCCCTTGCCCTCGCGCCCGGGCAGCACGGAGAAGGTCGTCGAGTTCTGCGCGGCGCTGCCGGCGCCGGTGCGGGTGAGCTTCGAGGCCGGCCCGACCGGCTTCGGTCTGGCGCGCGCACTTGACGTCGCGGGCGTCGACTGCCTGGTCGCTGCGCCGGGCAAGATCGCCCGCCCGGCGCAGACCGCGTTAAGACCGACCGTCGCGACACCGAGTTGCTCGTGTGCCTGCTATCGCGGGGCAGCTGCACGCCGTGCGCGTGCCGACGCCCGAGCAGGAGGCGCTGCGCGACTCCGGTTCGCGCGCGCGAGGATCTGCGCGGCGACCTGATGCGCGCCCGCCACCGGGTCGGCAAGCTCCCGTTGCGCCACGAGCGACGCTTCGGCGAAACGCGCAACTGGACCCAGGCCCACCGCGACTGGCTGCGGCGCGTGGAGCTCGACGAGCCGGTCGCCCAGGCCGTCCTCGAGGACGGAGTGGGTGAGATCGACGCGCTCGTCATGCGCCGTGACGCGCTCGAGCGCCAAATGCAAGCGCTCGTCCCCGGTTCGTCTTGGGCAGAGGAGGTCGCCCGGCTGCGCTGCCTGCGCGGGCTCGACACGCTCTCGGCCTCGGGCTGGGCGCGGAGATCGGCGATTTCCGCCGCTTCGAGCGCCCGGCACAGCTGATGAGCTTCCTCGGGCTCGTCCCGTCGAAGAGCTCGACCGGCGAGAAGCGCCGCCAGGCGCGATCACCACCTCAGGCTCCGATCATGCCCGGCGGCTGGTCGTCGAGGCGCCCTGGCACTACCGCCGCACACCGCATCTGGGGCGAGAGCTGCGCCGCCGTCAGGAGGTCCAGTCGCAGGCCGTCTGCGCGCTCGCCTGGCAGGCCCAGCGGCGCCTTCACCGCAAGTGGTGTCGGCTCGACTCAGGGCGCGGCAAACGCCGGACGATCGTCGCCTGGCCGTGGCGCGTGAGCTGGCCGGCTTCTGCTGGGCGGCCGCGAACGCCGACTAACCGACGAATGCACCGACTGGGAGGTGGTGGGCCGCGGCGCTCGCGCGAGAGCATCCGCGACACAGCTGTGGGCAGCCGCTCGGCGGCGCCGCCCGACCCTAGGCGGCGGGCTCTCTCGACGAACCCGGTCCTGCGGTGACCAACCCGCGAATATCAGCCTGACCACCGAGAGCCCCGCAAAGTGCGGGGCTCTCGTGGCCTGGGAGGCGGCGGGCCTGGCGCTCCTAACCGCGTTGGTTCATCCGGGCCTCCTTGAAGGCTGGGGGCGCCAAGTCACCCAGTCACAAGGAGGACACCGGATGAAGCTCCACCGTAACGGCTGTACCTGTCCGAACAGCCGCGCCCTGATCGCCGAGCGCGTCCTCGAGCAGAACTGGTCGCTCACGCCGGCGGCCGCGGCCGCCGGCGTGAGCGAGCGCTGTGCTCGCAAGTGGGTCCGCCGGGTGGCGGCGGGAGAGTCACTCGCGGACCGCTCCTCGCGCCCGAGGCGCAGCCCGAACGCCACGCGCCGAGCGCCTTGTGCGCGCGATCGGCGCGCTCAGGCGGCTGCGGATGACGGCCGCCGAACCGCTATGAGCGCCGGCGCGCCGGCGAGCTGATCCACATCGACATCAAGAAGCTCGCGCGCATCGACGACGTCGGCAAGCGCTGGCTCACGCGCGGGCCGGGGCTCCACCGGCGCGGCCGCGGCTGGGAGTGCGTCCAGGTCCGCGTCGACGACGCCCACCCGCCTCGCCTATGTCGAGGTGCTGGCGAGCGAGCAGGCGCCCGACGTCGACGCCTTTCTGCGCCGCGCGGTCGCCTTCTTCGCCGTCCACGGAGTCCGCGTCGAGCGACTGCTGACCGACAACGGTCCCGGGCTACAAGTCGGCGCTGCGTGCCGAGGCCTGCGCCGAGCTCGAGATTCGCCACCTGCGCACCCGCCCCTACCGGCCCGGACCAACGCAAGGCCGAGCGCTTCATCCAGACGATGCTGCGCGAGTGGGCTTACGTGCGCCTACGGCTCGTCACAGGAGCGCACCGCGGCCCTCGGACCGTGGTTCGAGCGCTACAACTTCCGGCGACCGCACGGCTCCCACGCCAGGAAGACACCCGCGGCCCGCTTCAGAGAGCGGACCGGGACCAACCTGGTTGGGAACTACACCTAGCCGCCGTCGCGCGTGAGCGGGGCGGCGGCCGGGCGCGTCGTGGCGAACGAGGCGATCCCGTCGAGCGCGGTGCGCGCCGGACCCCACGGCAGCGCGGCCAGGCTCTGGCGCGCGCGCTCCGCGGCCGCCTCGGCCTCATGCATGACCCGCCGCGGCGCCCCGCTCGCCCGGATGGCGCGGATCGCGGCGAGCGCCTCCTCGTCGGTCGCCCCGCGGACGGCGGCGAGGCGGTCCGCGACCGCGGGATCGCCACGCGCCGCGAGCAGCGCCGGCAGGCGGAAGACGCCGCGGCGGAGCTCGTGCATGGTGGGCTCGCCGAGCCCGTTGTCGGGTCCGACGGCGGCCACCGCCTCCTCACTGAGCTGGTACGCCACCCCCGCCGCGCGGGCGAACCGGCGCAGCGCCTCCGCGTGCTCGGCGGCCGTCCCGCTGAGCGTGGCGCCGAGCGCGACGGTGAGGTCCCAGAGCGCACCGGCGGTAGCGTCGACGGTGCCGAGGTACGCCGTGGGGTCGAGCAGCGGGTCGCCGGCGCTGCGGAGATCCGTCACCCTCCCGCGGCAGAGCTGGATGAAGCCACCGGCGAGGTCGCGCGTGATGTTGCAGTCGGAAGTCGCGGTGAGCTCGAGCGCCTTCGCGAAGAAGAAGTCGCCACTCGTGACGGCGAACGCGTTGCCCCAGTCGGCGCCCGCGCCGCGCAGGCGCATCCCGTCGTCGTCGGCGCTCAGGAGCGCGATCGCCGCCAGCGCGCCGAGCTCGAGCGCGGCTGCGCTCGAGGGCAGCCGCGGGTCGCCGTCGTTGCCGTACGACGCCGCCAGGAAGACGAGGACGCCCGCGCGCAGCGGCATCGACTCACCACCCCGTGAGCTCGTGGAGAGCCGCGCGAGGAACGGCCACTCGGCACGCACGCTGTCGATCAGCATCTCGTCGACCGCGAGCAGGCGGGTGCGTATCCGGGCGAGCTGGGGCAGCAGGTGACTCACGTCGTCGAGCACGTCGCGGCTGTAGAGCCCGCCGACGCCCTCCGGCAGCAGCGCGGCGCGACGGGCCAGCCTGAACAGCGGCCGCTCGTTCCTGAAGGTGCCCTCGAGTAGGTGCCAGATGAGCTGGTAGCGGCGGGCGGCGTGGCGTCCGGTTTCGAAGTAGCCCGTGTAGTGGCGCGCGAGCGCCGCCGGGTACGCGCGCAGCTCGCCGCCGGCCGCGCTCGTCGCGAGGTGGCGGTCGATCGCCGCGGCGGCGAGCTTCGCCGAGTGCAGCGCGTAGCCGATGCCCTCCCCGGTGAACGGACTCACCATGCCGGCGGCGTCCCCCACCACCAGCAGCCCGTTGACCGCGCACCGGTCGGGCGCGAAGTCGAACCGCAGCGGTGCGCCGAGCCATCGGCCGCGCGGCTGCACGTCGCGGAAGCGGGAATCGCTCTGGAGCAGGGCCTCGAGGAAGCGCTCGAACACGTCGCGGACGTTCGCCGCCCGCACGCGCTCGAACAGGCCGACGCCAACGTTCGCGGAGCCCTCGGAGGTCGGGAAGACCCACCCGTACGACGGCAGGACGTAGCGGTTGGACGGGTCCGTCAGGGGGAGGTGGATCTCGAGCAGGTGGTCGAGGCCGTCGATCCCGTCGAAGTACGCGCGGATCGCGGTCCCGAACGCCGCCTGGTGAGTCGCAACGAGGCCGGCCTCGTGCGCAAGCCGCGAACGCGGGCCGTCGGCCGCCACGACGATGCGCGCGCGGAGTGTCCGCGGCCCGTTAGGTGTCTTCACCTGCACGCCGGTGACCGCGGCGCCCGAGTGCACCAGCCCGGTGACGTCGTGGTGCTCGCGAAGCTCGGCGCCGACCTCGACGGCGCGCATGCAGATGACGTGGTCGAGCCGCAGGCGCGGCACGACGAGGCCGCCCGTGCTGTACTCGCTCCGGGCGTAGTCGAAGTCGCGGCTGCCGCGGTTGCGCATGTGCACGCGCACGCCGCGGACCGCGAACGCGCCTTCGAGGCGCGGAAGCACCCCGAGCTCCGACAGCAGACGGACGCTCATGCGCGTCAGCCCGTCGCCGCAGCTCTTGTCGCGCGGGAACGCGCGCCGCTCGAGCAGCAGGACGCGGCGCCCGGCGGTGGCGAGGTGAAACGCCGTCGCCGCGCCCGCCGGTCCCGCGCCCACCACGATCGCGTCCGCGTCGTGCGCCGAAGGCGGCGGACTCGCGGTCACCGGAGCGTCCTCACGACGACCGCATCACGGCGTAGAGCGCGAGCGCCCGCAGCGAAGCGCGGGCGGGGCCTTCGGGAAGGTCGGCGGCCGCGCGCCGCGCCGCCTCGGCTCGCTCGCGTGCTACACCGAGCGCGACGGCGAAGGAGTTGCTGTCGTGGACCAGCTCCTGCGCCCGGTTCACCTCCTCAGGCGACAGCACGTCGCGCAACAGGATCGCCCGCAGCTCGTCGGCGTGCGGACCGCCAGAGCGAAGCGTGAGGAGGACCGGCAGGCTGTACCTGCCGTCCGGGAGGTCGCTGTGCACCGACTTGCCGACCGTCCGCTCGTCGCCGACGAAGTCGAGCGCGTCGTCCGCGATCTGGAACGCCAGCCCGAGCTCGCGGCCGTACGCGGTTAGAGCCGCTACCGTGGCCGGATGCGCGCCCGCCACGGTCGCGCCGAGCCGGCACGGCAGCGCGAACATGCTGCCCGTCTTGCGGTTCAGGATCTCGAGGTGCAGGCGCGGGCTCAGCTCCAGGTCGTAAGCGTGCTCGAGCTCCTGGAGCTCGCCCTTGCACAGCTCCAGCAGCGCGGTGCTGACCATCCGGTTGGCGGCGTCGCCCGCGAGCGCCGCGATCTCGATCGCGCGCGCCGACAGGTACGCGCCCGCGACCATCGCCTCCGCCACGCCGGCCTGCGACTGCGCCGACGGCGCGCCGCGGCGCGCCGGCGCGCGGTCCACGACGTCGTCGTGGTAGAGCGCGGCCGTGTGGATCAGCTCGACGCAGGCCGCGAGGTCGGGCTGAACGCCGTCGCCGCGCTCGCCGAAGGTCGCGGCCAGGAACACCAGCGCGGGCCGGATCCGCTTGCCGCCGCGCCGGATGAGGGCGGTCGCGACGTTCGCGAGGGCCGCGTGCTCGTCGCCGGCGGCCGCCGCCAGCCGCCCCTCGAGGCCTTCGAGCGCGCGTGCCGTTCGCTCGCAGCTCAGCCACGGCATCGCCGCTGCGCTCACTGGGCGCGGAACTCCCCCGTCACCACGAAGCGGATCGGTACCCCCCGAAGGTCCACGCGCCCCTCCGGCATCGTCTCGCGGTCGCGGAGGTATACGACAATCAGGTATGCGGGGTCCGTCGGCGGCCGAGGGCGACTGGGATCGATCGACCCGATGCCAACGCCGACGGCACCTCGATAGCGCTCCATCAGCTTGTCGCGCTGGCCGCGGAGCACGGCCTCGACACGCGCCAGCGGCTGCGGCCGCGGGCCGGCGTGCGCGTCGCCCGCCGGGTGCTCCGCGGACCCGCACGCGAGCGCTGTCAGCAGCATCGCCGTCAGGGCGGGCACGCTGGTGGCCCGCGGCCAGCGCCGCCGGGTCAATTGATCGGGACGTTGGTGTTCAGCGTCCTCAGATTCGACACGATCGCGCGGACACGCTGGAAGAGCCCGTCGTCGTTGAGCATCTTGAGCAGCTCGCGCGGGTTTTTCCCGAGCGTCATGGGCGCGAGCTTCATCAGCTTCTCACCAGCGGCGTACTCCTCGTCCGTCGCGTACGCGCGCGTCCTGCGGAGCACGACGCGCGCATCGTCGATGTGCTGCTGCGTGACTCGCAGGTCGTCGCGGTCGGGGTCCGCCAGCGCGAGCTTCGCGTCGCCGGAGTAGCGCGAGTAGAGCGCCCGCGCCAGCTCACGGTCCTCCTCGCTGAGCACCGTGAGCTCGGCCCGATCACGCAGCGCGTGCTCGTTCTTCTCGAACACCGCGATCGCCCACGCGCCGATGCGCGTCTGCGCGAGGTACTTGTCCCGCGCCTGGCGGATCTCCGGCAGGTCCTGGGTGAGCGGCAGGCTGGTGAGGTTCGCGGCCGCGGCTGTGCTCGCGCACATGCCCCCGATTCCCGCGTCGCTACAGGGGATCTCGGTCACGCCGCTCCCGCCGTAGCAGACCACCGACCCGGAGTCCCCACCCGCTGACATGGGCGAGGTGGCGATGAGGCCGTCGAACTTGGCGACGCCGCCGTCGTAGACGATGCTCGCGCTCGCGCCGGTCTCGTAGATGCGGCCGTTCGTGAGCTCGGTCGTCCGGCCGGTCTTCTGCACCTGGCCGCCGATGATTGAGTTGCTGCGCGCCGACGACCCGGCGGTCATCTCGACCTGGAGCCGGCTCGCCACCTCGTTGATGTCGCAGCACAGCGTGCGCGCGCAGGACCCCGCGAACAGCAGCCCCACGGCCGCCTGGCCCGGCTCCGGCCGGCTCATCGGGCCCTTCATGTCATCGACCACGTTCGCCGAGTCGTCGACCTGCGCGATCGCGCAGTCGACCCGGTTCGTGCCGCCGAAGTTGATCGGGATGAAGCGCTTCAGGAAGCCGATCCTGTCCAGCAACGTGCCGCCGTCGATGGTCCCCGGCTGGAGGGCCGCGTCGCCGTTGCGCGCCTTGTTCTCGTTCGCCAGCACGTGGTTGTTGCTCAGGATGCACATCGCGTTGTCGGTCGTGTCCTTGACCAGGCACCCGAGCGTGCCGGCCGTGACGAGCGGGTGGCCGATGCTGATGCCGCTGGGCGCGGGGCGCTCCCTGAGGATGTAGGCATACGCGTAGAACGGTCCGGTCTCGATCACGTCGACCTGGACCGCCACGCGGTGGACGTCGATCGACGACGGGAGCGTCGCGGAGGCCGGCAGGACGCTCGTCGACATCTTCCTGGCGACGTACACGACGAGCGCCGGCGTGTCGGTGAACTCGTCGTTCACGACGCGCCTGCCCATGCCGCCGCCGAGCACGTTGCTGTCGTTGCTGAAGCGCTCGAGGACCTGCCTCTTCGCCTCCATGATCAGCGGCCGTGCCGCTTCAAACGCCGGATGCTCCTCAGGCATGCCTGCTCCTCCGACCCGATGCCACGCCGCGAGAAAAAACACTCGATTACTGCTGGCGCGGCGATCATACTCCTTGTAAGGTGCGTAGACAAGCGCGCGATGAGATCGGATCGCCAGCAATGTAACGAGCCGTCCAACGCCGATGCGTCCAGCGCGGTGTGGGAGCGACTCCCGGCGGCGGCGGCGGCGGCGGCGGCGGGCGCGGCTGCGGGCGGCCCGCGGCCGTACGCCGTTCTGCGCGTCGGCGTCGCCGACCGGGCGGAGGGGGTTCGGATCGACTTCGCCGCCGGCACGGCGGGCCGGACCGAGGCCGCGCCATGCGGCGACGAGGTCGAGCTGGTGATCGAGCCGTCCGCGATGGAGCGCTTCTGGCTGGGCGGGCTTCACGAGCCGGCCGCGCTCATACACGGTCAGCTGAGGGTCCGCGGCCGAGTCGACCGGGTGCTCGACGTGCTGCCTGCGCTGGCCCCGATCAGCCACCGGCTGGCCGCGGCCGGTCACAGCGAAGCCCGGCCGTCGCGGTTCGACGTCCTAATGCCTGCGCGACCGCCGCTGCGGGACCTCGCGGCGAGCGGCCTGCCCTGCGAACTCGAGTTCGAGCCGCTCCACCAGACCGCGCTCGCGGCGTACGTGCTCTCCACGCTGCACTCGACGTGCCGGGGCCTCGAGGCGACCTACGCGGTGTGCGCGTGCAAGGCGGACGAGCTCCCGGTCGAGCGCATCACCGGGCTGGTCGAGACGCTCGCGGGGGTAGCCGCGATCGCATGGAGCGGCGGACGGTTCGAATCGGTCGAGGACTCGACGCCCGGCGTCGCGGAGGCGATCCGGCTCGCCGCGTCGCCGCCCGGGGCGCGGCGAGCGGAGATCGCCGCGCTGTGCGCGCGGTTCGCAAGCGGGGAGCGCGACGTCGCGAGCACCGCGCGCCTCGTCGGCCGCCTCTGTGACATGGCCGCCGCGGCCATGGACGGAATCGCGACCAGAGCGACGACACCGGCGCCCGCCGCGCCTGTGACATCCTGAAGCCGCTCGTGTTCGGGCTGGTCGCCGCGCTCGCGGCGGTTGGCTGCGGCGCCGGACGCGACGGCTTAGCGAGCCGCTACTACAAGATCCCGCTGGGACGCTGCCTTCAGCGGCACCTGGGCCCGGCGTGGATGCCGCCGCGCGAGCGGCCGCGCGTCCCGGCGGAGGTGCTGGACGCGGCGCGCCAGCGCGGGGAGGGCCACCTGGAGGCGTTCGGCGGCCGAAGCCGCCACCGCTGGCCCGCGGCCGTCTTCGTGTTCTTCGACGGCGAGGAGCCGGCCGCCCGCTACGCGCGGGCTGCGTCCGAGCGCACACGCAACGTGCTCGTGTTCTACGCGCGCCCGCCGGCGCCGGCGCAGCGCGCGCTCGTGAGCGCCTGCCTCGCGGAGGCGCTGCCGGCGCGCGAGCCGCGGGCACAGTAGCGGCGGGCGCCGCGCCGCCTCAGCGGGGGCGCGTCGAGAGCGTCCAGCTCCCGGCTGCCGTCACGACGACGTCCCTGTAGGTGCGGCGGGATCGCGAAACTGCCGCGCGCCTCGCGCGAGGCGGCGACGAGCGTCTGCGGCGGCCGGCCGAACGAGATCCGGATGCCGGGCAGATCGCTGTTCCAGCGTGCCACCGAAGCGCGGTCGATAGTCACGGTCCCCAGCCGCTCTGGGCCGTGGCCGCTGCGCCGACGCGTCCCCGGCGCGGGCCGCCGCCGCGCGCGGGCGCCGGCTGCGTCGTCGGCTTAGAGGGCGAGTGCGCGTCGCCGCCGTCGTCGCACCCCGCAACGAGCGCGGCGGCAGCGCCAGGACGGCGAGGCGCCGGGCCGCCACGCGCGGGATCTGCCGCCTCATGCGCGCAGCTGTCCATGGGCACTCCGAGGGGTCCTTGTCGTCGCGCCAGCGCACGAACTTCGCCCCGAGCAATCCTCTCGAGCGCGTTCCTTTCTAGCTCGTCGTCAAGCCCATGCTCGGTAAAGACATCGTGCCCCTCCACGGGCCCCGTCCTCTCGCTTGCTGGCGTAAGTGGCAGCTTAAGCCGCCCTCGTTGAGTGAATTGGTCGGCCGCCCAACACGCGCCACCTCGGCGCGATGGCATGCCTCCAGGGCGCGGGCGGGCAGCAGCGTGTAGTTGCCCTGGCCATCGCGGAACAGCGACGCGCCGGCTTCCAGCAGGGTCCCGTCGAGGTCGGTGTACACGCAGCGCAGGCCCACGGCGCGCGTACTATGGCTGACCGTGCCCGTCGCCCCCGACACCCCGCCCTGGGAGGCGATCCTGGAGCGCGGCGAGGGCGAGCAGCTCGTGGCCCGCTCGCGCGAGCGCCCCCAGGACGCGCTGATCGAGCCGATCCCCGGCGATCCGCATCCCGACGCGCTCGCCGTACCATCTGCTTCCTGCGCTCACGCAAGGGGATCGAGCTGATCCAGCGCTTCACCCGCCACCGGCTCGAGGAGCGCGGGCGCGCCGACCTGGCCGAGCTGGTGGCTCCCTACCGCGCCGGCTACACGCCTGCCCAGCGGCGCGAGATCGGGCACCGGCTCATGGCCGGCGAGCTGCTGGCCGTGGTGACCACCGACGCGCTGGAGCTGGGGATCGACATCGGCGAGCTGGACGCCGCCATCTGCGTGACGTTTCCCGGGACGGTGGCCAGCCTGCGCCAGATGTGGGGCCGCGCCGGGCGGCGCAAGACCGGGCTGGCCCTCTTCGTGGCCGGGGGCGATGCGCTTGACCAGTTCTCTTGCCGCCACCCCGACGAGTTCCTCGACCGGGCGGTGGAGCCGGCGATCCTCGACCACGAGTCCGAGGAGATCTTCCTGGCCCACCTGCGCGCTGCGGCGTATGAGATGCCGCTCTCGCCCGGGGACGAGGAGTTCCTGGGCGACTCCTGGGAGCCCGCCGCGCGCCGGCTCGTGAGCCTGGGGCAGCTGCGCGAGCGCGGCGGTCGCTACCTGCCCCGGGGCGAGGGCTACCCGGCGGCCAAGATGGCGCTGCGCTCCTCCTCCCCCGACTCCGTGGCCGAGCGTCAGGATCGAGGAGAGGTGCACGAAGCGTTCGAGCGACGGACACGACTCCGCGAACCCCATGACGGCACGGGTCCCGCCCTGGTGCAGCTCGCTCGCGGCCCGTGGCCCGGAGTTCCACTCCACCGGCCCGAAGCAGCTCACTACTTGGGTGACGGAGTCCCTGAGGTCATCGGCCTTCGCGGGATCGAGTCCCAGGCCATGGCGGCGGACGTCCCCCCGGACGCCGCGCCCCGCGAAGGCCTCGCCGAAGCGCGACAGCGATACCGCGTCGACGCCCCGCTCGTCGAACGCACGCACCACGGCGCTGCCGATGAACCCGGTCCGCCGACGACGAGCGCCCTCATCCCGCGAACCTCGCCAGGGTCAGTGTCCCTTCGTCCGGAACGGCATGCGCCGCCGGAAGCTCGAAGGCCGAGCGGACGAGCGCCTCGATCCCGACCTCCGGCAGCGGGCCGGGGACGAGCGCGGCCAGCCGCGAGCGCTCGAAGATCCGGTCGAGCGACAGGTAGCGCAGGCCGATGAGCACGTTTGTGCCAGCTCCGCGGTACGTCGCGGTAGCGCGTCAGCTGCTCGGAGGCGGCCAGGACGCCAGCGGTGGGGATGCGGATCTTCCGCGGGCGGGTGCGACGATACCCGAAGTCCACGGAGTCGAGCGCACCGAGCACGGCGTCGGTGAGGGGAGCCGACTCGCCCGCGCAGACGTGGAGAATCTCCGCCGCCTCGGGGGGCGAGGCGTGGAGCGCCTGGAGCGCATCGAGCAGGAGCCGAGCCGCGACGTGAGCTGCTCGTCGGCGAGGACGGTCAACCGGACGTGAGTTCGTTTCCGCAATACGAGCCGCTCTGCCACGAGCTGCTCGCGCGCGCGGAGCTCGCGCTCGGCGATCTCGAACGCGCGGAGGGACATGCGCGGCGCGGGGCGGCGGTCGCTGAACGGCTGGCGTTGCCGATCCCTCTCGCGGAGGGCCGTCGAGCGGAGGCGATAGTCGTGCTCGAGCGGGGCAGGGCGCGCGAGGCAGTGGGACTCGCCATTGCAGCCGTCGATGCGACCGAGGCGACGGGCGCCGCCATCGAGATGGCTCGCAGCCGCATCGTCGCCGGGAGAGCGTTAGCTGCGGCGGGCGAGCGCGATCGCGCGGTAATCGAGCTCCGCGACGCGCACGAGCACCTGTTCCGGTGCGGTGCATTTCGCTGTCGCGACAAGGCCGCGCGCGAGCTCCGGAAGCTCGGATGCGCCGTTCGTCATGTGGGGGAGGTGACCGACGATTCGGCCGTCGCGGGGCTGAGCGGCCGAGAGGTCGAGGTGATGGAGTTCGTGGCCGCCGGCAAGACCAACCGCGAGATCGCGGCCCTGCTGTTCCTGAGCGTACGCCCCGTCGACCGGCACCTATCACGGATCTTCGAGGAGCTCGGCGTCAGCTCGAGGGCAGCCGCGGCCAGTAAGTTCGAGCGTGCGCGGACCGGCCGGCTGCCGCAGTCGTCCTACGGGCACCTACCCCGTCCCCGAGGTAAGGCGACCGCGTGACCCCGAGGTTGGGCGCCCGATCGATGGAGGCGTCCCTGGCGGCGGAGGTCTGGTTCACCGCCGTTGGTCCGGCCGGCGGTCGAGCCCTGGCGATGCTCAGTGAGGACGAAATCGCTCGAGCTCGGCGCTTCGTCAGCGAAGATGCACGGCGGCGCTTCGTCGCGGGGCGTGTCCTGTTACGCGAGCTCATCGGCGAGTTCCTCGAAGCCCCGCCGGGCTCCCTGCGCTTCGTGCAGACACCGGGCGGCAAGCCCGAGCTAGCGGAGCCGTGGGGCGGGATGATCGAGTTCAGCGTGAGCCACAGCGGCGACCTCGTCGCCGCCGCGGCATCCCGAGCGGGGGCGGTAGGGATCGACGTCGAGGCCACTCGGCCGGTGCGTCGCGCCCTCGCGCTGGCGGAACGTTACTTCCAGCCCGACGCGGCCGCGCTGGTCGAGCGCCTGGCCGGGCCCGAACGTGACGCGGCATTCCTTCAGTACTGGACGCGTCTCGAGGCCACCGCCAAGACGACCGGCCGTGGGATGGCGGCGATCCTGACCGGCGCGCGCGAGCAGGCGCCTCATGCAGAGCTTGACGTCGACGATCTGCGGCTGCCGCAGGGCTACGTCGGCGCCTTGGCTGCCAGCCCCCCCGCTTGACGCGCGTCGGGGGAGTCCGCGCGCGCGGCCTCGTCCCATAACCCCGGGGTCGCGGGTTCAGCCCACCGCCAACGTCGAAGAAGCGGTACGCAAGGCGTCGGGGATAAGGGTTTCAAGAGCCCGCCCGGCTCGCCGGAGCCTCCTAGGTGTTCTGCCTAGGGACGTTGTGATCGGTTGAGCTGACGTCCGGGCCCGTCCTGAGGCTGTGGGTCTGCCACGACTCACTGCTCTCAAGGAGGGCCCGGATGCAGGTGCACGCTAATGCCAAGCTCGGACCGGCCGGTCGGATCGAGCTCGTCGAGTTGATCGCGAAGGGTTGGACGTTGAGGGCCGCCGCGGCGGCCCTCAACGTCGCGCCGGCGACGGCCCACCGGTGGTGGGTGCGATATCGCGATGCTTTGTCTAAGAAAGCGACGGTCCACTCGTGGTGGGCGGATCGCTCTTCACGCCCGCACCGCTCGCCGAGCCAGACCGGCGCGCCGTTGGAGCGGGCGATCTGTGCAGAGCGCCAGCGCACCGGGCACGGGCCCAGGCTGATCGCCGGGCGCCTTGGGGTCGCGCATTCCACCGTCCACGCAGTGTTGCGCCGCGCCGGCTGCTCGGGCGCGGCGCGACCGGCACGCCGAGCGGTGGTGCGCTACGAGTGGCCCTGCCCAGGAGACCTGCTGCACATGGACGTCAAGCGTTATCCGCGCTTTGCTCGCCCCGGCCACGCGGTCACCGGCGACCGGTCCAAGAGCGCTCAAGAGAAAGCCCACCCGCTCGGGCACGACTTTTTCCACGCGATGGTCGACGACCCTTCCCGCCTGGCTTACGGCGAGCTCCTCTCAGACGAGCGCGCCGACACCGTGCTGGGGTTCGTCGCCCGGGCGCTGACCTGGTTCGAACGCCAGAACATCGAACCCAGGCGACTGATGACCGATGGCGCCTGGGCCTACACCCGCAATCGCGCCCTGCGCGCGTTGCTCAACGGCTACGAGATCCGCCACATCGTCACCCCGCCCTACACCCCGCGCTGGAACGGCAAAGTCGAGCGCTTCCACCAGACCATGCAACGCGAGTGGGCCAAAGGCCTGCGCTACCGCAACAGCACCGCCCGCAACCAGGCCCTGGCACACTGGCTCGAGCACTACAACCAGCGCCGACGCCACTCAGCCCTCGGCGGCCAACCGCCACTCAGCCGCGTTCACAACCACCCTGGGCACGACACCTAGGCCCTGCGTTCGCAAGCAGGCCCTACTTCTACGATCGCCAAGTGCCGTTTCACCTCGATTATAAAACGCTGCTCGCCATCGGGGACCGCCTCGAGGTCGCCCTCACCCACATGAGCCCCAGACGCTCCGCCAGCCCGAGGATGAACTCGAGTGCGCCCACGACCACGACGGCATGCTTCTGCGCCTCTAGCATGACCGTCTCTTGCGCCGTGAGGGCGCGTCTGGCACAGCGCGGCCCGATTTCGGGCCCGAGGACGCCGCTCGTCTCAGAACGACAACAGCGAGGTGCCCCCCGTCTTGCGGCATGCTCTGGCCGTGGACGCGGGTCATCTGGGGAAGGCGCTGAGGCGCCGTTTGGAGGTGGCGCTCGCGGCGGCCCGGCGGCTGAGCTCGCACGTAGCGCACGCGGAGGTGCCCGCTGAGCGCTCGAACGCGATGGTCGCGCTCGAGCCGGCGGGGGTCGTCGCGCGGGTGGCGATGGACGTGCGCCTGACCGCCCGGGCGGGGCACGATGTTCGCGGCGCGTACACGCGCGAAGTCGAAGTCGCGCGGCACCGCCATGTGCGCGGCTGGCGGGCCGGCGCGAGGGGGTCCGTAAGTGTGGCCGGTCAGGGCCACAGCAGCGAACGGGGGCACCGCTCTGCGTGGAGGGTGTAGCTCACGCGGGTGTGGCGCCGGTCGGGGTCGGCCTGCCAGAACTCGGCCTCGTCGGGCTCTATGCGGTACAGCGCCCAATGGTTCGGGACAAGGTCCGGGTCCTCGAGCAGCCGCGGGCGGGCCTCTTCGACGGCGCGCTCGAGCGCGGCGCGGTCTTGGAGCGGCTCGCTCTGGCGGCCGGCGAGCGATTCGACGCCCGACGCGAGCGGGCGGGCGAGGAAGTCGCGTCGTGCCGCCTCTGGGCCGGCGTCGTGGACGCGGCCGCGCAGCCGAACCGGGCGGCCGAGCGCGGGGCCAGTGGAAGTTGGCGGCCGCCCATGGTCGGGCGGCGAGCTCGTGTCCCTTGCGGCTGGCGCGGCTGGATGCGAACTCGAGCTGCCCGTCCGCGATGTCCTTGAGGATCAGCACGCGCGAGGTCGGCCGGGCGGTGGCGTCGACGGTGCTGAGCGTCATCGCGTGCGGCGCGGCGGACGCCGGCGTCGATCGCGTCGAGCAGCCAGGCGCGCAGGAGATCGAGCGGCTGCTCCGGCGCTTGCTGGGTGTCGAAGGCCGGGGGGTCACCGTCGGACACCGGCAGCGCACGTAGCCGGCTGCGAAGCTCGGCGTCGGTCATGGCGCGTGCTCGCCCTCGATGTAGCCGATGGCGTCGGCGATCCGGAAGTAGTAGGCCAGGCCGCCGCCCTCGGGGCGCCGCTCGGCGAGACCGATCGTCTGCGAGTCGGGGCGGATGATGATGTCGGGGGCTTGGTTTGAGAACGCGAGGAACCGCACCGGTTGGTCGGTGCGGTTGACCAGTTGGTGGGCGCCGCGCTCTCCGACGGGGAAGGCGAGGACGTCGCCGGCGTCGAGCTCGCTCCACCCTTCCGGGGTTCTCAGCGACGGGCGGCCGGAGAGGACGATGATGAGCTCCTCTTCGGCGAGGTGCCAGTGGTAGGGGTAGGCCGTCTCGCCCGGCGGGACCTCGAACAGGCTGAGGCCGAGCTTCTCGGTGCCGGCCTGGCGGCCGAGTCGCGCGCGCAGGCAGCGAAAGCCTTCGTACTCGCGCGGCTCGTCGAACGCCGGGCGCTCGATGTTGACGCGCGTGGGCGGGAGCGCGGAGTCGTCGGAGGCTGGCATGGAGTGTCCTGTCGGTCGTCGGTGAAGGCGCGGCTCAGCTCGCCGCGCTGAGGAAGCGTTCGAGCTGCTCTGCGAACCCGGCCGCGGCGGCGACGAAGTGCCCCGCGGTTGGCGTCACCAGCCGCGGACCGTCGAGTGCGACTGGGCGGTCGCGCCGGCCACCAGGCGCGGCCCCCAGCTGGTGTGACGCCGGCATTCGAAGATGCGCTCCTGGAGCTCTCGGTCGAGCAAGCGCGGACTGCGCCGCGGGCGGCTCGAGCGGTCGAACAGCCAGGCACCCGAGCGCAGCTCCTGTCGCTCGCCCGCAGGCGTCGGTGCCACCAGCGATGCGCGGTCGCGGGCGCCACGCAGAAGGCGGCAGCTGCCGCCTTCTGCGAGCTCCCGTTCGCGATCGCCTCGGTCAGCGCGAAGCGCCCGGCAGATCCGAGCTTGGCTTTAGCGTGGGTATGCATCCGGGCCCTCCTTGGGCGGTGAGTCGTGGCAGACCCACAGCCTCTGGAGAGGCCCGGACGTCGTTTCAGCCTGTTCACGATGTGTGTGGGCGGCTCAGCTAGGGCGTCCGGTGCGACAGCACGAGCGCGACGACGTCGCTGACCGTCTGGACCTCCAGCACGCGGTCGTCGCCGGCGAGATCCAGTCCCAGCTCCTCCTCGACGGCCCTCAGCAGGTCCACCGCGGCGAGCGAGTCGAGGCCGAGGTCGTCGCGCAAGCTGTCGCCGGGGCGGAGGTCGCGGCGGATGCCGCGGACCTCCCGGTAGACCCGCTCGAGCAGCACGATGACATCGACCTCACGCATCCAGCCGGGTGACCTCGCCGGTCGTTCCGTCGAGCGCCACGGCGTCTCCCGGGCGCAGCGTGCGGGAGAGCGGATGCCCGACGACCGCGGGGATGCCAGCCTCGCGCACTAGTGTCGCGACGTGCGAGAGGAGGCTCCCGCGTGCGGTGAGCACGCCGTCCACGCTCCCGAGCAGCGACTCGACAGCGGCGTCGAGCGCGTCCGCCACGAGGATCCGCGGCTGCTCCGCCGGCGCGTCCTCGAGCGTGACGTCAACGACGACGCCAGCCGCCACGCCGGCCGAGACCCCGCGCCCGCCGCCCGGCGCGGCCGGAGTGGCGATCGCGTTAGGCGAGAGGTCGAGGCGTTCGGGCATTGGGAGCGCCAGTGCGGCGGCACACTCGGCGCGCCGCGCCGCCGCGCGCGCCCCGATGTCCCGCTGGCGATGTACGTCGGCGATCTCGCCGGCGGTGAGGTAGGGCCAGTCGTCCGCGGCGAGGCTCTGCGCCGCGGCGACCGGCGGAAGCAGCCGCCGCACGACGTGCAGCGTGCGCATCACGAGCGACTTCGTCAGCTCCCGGTTCGCCATCACGTCGCCGACGGCGCGCGCCGACGCCCGGAGCGCGCGCGTTCCCCGCTGCCCCGGCATCCGCCAGAACGCCTCGGCCGGGTTGGGTCCGGTGCCCCGCCGCGCGGCCTTGGGCGGTGCGGCCGGCCGTAGCGGCGCGTAGTCGGACCAGGGCGCGCGGTCCTCCACGACCTCGTAGAAGGGCGACGAGAGGAACTCGCCGGGTCCGAGCTCCCAGTCGAGCGCGGCCGCGTCGGCCAGCGAGCTCCAGACGAGCTCACGCGGCCGGTTGGCCCAAGGCTCGAGCTCAGGCCACCAAGCGGATGCGCGCTCGCCGAGGCTCGACTGGAGTGCGCGCAGCGCGGGCAGGCTCGCGGTGCAGGCCATGTGCAGCTCCCAGGCGCGATCGACGACGCGCCGTGCGCGCGCGAACGCCTCGCCGAGCGGCAACGGCCCCCGCGCCGCGAGCGCGTCGCGGGCCGCCGCCTCGAGCTCGACGACCGCGCCCTGGAGCTCGGTCGCGCGCGAGCGCAGGCTGGCGACCTCGCGGACCAACCGGGGGACCGCGCCGTAGCGGCGCCGCCCCGGCTCGCGCAGCCCGGCGGGGGTCGGAGGCGGGGGCGCATCCTCGAAGTAGCTCGCGGTGAACTCCGCCGCCGTCAGCCGCGGGACCTGCTCAGCCATGTGGCACAGCCCGGACAAGTTGTGGTACGGGCGGCACGCGAAGTAGCCGACGAACGCGAAGTGCGACCCGCTGCACCACGTCGTTCCCGGCCACAGCCGGTCCGCGAGCGCCCGCATCGCGCGCTCCTGTGGCGGCCCCACGAGCGACCACGCGACGATCGACAGCCGCTCGGGCGCGACCTCTGCGAAGTTCCCGGCGGAGTAGACCCTCAGGAAGGGGTGCGGGTCGGTGTCGATGGTCCGGCGCGGGGCGGCGCCGTCGCCCGTGCGCTCGGCCGTCACGCGAATCGCCCGACGGGCCAGCTCGCGAACGCGCGCAGCGCGGCGCCCGTCGCCTCGAGGTAGCCGGGCGGGTGGGGCGGGAGGTCGCCGGGGAGCTCGTCGAGCACGCGTGGGTCGATGTCGACCCACGGCTTCGTGTACTCGAGCAGTGCGGCGGGAAGACCCAGCCGCGGCGCGACCGCGCGCTCGACCCAGCGCAGCGGCGGCAGGTTCACGATCCGCGGGACGACGCCCCACGCGCCGCACAGCGCCGTCAGCACCTCTGCCAGCGGCGGCAGCGCCGGGTCGAACGACGTCCAGGTCAGGCCACCGCGGTCGTCGACGAGCGCGCGGGCGAGGACGGCCGCCGCGACCGCCACGTCACCCACGTACACCGGAAACCGGCCGCCGTCGGCGACGTGGGCGGGATACCCCCGCAGGAGGTACGGCAGCGCGGCGAGGAGCCCGTGGTCGGTCGACGCGCGCCCGTGGGCGCTCGCTCCCATCACTCCGCCGAGCCGCACGATGCGCCGCGGGAGCGTGTGGCATGCCCGCACCTCCACCTCCGCGACATGCTTCGCGTACTCGTACCAGTTGCGGAACGCCTGGCCGAGCTCCAGCTCACGGTTGCCGACGCGTCCGCGGGCGGCGCCGAGCGCGAGCACGGACGAGACGTGCACCAAGCGCTCGAGGCTCTGGCACGACTCCGCGAACCGGAGGACGTTGCGCGTCCCGTTCAGGTGTAGGTCGAGCGCCGCGCGCGGCCCCAGCTCCCAGTCGACGGAGCCGAACACCGAGATCACGTGGGTGAGCCCGTCGGCAAGGGCGCTTGCCTCGCCCGGCGTCAGACCGAGCCGGTGGCGGCGTACGTCGCCGCGCAGCGCCAGGCCGCCGCGTGCGCGCGACAGGGTCACGACGTCCCAGCCATCGCCGCGGAGCCGGGCCGCCGTCGCCGCGCCGAGCCAGCCGGACCCGCCGACGATCAGCGCCTTCAACCCGAGAACCTCGCGAGCGCCGGATCCCCGCCCGCGGCGCGCGCGGGCTCGTCGAGCCCGAACACAAGCCGCGCGACCAGCTCGACGCTCGCACCCGGGAGGTCGCCTCCGACCAGCTCCGCCAGGCGACCGCGCTCGAAGAGCCGGTCGAGCGCCAGGTAACGCAGCCCCGCTACGGCGTTCCCGCGCTCCCTCGAAAGGTCGAGGAAGCGCTCCGCGTTCTGCGCGGCCCAGACCATCGCGCCCCGCGGTGCCGGCACCTGCCGCACCGGGGCCAGCCGGCCAGCCGCGTCGAGGGACTGCGCGAGCGCGATCAGGGCGTCCGTTCGCGGCGCGGTCTCGCCGGCGCAGACGTGGACGATCCGCCGGCCGCCGCCACGGCGTGCCGCGGCGCGGAGCGCGCGCAGGAGCAGCGCGCCCACCACGTCGCGCGGCAAGACGTCGATCCGCCCAGACCCAAACGACGGCATGAGCCCCCCGGGCAGGTCGCCCCACCGATCGGCCAACAGGTAGAGCGAGTTGCGCCGGACGGTCGCGCCGGTGGTGGAGCTCCCCACGAGGCCACCGATCCGCGCGACGAGCAACCCGAGCCCGTCGTCGCACGCGGCCGGCGCGCCGAGGACCGCTTCCTCGCCGTGCCACTTGCTCTGCTCGTAGCGCGTGCGCCTGCCGTCCGGTCCCAGGCGCGCCTCCGGCACGCTGCCAGTCCTGCCTCCCGCCACGTGCACCGAGCTCGCGAGGCAGTAGAACGCGCACCTGCCCGACCGCGCACGCAGCCGGCGCGCGCACTCGAGCCCGTTCAGCGCGCCGAGCGCGTTCGCGGCGAACAGCCGGCGGTCGGGCGCCGTCCAGTCCACCTCCGCGGCGAGGTTCACGACACCGTCGACCTCCGGAGCTAGCCGCTCGAAGTTCGCGTCCGAGAGGCCCCAGACCGGCTCCGCCACGTCGCCCTCGACGGTCGCGTCGGCGAGCGCGCGGCTCGCGAACGTCCGGGCCACCCGCTCGGCGGCCGAGCGGCGGGCGCCCCTGCGCGCGACCGGCACGAGCTCGACGGAGGCGGCGGCTGCCTCGGCGAGGCCGTGGCCGAGCTGCCCGGTAAGACCGGCGACGAGGATCTTCACTCCTCGGGCTCCACCAGCGCGTCGTAGGCGGCGTCGGCGGGGACGAGCCCGCCGGCGACCAGCTCCCACATCATCTCGTCGGTCCCGGCGCCGATGCGCGCGGCACGCACGTCGCGCCACAGCCGCGCGAGCGGCGACTCGTCCTCGACGTACCCGCGCCCGCCGAAGAAGTGCATGCAGTCGCTGACGGCGCGCTCCCCCACGCGCGCGGCGGTCGCCTTCAGCCCCGCGACCTCGCGCGTCGTCCGCGAGTCCCCGAGCCCCGCGGCCGCCAGCGAGTGGACGGCGCGGCTGAGCGCGTCGATGTGCGCCGCGTGCTCCGCGACCCGAAGCCGAAGCGCCTGGCGCTCGAGCAGCGGCGCGCCGCCGACGTGGCGGCGCGCGAGGTGGGCAACCGCCAGCCCGACCGCGAGCGACGCCGTCCCGACGACGAGCGCGGCGGTCGCGAGCCGCTCGTGCGTCAACCCCCAGCTCAGCGCGAGCATCCCAGCGCGGCCCTCCGCGATCGTCGCCGCCGTGGGCACACGCGCGTCGATCGACACACGCGCGGTCTCGATCGACCGCACTCCCGCGGTCGCGAGGCGCTTCTCGATCCGCACCTGGTCGCGCGGCACGAGCACAAGCATCAAGCCGCCTCGCGCCGGCGGCTCCGGCCGGCACGTCACGATCAGGTGGTCCGCGCTCGCGCCGAGCGACACGTAGCGCTTGGTCCCGCGGATGCACAACGAGTCGCCGTCGCGGCGCGCGGTCGTGCCGACGGAGGCGAGGTCGGATCCGCCCCCGGCCTCCGAGGCGGCGACGGCGAGCAGCGAGCTCCCGGCGAGCGCCTCGTCGCCCACGCGGCGCAGGAGCGGCGTCGCGCCGTGGCGGAGCACGATCGACAGCGCAGCCTCGAGGTGAACCGTCAAGCCGAGCCCGATGCCGCCGGTCCCGGCCCGCCCGAGCTCCTCCGCGAAGATCGCACCGAGGCGGGCGTCCGGGGCGGCCCACCGCTCGCGGAGCAGGCCGGCTCCGCCGAGACGCTCGACGGCGGCGCGCGGGAACCGGCGCTCGCGCTCGGCAGCGGGCACGGCGGCGACGAGATCCGCCGCGTGCGCGCGGACGCGGACCCTGAAGTCGTCCGGCGGCGCGTCTGCGCCAGGCAGCCCCCGCGCCGTCGAGCCGTAGTAGCCGATCACGCCGCGGTCACGGGTCGCGCCTGCACGATCCACCAGCGGCCGCTGGCGTAGGCGGCCTCCACGTCAACCGGAAGGCCGAGCACCGCCTCCACGTCCAGGCAGGCCGCCGCCAGGTCGGCGATCCGCGGCGCGTCCAGCACGGCGCCGCGCGGGCGCCCTTCCTCCGTGACCACCGCCGTCCCGCGCACGCGCATGACCGGGCCACCGGCTCCGGGCTCTGCCGCGAGCTGCTCCAGCGAGCGCTTGTCGAGCACCACGGTGTCCGCGGACGCGGCGCCCGAGACGAGCGGCGAACCGAGACCGGGCACGAGGTTCAGCACCACGCGGTCCGTGCGGCCGTCGACCGGGTCGAGCGTGAACCCGACGGCGGAAGCCTCGGCGGCCACCAGGCGCTGGACGAGGACGGGCATCGCCGGCTCGACCGCCGCCCAGCCGAGCCGCTCGCGGTAGTCCCGCACGCGCCGCGCCCGGCACGACGCCCAGCAGGCGCGGATCGCGTCCTCGACGTCGGCCGGCGCGACCCCGACCAGCGTGCGGTAGCGCCCCGCGAACGACGCGACGGCCCCGTCCTCCTCGAGCGTCGACGAGCGCACCGCGAGCGGCGCGCCGTCGGGCGCGAGGCGCTCCACCGCCGCCCGCAGTTCGCGCGCGGCCGCCCGCGGGAACGCGCCCCCGGCGGCCTCCGCCGCGCGGTGCACGCGCGCGGCGAGGCAGAAGCCGGGCGGGACCGGCTGCGCTGCGAGCGCGAGCCGCCGAAGGGTGGCCGCCTTCGCGCCGAGCTCGATGTCGGGGTGCGCAGGGGCGCGGTGAAGCCACGCTAGATGGGCCGTCGCGGGCGGTGGAGGCGCCCAGGCGTCTGAAGAGCGGCGCGCCGCCATGGCCGAATCGTCGCCCAGGGAGCGGCGTTACGTCGAGGCGACCGGCATCGCCGTCGGGTCCTCCGCGCCCGCGAGCTTGCGCCGCTGCTGCTCGTCGCTCACGCGGACGACGTCCCAGACGAGCCCCACGCGCTCGGCCGCGGCGATCATCATGCCGGACACGTCGACCTCCCACCACCGCAGGCCGTGCCTGGCTGACGTCGGGAACGCGTGGTGGTTGTTGTGCCACGCCTCCCCGAGGGACGGAAGCGCCAGCAGCCACTGGTTGCGCGACCGGTCGCCGGTCCGGAAGCGGCGCCGCCCGAAGACGTGGCAGATCGAGTTGACGCTCCACGTGACGTGGTGGAGCGTCAGCGTGCGCAGCAGACCGCCCCAGAGGAGCCCCGTCGCCGCCGCGGTCAGGCTCCCGCCGAGGGCGCCGCCGATGAGCGCTGGCAGCAGCATGCCGGACACCGCCACCGCCAGGTAGTGGCGGCTGATGAAGCGCATCGCCGGCTCGCGCAGGAGGTCGGGAGCGTAGCGCACGGGGTTCGTGGCGTGCCGGGGCCGCAGCATCCACCCGACGTGAGCGTGGAACAGGCCGCGCAGCGTGCCCCACCAGCCGTCACCGCCGTGCGTGTGGGGGCTGTGCGGGTCACCCTCGTCGTCGGCGTGGTTGTGATGGAGGCGGTGGTCGGCGACCCACTCGATCGGCGGACCCTGGACCGCGAGGGCGCCGCAGTAGGCCAGCAGCGCGCGCACGCCCGGGTAGGTCTTGAACGAGCGGTGCGTGAGCAGGCGGTGGTAGCCCAGCGAGATCCCCGCGCAGGAGGCCAGGTAGAAGGCCGCGAAGAGCGCCAGCTCGCGCCAGCCGACGAGGCGCTCCCAGAGTAGCGGAACGGCGACGGCCAGCGCCGCGAACGGGATCACGACCGCGACTACGTTCACCACCTGCTTGCGCCGCTGGCTCATCGGCCCTCCTCTCACGACTACGGCGATCGAAGTATGTCACACGCTCGAAGGTTCCACGTCGCCGCGATTCGATCATTAGACTAGCGTCGCTTGCCGCTGACAAGGGGGTGCGAGGCAGATGACGCAGGACCCAGAGCTCGCCCAGCCCCGGCCCGGCGGCGCCGCGACCGGATCGGCCCCTGCTGTGGACCACGACCCGGAGGCGGTCTGGGAGCTGCACGAGCACGTGGGGCTCGTGCACGAGGTCGGGCGACTGCGGGAGCTGCTGGACGCCTGGGCCGACGCCGCGGACCCCGAGGCGCGCGAAATGCTGCGCTATCAGCTCGCCGGGCGGGCGAAGCACTTCCGGCCCGTCACGATGTTCGCCTGCCATCGCGCCGCCACGGGTGCGCCGACGCCGGAGCGTGTCGTCCAGCTCGCCGCGGCTATCGAGCTGTTCCACAACTACACGCTCGTGATCGACGACATCGTTGACCGCGACCGCTACCGGCGTGGGCAGCTGACGCTCCACTGCCGCTACGGCTCCACCCCGGCGATCGCCGTCGGCGCGTACCTGGCGTACGGCGCGGCCGGGCTGATCCACGACGACGAGTACGCGTGCCGCGTGTTCATGGAGCTCGGCGAGCGCATCGTCGTCGCGGAGTGCCGCCAGTGGCGGGTCCGCCGCCGCGCGCTCGGGGTCGACGAGTGGCGCCGCCTCGCGGGCGAGGACACCGGGGCGATGTTCGAGGCGTGTGCGCGCGCGGCCGTCCGCGACGGCACGCTGGACCGCTTCGCGTACCTGCTCGGCACCCTCTACCACGGCTGCGACGACGTGGCCGACATCCGCGGCACGCTCGCCCTCGGCACCGAGAGCGAGAAGGACGTCACCGACCGGATACTGACGCTGCCTGCGGCGATCGCGACACTCGACCCGGCGACGCGCGAGCTGTACGAGCAGGGCGGTCCGGAGGTGGACGAGGAGCTCGCGGAGCGCCTCACGGAGGCGCTGGCCGAAGCCGAAGCGGTGCTGGACGCCATCGCGCGGGAGGCTGAGGACGAGGCGCGAGGCAGCGCGGCCCACCCCGACGGTCTCGTGCGGCTCGTGCGTTACACGCGCGCGCTCTCGGCGGTCTGAATGCGGTCGGTTCGCGCCCCCGCGGGGTTGATCCGCGCTGCGCTCTGGGGTAATTCTCCGATGCGCGTCGCGACGAGGAGAGGGGGGACGAGATCGCGGACGCCGACGAGCTGTGGCACGTGACGAGCTGGCTCTCATCGCCGGCGGACGACTGCGGCGCGGCGGCCGGAGCCGCGCTGGTCCACGAGATCGTCTTCGACTCCGGCGACGGGTTCATCTACCAGAGCGGCCGCTTCTGCGCGGAGTGGCGGCCGGCGGGGGCGTCCGCGCGCGTCGAGCGCGGACCGACGGGCGTGCTCCCGGACGAAGCGATCGCCTGGGCGCGCAGTCGCAGCCCGGTCGTGATCGTGTGCGAGGGGGAGCGCGGTGCGCGCTACTCCGCGGGGGTCGAGCAACCGCTGGGTGAGCGGCTGCCCATCTGGCCGCCCGCGTAGGACCGCGGTCCCCTAGGACGCGCCCGTGGCGCGTTCGACGGCGAGGTCGCCGAGCGCGGCGACCAGCTCCGGGCGCGGAAGCTCGAGCCGCGCGCACGCGTCGCTCGCGCGCACGACCGCCGCACGGCACTCGTCCACGGCGGCGTCGATGCCGCCCGCGGCGCGGATCGCGTCTACGAGCTCACCGGCGTCCGCCGCGGTGACGCCGCGGACGAGCAGGCGCCGCACCGTCGCGTCGCCCGCGGCGCGCAGAACCGGCAGCCCGTAGAACCCGAGGCTCGCATCGAGCGCCGGCCGCTTGAGCGACGGCTCGTCGCCCTCCACGAGCTCGCGGATCTCGGTCGCGATCTGGTGGGCCCGCGCGAGCAAGCGTCCGGCGTCGCGCATCGTCGCCACGGTCGCCGCGGACGCGCCGGCGAGCTCGGCGGCGAGGCCGAACGCCACCGCTCCGGCGTTGCCGTAGATTCGGTCGGAGACATCGGCGTGCCGGTCGACCGGCTGCGCCACGTCGTAGCGGTCGCGCTGCGCCATGAGCGTGCCCTTGCAGGCCTCGACCCCCGCGCGCGCGAGCTCGCGCACCGCCTCCGGTTCGAAGTCACGGAGCGCCGACCACGCGCGGCTCACGGCGAAGTCGGTGTAGAGCAGGATCCCCGCGTTGTGGAGCTTCGCGGTCGCGGTGCGCGGGCGGTCCACCACCTCGATCAGGGCGCCCTGCACGGTGAACGTGAGCGTGACCGCGACGGCCAGCGCCCTGAGGTCCTCGTCCACGTCGCCGCCGCACGCGCGCGCCGCGAGCAGCACCCCCGCGGCGGGCAGCGGGCCGCCACGCGCGACGAGCTGACGGGCGAGCGCCTCGCGGAAGAACGGATAGGTCGTCTCGGCGAGGTCGAGCGCGCGGACGTTGACCTCCTCGAGCGCGGTGAGCGACTCCGGGTCCGCGCGCGCCACGAGGCGGGCCACCGCAGTCCGCGTCCACGAGGGGTCGAACGGGTCGAGCGCCGTGACGATCCGGCGCGCGATCGGCATCGAGTCCTCGCGCCGGCCGGCGGTCGCCTCCTGGCTGCCCGCGTTCATCGCGAGCACGCTCAACCTGACCACCGTGCTCATGTTCTGTCCCAGGCGCGGGAAGCGGCGCGCGAGCAGATCTCCCGCGTCGCCGCGCCGGCGCCCGCGGATCGCCGTCGCGTGCACGAGGTCGGCCACGATCGTGCCGCCCTCGAGCGCGTACGCGATCCCCTCGCCGCTGATCGGGTCGGTCGTGCGCGCGGCGTCGCCCACGAAGAAGACGTCGCCGACCCGGCAGCGCCCGCGCCCGAATCCCATCCCGACCGGAGACCCGATCGGCCTGCCCTCGCGCACGAGGTCGCCGAGCCGCTCGCGCGCCTTCGACTCCAGGCTCGCGACGAACAGGTCGAAGACGTGCGGGATCGGCGGCGCGTCGCCTATCCCGGGTCCACGGAAGTGCCCGACGCCGATGTTCGCGCGCCGCTCCCCGACCGGGAAGACCCAGCCGTAGCCGGCGAAGTCGAAGCCCTCGAACTCCACGGGCACGTACACGTCGAAGAACGGGTCCAGCGCCCGCCCGGTGGTGAAGTACTGGCGCATGCCGTACGCGCTCAGGCCGTGCTCGGGCCGCGCGACGCCGAGCTCGCGGCGCATTCGTGAGGTCGCGCCGTCGGCGGCCACCACGAAGCGGGCGGCGATTGCGGCGGCCTGGCCGTCGCGGCTCACGTCGAGGCGGGGGAGCCGGCCGTCGGCGAGCACCGGCGCCTGCGCGCGCGCGACGCTAAAGCGCGCGCCGCGTTCGCGCGCGGCCGTGAGGAGCGCGGCGTCGAGCGTGAGCCGGGGAACGCAGCACGCCGGGAACGAGCGTCCGGGCGGCGGGTCGTAGCGCACGACCTTGTGGCGCCGGTACTCGAAGTTGCCCCGTAGCCCGGAGATCGGGTGCGCCACCGTCAGGACGTGCTCGAGGCCGAGGCGCTCCAGGTGAGTCATCGCGAGCGTCGAGAGCCCGTCACCGCAGGCCTTGTCGCGCGGGAAGACGCTTTGGTCGACCAGCAGCACCTCGTGCCCGCGGTCCGCGAGCCGCGCTGCACAGGCGCAGCCGGCCGGGCCGGCACCTACGACGACGACCTCCGCTTCGTCCACGAGCGGCGGCTCCGGGGCGGCGGTGGACGCGGCCACGCTCAGAGCCGCCCGCGCGGGCGCGCGCGGTCGATCGAGTAGTCGAGGATCGCGCGCAGTCGCTCCTTCGCCCCCGCGTCCTCGTGCGGGGTCGCGTCGAGGGCGTCGCGCGCCGCGGCCGCGTGTCGCTCGCAGTCCTCGAGCGCCCGGTCGAGCCCGCCGGCCTCGCATATCGCCTCGACCGCGTGAAGCAGGACGCCCTCGTCACCGGCCGCCTGCGGGAGCAGCACGGGAAGCGTCGGGTCGACCTCCAGCGCGTAGATCACGGGCAGCGTGTAGACGCCGTGGCCCAGGTCGCTGCCCGGGGGCTTGCCGAGTGCCGCCTCCGTCCCGGCGAGGTCGAGCATGTCGTCGGAGATCTGGAAGACGACGCCGAGATGGTGGCCGAACTCCGTCAGGCTCGCGACGGCGGCGGACTCCGCCCCCGCCGCCTCGGCGCCGACCGACGCCGCGAGCCTGAAGAGACTGCCGGTCTTCTGCTCGATTGTCGTGAAGTAGCGGGCAGGCGTGCGAGCGATGTCGAACACGTCCTCGGCATCGAGGAGCTGGCCGTCGCAGAGCTCGCGCGCCGCCGTGACGAAACGCGCGACCGCGCCGCGACCGCCGTGCGTCGCGAGCTCGAGCGCCCGGCCGAACAGCCACGAGGCCGCGACGCCGGCGACGCACGTCCCGTTGCGCTCCGCCACCGACTCCCACCCGCGGCGAATCGCGCCGTCGTCGACGATGTCGTCGTGCGCGAGGCTCCCGATCTGGAGCAGCTCGAGTGCGGTCGCGACACGCCAGACGCCGTGGCTGCCGGGGTTCGGCCCGTACTTCGCGGCCTCTAGGCAGATCCCCGGCCGCAGCTGCTTGCCCCGGCTCGCGAGCATGTACCCAACCGCGTCGAGCAGCTCGGGGTCGTCATCGAGACCTTGGCCGGCGACGCGCAGGTCGCGCTCGCGCAAGCGGTCGAGCGCGGGAACGCTGGTCATGACCTCAACCGCTCGCTGCGACTCGAAAGTGTTGACAACTCAACGGCGTCGGGCTTAGACTACACCCGTTGCGCGGGCTCCGCGTCCTGACCGCTACAGAAGATGGAAGTCGACCAGCTCGACCAGCTCGACCGCGGGGCGGTCCCCGCGCGGACTCCGACGCTGCCGGTGCCGCGTCGGCTGCTCTCCGACGGCGTCCTCGCACGCTGCGTGGGACGCGGAGACCCCCACGCGTTCGCCGTCATCTACCAGCGCTACCACGTTCCGATCTACCACTACTGCTGCGCGCTCGTGCGCGACGCCGACGACGCGCACGACGCGCTCCAGGCGACGATGGTCGCGGCGCTGGAGGGTCTCAGGAAGATCGAGCAGCCGGTCGAGCGCCTGAAGCCGTGGCTCTACCGGATCGCCCACAACGAGTCGATTTCGCTCCTGCGTCGCCGCAAGGCCACCGTCGAGCTCGAGACGACCGCGTTCGCGGACGTCTCCGCACAGGAGCGCGCGGCCGCGAATGACAGGCTGGCGGAGATGCTCGCCGACCTCGCGGAGATGCCCGCGCGGCAGTCCGGCGCGCTCTTGCTCCGTGAGCTGAACGGGCTCGGCTACGACGAGATCGCGAGCGTGCTCGGCGTGTCCCAGCCGGCGGCGCGGCGCGCCGTGTGCGACGCGCGGCTGGCGCTGACCGAGTGCCGCACCGGGCGTGAGGAGATCTGCGACACGATCCGAAGCGAGCTGTCGCACGCCGACGGGCGCGTGCTGCGCGGCCGGCGCGTCCGCGCGCACCTGCGCGATTGCGCCGGCTGCCGCGAGTTCCACGCATCGGCCGCCGGCCGACGGCGCCTGCTCGCGGGTTTACCGGCGCTCGGACCGGCGGTGCCTCCGGCATCCTGCGTGACGTCGTCGCGCTCTGGGGCGCGAACGGCGTGACTGCGAAGGCGGCCGGGGATCGCCGGCGGAGCGGCCGTGGCGGCGCACGGCGCCGGGATCGGCGCCGCCGTCGCGTCACTCGCGACAATCGGCTCGCCGTGGTCGCCGTGACGGGTGGCGGCGGCACGCCGCCGGGAGCCGGCCACGCGCCGGCCGGGGCCTGAAGCTGAGGGGCGCCAGGCGGCGGCGCGGGCGCCCGCCGGCCGGACCGCGCGCACCCGGCGGGAAGCCGAGGGGGCCGCCGAGCGGAGGCGGCGGCGCGGGCTAGACGCCGTTCTCTCCGTCCCACCGGTCCTGCCGTCCGCGCCCGCTGACGTGGGCGGCACTCCGGCCGTGCCCGCACCTGAGCTGCCGGTGCGGCCGCCGCCGCTCCCCGTGCCGGTTCGGCCCTGAACCCCGGGAGATATTTCGAGATAGGGGCTCACAGAGCCGCGCGCCCTTGCGTCACAGCCCCCAAACGCATCCACAACGGGGGGTATCCAGATGGACCGAGGGACAACGAACATCGGCGTCACGCGCAGGCTCTTCCTTGGGCGCACGACGGTGGCGGCCGCGGCAGCCGGCACGGCGCTCGTCCCAGTGCTGAGCGCGCAGGCGGCGGCCGGCACCGACTCGGCGCGGCTGTCCGGCCGGCGGAAGCGCAACTTCCACGCCCTGGTGACTGCCGTGGCGACCTCGCCGGGCACGCTCGTCGAGGAGTCCGAGGCGAGCCGCGCGACGGCCGTTCTGGCGCGGCGCTACGCGGCCGAGGACCCCGCCACGTGCGCGCACATCGACGCCGTGCTCGACGAGCTCGACAAGGGCCTGCTCAGGCCGTTCGCGGCGCTCGGCCGTTCGCAGCGCTTCGACGTGCTCGCGTCCGCCCTGGAAGCCGAGTCAGATCGCTCGCTCGCACGCACGCGGGCGAGCCACATCCGCGACGCTGTCGCGCTGGCAGCAGCGCCGTTCCACCCGTCGGGGTTCCGCTGGGACGCCGACGCCGTCGCCCTCTGGGTGCGTGTCACGAAGGCTCGCGCCGCGCGGAAGCGGTGAGCCGAACCCGCGCCTGGATGTTCTGCCTCGAGAGGTTCCGAACGCGGCTGATCCGCGGCCGGTTGTCGATCCCTGGTCTTCCCCCGCTTTCGTGGACACCGTGATCTGCCCCCGTTTTTTTGGGGTCGGTGTTCTAGAGATCAGGCGGCGTTGTGGGTTGTGGTGTGGAGTGTCTCGTGTTCGCTCGGGGTGAGCATGTCGAGGGCTGAGTGGCGGCGGCGGGTGTTGTGGAACAGCTCGATGTAGTCGTGGATTGCGGTCGCGAGCTCGATCCGGGTCTTCCAGCGCTTGCGGTCGAGCAGCTCGACCTGCATGCGGTCCCAGAACGACTCGACCATCGCGTTGTCGTAGGGGCTGCCGACGGCGCCCATCGAGGGGGCGAGGCCGGCCTCTTGGACGTTCTGGCTGAACGCCCAGGAGGTGAACTGGACGGATTCAACTGGTCGTCGCAACGCCTGGGCGAGGGGGATTGTGATGCAGGCCGGCTGGGTGGATGACCGAGTTGACGGGGAGGGCCCCGATGAAGTCGCCGGGGAAGCCGTCGCTGCGAGGAGACGTCGAGCGCCTGTTCTGGCATGAGATCGCCAAGGGCCTGGGCAGCGAGGAGGCCGCGCTGGTGGTCGGGGCGTCGCTAGCGGCTGGCATCCGGTGGTTTGGAGAGCGTGGCGGGATGGCGACCTTCATGGGCGATCCCGCTGTCGGGTCGATATCTGTCGTTTGAGGAGCGCGAGGAGATCGCGATGCTCAGGGCTCAGGGCACCGGCGTTCGGGAGATCGCCCGGTGCCTGGGTCGTGTTCCCTCGACGATCTCGAGAGAGCTGCGCCGCAACGCAGCCACGCGCGGCGGGAAGCTCGATTACCGCGCTTCGGTCGCGCAGTGGAAGGCGGAGCTGATGGCCCGTCGTCCGAAGACGGCGAAGCTCGCCGCCGACGACCGGCTGCGCGAGTACCTGCAGGGTCGGCTCGCCGGCCAGGTCCGCCGGCCCGACGGGATGGCGGTGAGCGGGCCTGTGACGGGAACGTGGAGGGGTCGCAGCAAGCCGCGACGTCAGGACCGCAGATGGGCGACCGCGTGGAGCCCGGAGCAGATCTCGGCCCGGCTGAAGATCGACTTCCCGGAAGATGCATCGATGCGGATCTCCCACGAGGCGATCTATCAGGCTCACTAGGTGCAGAGCCGCGGCGCGCTCAAGCGTGAGCTCGTCGCCTGCCTGCGAACCGGCAGGGCGCTGCGCGTCCCGCGCGCCCGCGCCCAGGGCCGCGGCAAGACGTTCGTGACCGACGAGGTGATGATCAGCCAGCGGCCCGCCGAAGCCGACGACCGGGCGGTCCCGGGCCATTGGGAGGGCGATCTCATTCTCGGGCTGGGCAGCTCGGCGATCGGCACGTTGGTCGAGCGGACAAGCCGGTTCACCATGCTGCTGCACCTCCCGTCGCTCGGCGCCGGCCCCAAAGTCAAGAACGGCCCGGCGCTGACCGGCCACGGCGCCGAAGCGGTCCGCGACGCGATCACGCGAGCCGTGGGCGATCTGCCCCAGCAGCTGCGTCGCTCGCTGACCTGGGACCAGGGCGCCGAGATGGCCCAGCACGCCCGGCTGCGGGTCGACGCGGGGCTTGAGGTGTACTTCTGCGACCCGCAGAGCCCGTGGCAGCGCGGCACCAACGAGAACACCAACGGCCTGCTTCGCCAGTACTTCCCAAAGGGCACCGACCTCCCCCGCCACGGCCCCGACGAGCTCGCCGCCGTCGCCGACGCGCTGAACCGCCGGCCGCGCAAGACGCTCGCCTGGAAGACCCCCGCAGAAGCGCTCGGCGAACACCTCGCAGCGGCAGCCTGACCAGCCTCGGCGGGGCCGATGGTCGGGCGAGCGTGGGCCGGCAACCCGAAGTGCCTGATCGCCGGTGCCGGTAGGTTCATCTCCACACGACACTGTTGCGACGACCGATTGAGACCGGCCTGGACGCCGGGGTCTGTGTGGATGATCAGCCCGTCTTGGCCGCTGCGCCGGCGGGTCGCCATCCCGAGCGCGTTGAGCACCAGCTTCGTCGTCTGGGTGCTGTCGATCGACCAGCCGACGACGTAGCGCGAGAAGGCGTCGAGCACGACGCAGCAGTAGACCTTGCCCTCGCGGGTCGGGTGTTCAGATGATGTCGGTCATCCACAGCTGGTCGCGAGCGTCGCGCCGAAACTCGCGCCGGACGAGATCGAGCGAGGTCACGTTGCCGACTCTTGCGCCTCTTGGGGGCCTACGTGTCGGTAGGCCTTTGATGCCGAGTTCGCGCATTATCGACTCGACCGCGTTGTGGCCGGCGATGATCTTGCGTCCGTGGCGCAGCTCGGCGGTCACCCTGAGCGCTCCGTAGGTGCCGCCCGATGCCTTGTGGACATCCGCGATCTCGCTGGCGAGCCAGATCCGCCGCAGCTCGCGCGGCGACGCCGGCCGGTCCTTCCACGCGTAGAAGCCCGACGGCGACACGCCGAGCACGCGGCAGGCATGGTTGACGTCGATTCCCTGCCCGGTCAGAGCCTCGATCACCGGGTAGAGGCTTTTGGGGCGAGGTCCTGATCGAGGAACACCTCGTTGACCTTCCGCGAGACCGCCAACTCGGTCTCGAGCTGGCGGATGCGCCGCTTCGCGGCGGCCAGCTCAAGCGCCTGTCGATGCTCAAACCGTCGATCTCGCCGCGATCGACCTTGTCCTGCTTGAGCCACCTCGTCTCGACCTACGAGACCTCATCCCCGCTCGCCAAAGCGCGGGGAGAGCGGCAATCCGACCTGCCGGCGTCATCAAACGCTTGACGCGGTGTCCTAGAATCCTGTCCGTAGGCGTCGTCGGGTGAGCGCGTGCTCAGCGCCTGGTGGTGCCATCGAGGGGGCGGATAGCCGCGTATGGACGTGTCGGCGTGAGGGCAGTGAGCGGAAGTGGGCGGTTGGTGGCCCCGTTGCTCGCTGGCGTTCGGAGTGGCTAGGCATGAGCGTCTCCTTCTCCGCTGAGCGTGCGCGTCGGCGAGCGCGTCGCTTCGAGCGGCTGGATGAGAGTGGGATCGGCGGCGATGCGGTGGAATTCGTGGCCGAGGTGGCGGCGGAGAGGCGAGCGGCGTTGTTGGTCTCCTATGAGGGGCGCCTGGAGCGCGAGGAGCTTGAGGATTGCCTGAGCCAGGCGACGTTTGAGCTCATCAGGAGCGCGCGGGCGGGGCGCTGCTTTGAGGACTCAGGGCATGTGGCTAACGCGCTTGAGTTGAGGTTTCGCTCGCGGATCGTCGATCGCCATCGCGCCCGCGGCGCCCGGCCGGCCCCGGTGGCCCTCGACGGGGATGGCGAGGAGGGGCGGGCGCTCGAGGATCCCGCGCCGCGCTTTGAGCGTGGGGTCGAGGCGCGGTTCGAGCTCGCGCGGCTGCGTGAGCTGATCGCAGAGCTCTCGGTGGATGAGCAGCGGGTGCTGGCGTTGCAGGCGGCGGGGGTGCCGCGCGGGGAGATCTGCGCGCGGTTGGGCTGGAAGCTTGAGCGCTATCGCTCGACGGCGAGGCGAGCGACGCACAAGCTCTCGTGCCTGGTCACCGCCTCGGATCGAGGGGAGCGCTGCCGAGAGCTGAGGCTTCCGTTGTATGCGTGGGTCGCCGGGGTCGCGAGCGAGCAGGAGGCGCGCCGGCTCGTCGTCCACGTGGGCAACTGCCCGGGCTGCCGGGAGGAGGCGGCGGCGCTGCGCCGAGCGCGCCAGCGCCTCGCGGAGCTGGTTCCCTGGCCGGTGCTGGTGAGCGGCGGCAGTCTGGTCGGCTGGCTCATGGACGGGGGGAGCGGCGCCCGAACGCGGCTGACCTGTCTCCTCGCTCGCGACACCCCCAGTCGCGTGGGTCATCCGGAGTCCGCGGCGGGCGGTGCGCTCGCGGGCGGGGGAGCGGCCAAGGCGGTGGTGGCGGCATGCCTGGCCGCGGGGGCGGTGGGCGGCGCGTGCCTGAGCACCGGAGTCTTCTCGCCCCCCGCTCCCCATCGCCTCGAACGGCCCGCCCCGCGCGGGCACTCCCGCCCTGCGCCGCGCCGCCATCCTCGTCGCGCGCACCACCTCCGTGTGCCGGCCCGCAAGGCGAGCTCCCCACGCCGGCACGGCGCGCCGGCTCTCAGGCCCCAGCGCGTGAGCAGCGCGCCGTCGAGAACCTTCGCGGCGAGGCCGCCGCGCGCTGCCAGGGCGCCCAGGAGATCGCCGCCCACGGGTGAGTTCACGCTCGGCCCGACCCAGCCCGCCGCAGCCCACACAACCGCCGCGCCGCGGCCGGCGCCCGCCCCAGCCAGCGGTGGAGGGGAGTTCGCACCATGACCCGACCGTCGTTCTCTCGCCACCGCCGCCGCGGCCCGCTCCGCACCCACAGCGTCTCGGCGACGCGTCTCACGGCGCTCGTAGGTGGAGCCCTCGGGCTTCTTGCTGGGGTTCTGCCGGCTCCGGCGAGTGCCGGTAGCTACACGGTGCTGGCCTGCAACGCGGCGGGCGCCAACCACTCGTGGATCGCGCACCAGTCCCCGTTGATGAGCACGGGGTCGGTGTGCCCGACGGTTGATGACCGCAGCGGGCTGAAGAGTCGCTCCTCCACCCTCCACGTCCGCGCCGGTCGCGGGTCCTACGCCGAATGGCGCTTCACCGCTCCGCCGGGCACGACGATCGTCGGTCTCTCCTGGGTGGGGCGGATGTCCGCCTCCCAGGGGTGGGAGTCGACGATCGAGACCGACACCGGCCACCTGCTGGCGGGCTGCCGCCCCGCCGCCGACAAGCCGTGTCACCAACTCTACGGCGGACGAGGCCGCCCGGCGTTCGTGCACGTGCCCGCCGCCAGAGCCATCCGGGCGGTCTCGGCGTGTCTGCGCCGGTCGGGGTGCCTGACCGGCGACGGCCACGGCAACCCGTTCGTGAGCAACGAGCTCTACTCCACGGCGGTAGCGATAAGCCAGGTGGGCGTCCCGCAGCTCGCAGCGGGCGGCCCGCTGTGGGCACCCGCCTGGCTGCGCGGCCCCCAAGCCGTCACGTTCTCCGCCCACGACACCACCGGTATCCAACGCACGGGCCTGTTCGTCGACGGGGCGCTCACCCAGCTGACCAACGTGCCGTGTGACTTCTCGCGCCCCGCCCCCTGCCACGATGTGAGCTCCTCCTACACGCTGGACACCGGCCGGCTCAGCGACGGACCCCACACCGCCGCCGTGACGGTAGCCAACGCCGCCGGCAACCCCGCCGGAGCGCAACGAACGATCTACGTCGATAACAATGCTCCCGACCGTCCGCAGGGCATGAGCGTGGACGGTGGGGAAGGGTGGCGCGCGGCCAACGGCTTCACGGTGCGCTGGCAGGATCCAGGCGCCCAAGCCTCACCGATCACCACGGCGCACTACCGCCTCTGTCACGCCGCGGACGCATCCTCGTGCCGGGAAGGCGCCCAAAGCGGCGCGAGCATCGCCAGCCTTAGCGGCCTGATCGTGCCCGCGGCCGGTGACTACACGCTGCAGGTCTGGCTCGAGGATCAGGCAGGCAACGCCAACGCCCAGAACACCTCGGCGCCAGTGCATCTGCGCTTCGATGATCAGCCGCCGCGACTGGCGTTCCGTCCCGATGACCCGAACGATCCGCGGAGGGTGAGCGTGGCGGTCAGCGAACCGGACTCGGGGCTCGCCGCGGGGGAGATCCAGCTGAGCCGGGAGGGCACCAACGACTGGCGCGACGTCCCAACTACCGTCGCGGGGAGCGGGTTGAGCGGGCAGATCGACGACACGCAACTGGCGCCCGGGCGCTACCTGTTGCGGGCCTTTGCCCGCGACGTCGCCGGCAACGTCGGCGAGGGCGATCAGACCCTTGCCGGCCGCCCCGCGCAGATCGAGGCGCCGCTGCGAGTAGCGATGCAGCTCCGGGCGGGATTCGCGCTCCAGCGCGTCGTGCGCTTCGGCCACCACCATCGCCGCGCGCGCCATCAGGTCGTCCTGCGGCAAGCCTTGCGTGTTGGTCAGGGTGCTCACGCGCTCATCCGGGGGCGCTTGACCAACACCGACGGGCAGCCACTGCGGAGGGCGCGGATCGCCGTCTTCTCGAGCGCGATGAGCGTCGGTTCGCGGGTCGAGCTCGCTGGCGTGACGTGGACCGACCGGCAGGGAGGGTTCTCCTACGCCGCGCGCGCGACCGAGAGCCGGTCGCTGCAGCTCGTCTACGACGGCTCGGCGATCCTCGGACCCGCGAGCCGTGATCTCGTCCTGAGCGTGCCGACACGGAGCACGCTTCGAGTGAGCCCGCACTTCGTGCTCAACGGCGGCTCTGTGGTATTTCGGGGCGGGCTGCTCGGCCGCCCGCGCCCTCCGGCGGGCAAGCTCGTGAGCCTGCAGGCGTTCGTGCGTGGCCAGTGGCGGACGTTCGCCGACACGCGCACCGACCGCGGCGGCCGGTTTAGCTACCGCTACCGCTTTGACGGCACGC
>JAABUZ0100001277.1_pt1 | contig 49286 bp, 48 predicted proteins | sample 5562091 | NCBI WGS metagenome assembly JAABUZ01 (sample SAMN12813069, study PRJNA571459) | rock metagenome | isolation source: Antarctica rocks | place: Antarctica: Victoria Land, Linnaeus Terrace sud | collected 2015-12-21 | reverse complement strand
GGCCTGTTCGCACACTGGCGATGGGGCGTGCGCCCCGACGGCTGGACGATGGGAGCCCGGTGAGCGGAGACGTTCACGCCGGGTTCTACGAGCGCCGGGAGGTGAGATTCCTCCCGGCGACTCACCTGATCGCCTTGTGCCACACAAGGGATGAGGCGCTTCAGGTCAAGGCGAAGCTGGCCGAGTGGCTGGCGCCGAGAGGGCTGGTCTTCAACGAGGACAAGACGCGTATCGTCACCCTCAGCGAGGGCTTTGACTTTCTCGGATGCAACGTCCGCCGATACCACGGCAAGCTGCTGATCAAACCCAGCAAGGCGGCGATCAGACGGATCCGGGAACGGCTCCGCTCCGAGATGTGGTCCCTGCGCGGGGCCAACGCTCAGGCGGTGATCAAACGGCTCAACCCAATCATCCGGGGATGGGCCGCCTACTACCGGACGGTGGTCTCCAGCGAGGTGTTCACCTCGCTGGACAGCTACATGTGGACGCTCACCTACAAGTGGGCCAACACAGCCACCCGGGCCACACCGGGTACTGGGTCGTTGCCCGGTACTTCGGGATGCACCACAAGACCAGACGCAACCGATGGGTGTTCGGTGACCGCCACAGCGGCGCCCACCTCCAGAAGTTCGCCTGGACCAGGATCGTCCGACACCAGATGGTCAGACACCGAGCGTCACCCGACGACCCGGCGCTGACCGCCTACTGGGCCGAACGACGGCGAAAAACGCCGCCCCTGCCGACCGGCAAGACCGGCCAGCGTCTCCTTGAGGCGCAACACGGTCGCTGCCCGCTCTGCGAGGCGTCGCTCATACCCGCCGACGATCCGCCACCCACCCCCAGCAATGGGAGGACTGGATGGCGGCCACCCGCACGGTGATCACAGAGAGCACTGCGCGAGCGGACGGCAGCACGGACGAGCCCGAACTCCGTCTCACACACGCCCGCTGCCTACGGCGCACCACCGCCCGCAGCAGCGGCCCGGCGCTTCTGCGCGCCAGCGAGCCATAGGGCCTGCTTGAGCCGGATGCGGTGAAAGCCGCTCGTCCGGTTCTTAAGGGGGCCGGGCACAGCAATGTGCCCGGCCTACCTGACCGGCCGCGATCCTGACCCAGCTGCTGGTCTGCTGCGGTGCGTTGATCGGCCGCGACGCCTACTTCCAGGTCGAAGCCACCCGGCATCACCCCAACGAGTTCGTGGTGCTCGTCGGCGACAGCGCGATAGCCCGGAAGGGCAGCTCGTTCGATCATGTCGCCCGCCTGCTCAGCCACACCGACACCGCGTTCACGTCACGACTGACGACAGGGCTCTCCTCCGGCGAGGGGTTGATCTGGGCTGTCCGCGACCCGCACGGCCCCGACCCGGGCGCGCAGGAACCGCTTGTCCTTCGGCGCGGTAGGGGACCCAATGCGACGGCCTCGCTCGGCAACACCCCAAGACCCCAGCTCCGTGCACATAGCGTGGCGGCAGAACTCTTTGCGTAGGCAACTCGACGATTCTGCAGCCGTCACCTGGGCCCCGCATCCGGCGACAACCAGGGCAGGTGGAGAAACGCGTCGCGTCGGGGTTGGGTAGCCCACTGAACGAGCGCCGTTGCAGCGTCGCCCGCGAGAGTGAAGCGCGCTGGCGACTTGCTGACCGCGGGTTGACAAGCTGATACGGTCTGTCGACCACCGGTCAACAAACTCCAGGAGATTCCATGTCCGACTACCACGAATTCCCGAACGTCGCGCGGCGCAACGTCATGCAGGAGTACCTCGAAGTGCCCGCTCTCGCTCGCCTGCTCCATCTGCCACACGGTCGGCGGATCCTCGAGGTCGGCTGCGGCCGCGGGATCGCGCTGCCCGCCATTACGCACCTCTGCCAGCCCGAGATCCTCGTCGGGCTCGACATCGACGACGCCCTGATCACGCAGGCTAGGGCGCACATCGCAGCGCGTCAGACCAAGGCCGAGCTCGTCGTCGGCGACGTCCGTGCGCTGCCCTTCACCGACACCAGCTTCGACATCGTTATCGACTTCGGCACCTGCTACCACATCGACGAAAGCAAGACCGCACTCCGCGAAATCGAGCGGGTGCTGAGCCCCAGCGGCCTGTTCGTCTACGAGACACCGGTGAACCAACTCCTCTCCCACCCAGCCCGCTCCCGCGGGCGAAGCCTGCCTTGGGCCGCGGCGCCGAACCTGACCTGGCGACACGGCGCCGGCCTCTGGGCCGTCCGCGCACGGCTCGCCTAACACCGACGCGCCTCGGGGATCGGCCGTCTGCGCTGTGCTATCGACTGAACTCAGGGGCGCCAGGGCCGCGACCGACGACGACCGACTGCTTGCGGATTCACGCCAAGCACGGAAGCGTCGCGGACGGTTTGACGCACCCTCGACGGTGCTGCTTCCTTCCGAATCGAGCCGTACCGCGCGCTCGCCTTGATCGCTCGTATCGGACCCGATCTGACGCGCGCATTGCGACGCGAGCGCTCGCCGGGGTGGCGATCTAGTGAGTCAGGCAAGCTTGCGGCCGCCTGGTCACTTCGATCTACATCGAGCACCCCGAGCGCCGGGTCAGCATGTCCGACGATCAGGCGCTTCGGGCGCTCAGACGTGCCCGCGGGCGGAGACTGACGCGGACCGGCCTGACCAGTCGCGCATGCTGACGGGCTCGGCAGCTTCCCGCGAGCTTCTCTCACGCCGGCCAACATGCGAACCGTAGACGCGATGATCGCTCTCTGGCACGCGTTGCAGGTGCGGATCGCCCTGGCAATCGGCGAACCAGGCGCCCCTGCAGTCGTCCATGTCCGCTCGGCGATCCGATCCTGACAGGCGATCTGTCCATCGGCGCCATCATCACTCGGCCCGCGCATTAGCGACTTCCCGCCGTAGTTCGAACTACTTGCTGGCGAGCACGTCGGCCGGAAGGATCTCGGGTGGGCTGGCCAACAGCTCCTCGGCGTTGGCCATCAGCGCCGCCGCGATTGGGCCATTGAGGTGCGCCTGGCGGTCGTCCTCGCTGCCGAATGTGTCAAAAATCCAGAACGTCGTCGCAGAGGTTCGCGCCGCGTACCAGGAGACGGTGCCGGGCTCGGCCTCGGCGAGCGGCTGAGCACCGGCGAGGAACGTAGCGACGGCCTCAGCGCGGTCGGGCTTGGCGTCGATCTTGACGACGAGTGCGTGGGACACGGCCATGTCGTGACTCCTGATCTCAAGGGTTGAGCAACGTGACCAACGATCCTACGAGATGGCCAGTCCGCGGGCCGATTACAGATCGAAGGTCGAGAACGATGACTACTCGACCGAGACCAGGAGGTCTAGCCGATGCTCTCCAGCGGGGGCCAGCGAGGCTTCGCAAAGCATCGCTCGCACGCCTGCTTTCCCGCGCTCGCTATGCCGAATGCCCACACCTGCTTTGCGACGCAAGCGCCGTTGCGCCAGAGGCTTCTGCGCCTGCTCCTAGCTTGTGGAAAGTGCGGTCCGGGGGCGGCCTCCGGTAGCCGAGCCTTTGCTGCAGAACGATTCTGCATCACCGCGGCCAGAGCCGCCCGACCGATCCGGTGTAGACGCCGTAGATGTACGGCCCGGGGGTCTGGGCGACGCGAAGGATGCGGTTGAGGTTTTCGACGAGGCGTTGCGCTTGGTCTGCGCCGCGGAGGTTGGCGTTGGTCAGGCAGAAAGCGCGGACCTGGTGTGCAATGAGGACTTCCAGTTCGGCGGGGCGACGCCGGATGCGAGCATCCTTCATCAGGACCACCCAGCCGCGCGTGCCGGCGTCGCGCAACCATTCTTCATCCTGAAGTCCTTGGCCGATTCGTTCGCCGTAGACGTCGGCCATCGAGTGAACGGTCGCGCCGGCTTGGCGCAGCGCGTTGGGGACGAGGTGTCGTCCCAGGCTGCGGTCGATGAAGAACTCAGGCAGCGAGTCGGGTGGCAACCCGGATGACGTCCTCGACCTCGTCCTGCGGGACTCCGAAGTCCTCGGCGATGTCAGAGACGCTGTCACCGGCACGGAACCGGTCGACGAGGTCCTCGACGCGGGCACCCCCATGGATGACGAGGGGCTGCCCAAACGCGCGATCCGGATCAACGATCACGCCGGCGGCTGTGTAGGCCGGAAGCTGGATCTGCTCAGCCCAGCCATCTCCGCCGTAGCTGATGCGCTTGAGATACCCGCGGATGACCTCAGTGAGATGTTCCTGGCCGGTCCGTACAACGGTCAGCAGAGCGTCGTCGTCGCTGGCGCTCGCGTAGTCGAAGATCAGTTCGGCGCCGTCGGTGTACACACGCTGGGATGCGAGGGCGTGGTCGAGCCCGAACTGCTCGCTGAGACGGGCGACCGCGGGCCAGATGCGCTGCATCGGGACCCCCGCGTGACGCAGGGCGCTCAACACGTAGGCCTCAGCAAAGCCGACGAACGGGACGGTGGCCGACCGTCCAGCTCTTGGAAAGATCGTCACCAGCCCAGGACCATCGCTGGGACGCACCCACTGATGAAGCGTCGACGTCGGAACATCGAGATAGGCGGCGCTCTCCCGAAGCGTGAACAACGCTCGGCGCACCCGATCGTCGTCAGGAGCTAGCTGGGCAGAAGATGTCGTCGCGGAAGCCAGACCTAGATCGTAACCACGACGTCCGTCGGTGCGTGTGCGCGCGGCGTCACTCACGCCAGTGCGTTTAATTGCCGCCAGCTCTCATCACGACCGCCTAGCGCTTCCTTTCATGGACTGAGGCTCCATGCTGTGACGCTCGCTTCGCGACGCCAAGCGATGGTGCGGATCGAGGACCGTGAGCCGCCTCCGAGCGCAGCTCTGCCCATGCGCCGCGCTCTAACAAGAACGCGACGGGACGGACCCGGCCGCTGGCGCGAGGAAAGAACCGATGCGGCGAACGTCGCGCGGACTGCACGGAACTCGGCGCCGGCGGAGCCGAGCCTGAACTCGTCCGTCGCGTCCCTGGCGAGGAGGAGGTGCGGGCCGGTCGTGGCGGAGACCTGTGTCGATGTGGTCTGGGGCCTCTTAGCCGCGAATCGCCTCAGGCGCGTGGGCTAGCGCCATTTGCCGACTCAAGGGCACGCCCTCGGTCCGCCGTGCGCATCTGGACCAGTTCGTGACCGCCAACATTTGCTGCGGCCCGCAGCGATGCTCGCGCTGAGGTGTTCACTACCGTGTAGCGCGCCATGCGGATGCTGACGCCGGCCAACCTTCGCTCCCAAGCCGCCGATGTCATCCGCGCGAGCATCCTCGGCGGCGAGCTCGAACCGGGGGAGATCTACTCGGCGCCGGCCCTGGCCGGACGACTCGGGGTGTCGGCGACGCCGGTGCGCGAGGCGATGCTGGACCTTGCCAAGGACGGGCTCGTCGAGCCGGTGCGCAATCGGGGGTTCCGGATCGTCATCGTCGACGACGAGGCGCTCGATGAGATCAGCGAGCTGCGCCATCTGCTCGAGGTGCCCGCCATGGGGCTCGTGATCGCTCGAGCCACCGACGAGGATCTGGCGGCGCTGGTGGAGAAGGTGAGAGCAATCGAGCATGCGGCGGAGGTCCCGGACGTCGCCGAGTTCCTGCTCGCCGACCGGGACTTCCACCTCGGCCTGCTTGAGCTCACCGGCAACGCGCGCCTTGTCCGCCTCGTGGGTCAGCTGCGCACCCAGACGCGGCTGATCGGGATCAAGCACCTGGCCGAGTCTGGGCAGCTGATGGCCTCAGCGCTCGAGCACCGCCCAATCCTCGAGGCGGTGCGCCGGCGCGACGCCGTGGCGGCTGAGACGCTCATGGGCCAGCACCTGGACCACACCCGCCAGGCGTGGGCAGGACGCGTCCCCGCCGTGCCGGCGGGCTCGACCGTGCTCTGAGGCATCAGCTCAGGTAGTCGCAGAGCGCTCGCGCGAGCACGAGATCTTCGGAGGCGATGCCGACGCTCTTGAACACCGTGACCTGGTCGTGATCGGTCCTGGTGATCCGCCCCGTCGCCAGGTCTGTGAGGTCAGCGTAGATCTGGCCGGCGTCGATCGCCCCCTCGGCGATCGCCTGGATGAGGTCACCCGCCTCGGCGAGGGCCGCCTCGGGGCTCTCCACGACGATCAGCGCGCGGGTCAGCGTCGCCCCGGGAAGCTCCCGCATGTCGGGCCGGTAGGCGCCGATCGCATTGACATGGACGCCGGCCGGCAGGAGCCGATCGTCGAACAGCGGCACCCGGCTCGTCGTGCACGTGCACACGATGTCAGCGTCGCTCACGGCCTCGACGCCGGCGAGCTGGGCGTGCAGTTCGCCGTCGGCCCGCAGCTCCTGCACGAGCTCCTCGGCGCGGCAGCGGTCACGGCCGACGATCGCGACGCTGTCGATCGGACGGACGGCTCGCATCGCCTCCACGTGGGCGCGGGCCTGCCGACCGGCACCAAACACGACGAGCTCGTGCGCGTCGCTCCTGGCCAGCCGGTCCGTCGCCAGCGCCGACACGGCCGCTGTGCGCCGGGCGGTGAGCGCGGCGCCGTCGATCATGAGCTCCGGGGTCAGGCCGTCGGGGGAGAAGAGCACGTATATCCCCTGGACGAGCGGGCGGCCCGCGGCGGGATTGTCCGGGGTGACCGTGACGAGCTTGACGCCCACGCCCTCCGGGCCGTGGGCCGGCATCAGTAGGAGCTGCCCGCCCGGTACCTCCAAGGCGACCCGGAGCGGCGCCTCGGCGCGATCGCCGCGAAACGCAGCCGTCAGGATCTCGACTGCGTCGGCGAACGGCAGCAGCTCGTCCAGCAGGTGTGCGGAGACGACCGGGAACGCACACCCTTCCTTCATGCAATGTAAAATGCTACATTGCGCCGGCCGATGGGGAGCCGATGCGTGATCTGCGACCGCAACCAGTCCTCGCCTCGGGCCCGACCCTAATGTCGGACCCGACCGTCACCTTGGATCCGACGCTCGCTTCGGTCTCCACCCCGGCGCTCGTCATCGACCGCGAGCGCCTGGAGGCCAACATCGTCGACATGGCCGCCCGCGCTCGCACGGCGGGGGTCGCGCTGTGGCCTCACGGGAAGACCCACAAGTGCGCCGAGATCGCGGCACTGCAGCGTGATGCGGGGGCGGCCGGGCTCACGGTGGCGACCGTCGCCGAGGCGGAGTACTTCGCGGCCGCCGGCGTTCGCGACATCCTGATCGCCTACCCACCGGTCGGGGCATGGCGACTGGCGCGCCTGACCCGGCTCGCCGCCTCGGCCTCGATCCGAGTCGTGCTCGACGACGGCGCGGTCCTGGGGGAGCTCATCGACGCCTGCCGCGCTGCCGGCGTGCGAATCCCTTACCTGTGGGAGGTCGACTGCGGCACGGGTCGGCTCGGTACCGCGCCCGGTCAGGCGACCGTCGAGGCCCTCACGGACGCGCCGCGAGCCCCCGAGTGCCCGTTCGACGGGCTGATGACGTTCGGCGGGCACGCGTACGGGGCCGAGGACGACGCCGCGCTCGAGGCCGCGGCCGCGGCCGAGCGGGACGCGCTGGCGGTGACCGCGCAGGCACTCGCCCGGGCGGGAATCGAGTGCCCCACCCGCAGCGGTGGCACGACCCCGACGATCCACCGGCTCCGCCCCGGCTCCGGGCTGACCGAGGCCCGGCCCGGCAACTACGTCTTCTACGACGCCACCCAGGTGGCGCTCGGCCTCGTCGCGCCGGAGCGGTGCGCGCTGAGCGTGCTGGCCACAGTGATCGGACGGCCGGCTCCCGACCGCGCGATTCTCGATGCGGGGTCCAAGGCGCTCGCCGCCGAGCGCATGACTCCGCGCACGCCGGACTTCGGGCTGGTCGCCGGGCATCCGCAGCTGCGCGTTGCGCGGCTCTATGAGCAGCACGCAATCGTCCAGGGTGAGGGGCCGTGCCGACTCGGCGTCGGTGACCGCGTCCGGGTTGTGCCCAATCATGCGTGCGCGGCCGCCAACCTGCACCGGGAGGCGCTCGTCGTTGAGCGCGACGAGGTCATCGCCACCTGGGCGATCGGCGCTGCCGGCCCCGGCGGCTGACCGGCGCCCCAGCACATGACGAGTCAAACGAGAGGGACTGAGGAATCGATGGAGCACCAGATCGACCCGCAGCGCATCCATCACGGGTGGGACAACACGCTGAAGCCGTCGCTGAGGATCAGCTCGGGAGACACCGTGCACTACGACCTGCTCATGGCCGGTCACGGGCAGGTGCACGAAGGCGCCACCTACGATCAGACGAGCTTTGACTTTGACACCCTCTACAACCTGCTTGGGCCGGTGTACGTCGAGGGAGCGCAGCCTGGCGACACGCTGCGGGTCGACATTCTCCAGCTCGCTCCCGGCGAGTGGGGCTGGTGCGCGATCCTGCCTGAGCTGGGCACCCTGCCCGACCAGTTTCCGGAGCCGTACCTGCGGACGTTTGATCTGCGCAACGGTCGCGAAGCCGAGCTTGTCCCGGGCGTCGGCATCCCGTTCTCGCCGTTTTTGGGCACGATGGGAACCCATCCCGACGAGCCTGCGACGGCGTCTGCGTTTCCGCCGCACAAGGGCGGCGGCAACGTCGACACCCGCCATCTCACCGTCGGTTCGACGCTGTGGCTGCCGATCTGGTGCGAGGGTGCCCTGTTCTCGTGCGGGGATCCCCACGCGATGCAGGGCGACGGGGAGGTGTGCGTCGCCGCGCTGGAGTGCGGCATGCGGGCCACGCTGCGGTTTACGGTGGAGTCCCGCACGATCCCGGTGCCGTATTTCCGCACCGCCGGGGCGCTGACCCCGCAGGTCGATGCGGGCGGTCATCACGGCGCGATGGGGATCGCCCCCGACCTGATGGAGGGGACCCGCGTCGCGGTCGCGGCGATGGTCGATTGGATCGTCGCCGAGCATGGCCTCAGCCGCCAGGATGCCTACATGCTCTGCAGCCTCGCCGGCGATCTGAAGATCCTCGAGGTCGTCGACGCCGGGATGTGGAACGTGGGTCTCACCCTGCCGTTGTCCGTATTCGTCGATAAAGGAGCGTCCAAGTGAGCGAGATCGGTTCTCATCACACCGCCGGGCCCGCCGTGGAGGGCGAGGTACTGCTGGAGGAGATGGGCTACGAGGGCCAGCTGCAGCGTGGGCTGAACGTGATGGGCAACGTCGCCCTCACGCTGTCGGACATCACCCCCACGGCCTCGCTGCTCGTCGTCGGCACCGCGGTGATCGCCACCGCCGGCACCGGTTCGGTGTGGGCATACCTGATCGGCGGGTTCATCGCGCTCAACGTCGCGCTGTGCATGGGAGAGCTGGGCTCGATGTTCCCGGTGGCGGGCGGTCTGTACTCGATCGTCACCCGTGTGCTCGGCCGGCCACTCGGTTTCCTGGCGCTGCTTGACTACATCGGGCAGGCCATCTTCCTGCCGGCAAGCGTCGCTTTCGGCGTCGGCACCTATGTCAACTCGCTGGCGCCGAGCCTGTCGGCGAACTGGGTCGCGGCCGGGATGATGATCCTCGTCGCGTTGATCGCGCTGCTCGACGTGAAGCTCAACGCGATCATGATCGGCTTCTTTTTGGCGATCGAGATGCTCGTCGTGATCGTCCTGGCGTTCGCGGGATTCCTGCACCCCCATCAGTCGCTGAGCACGTTCACCCATCCGCACATGGCGGCGGGCACCAGTGGACTTGGCCCGGTGGCGACGAGCGCCATCATCGCCGCGCTGGCCACTGCTCTGTTCTCCGTCAACGGTTATGACAGCGCGATCAACTTCTCAGAGGAGACCGAGGGATCGGCCGCGGGCGTGGGGAAGGCCGTCGTCCTCGCGGCCTCGATCGGGATCGTGTTCGAGCTCATCCCGTTCATCGGCGTGAGCCTCGGCGCTCCCCACCTGGGCCCGTTCCTGCACTCCACGACGCCGCTCACCGACGTCGTTCGGTCCTCGTTTGGCCATACGGCGGTGACGCTCGTCACCTACGGGGCGATCCTGGCGATCTTCAACGCCTCGCTGGCGATCGTCCTGCAGTTCTCGCGGGTCGTATGGGCCAGCGGACGCGACCGAGCGTGGCCGATGCCGATCTCCAAGGCCCTATCCTGGGTGCATCCGCGCTTCAAGATGCCGTGGGTGGCCACCCTGCTCGTCGGGATCCTCGGCGCCGGGCTCTGCGTCCAGTCGAGCCTGATCAGCGTCGTCACATTCACATCCGTGCTCATCATCGTGCTCTATGCGCTGATCGCGATCTCGGCAATCGTGAGCCGCTTCACCCAGAAGCAGCTCGAGCGTCCGTTCAAGATGCCGCTATGGCCGGTCTCGCCCATCATCGCGCTGGTAGGGGTGGGGGTCGCGCTCAGCCAGCAGAAGGGCTCTGACCTCATCATCGTCGCCGCCATCGCGATCGGGGGCGCGGCCTACTACGTGCTGTTCCTGATACCGCGGCACGACCGCTACTGGACTCACCTCCATGTCCCTGAACCCGAGCTCATCGCGTCTCCCGAGCCGGCTGACGCATGATCACGTCAGCCACCCGACCCCGGACGAGGCGAGGACCACGCCGATGAAGGTGTTCATCTCCGTCGACATGGAGGGCGTCACCGGGATCACCGATCCCGAGGACGTCCTCCCCGACGGGGCCGACTACGAGCGCGGCCGCGTATTCATGACCGGCGACGCCAACGCGATCGCGGGCGCGTTCGACGGCGGGGCCACAGAGGTGCTCGTCAACGACGCGCACTGGACGATGCGCAACCTGCTGCTCGAGCAGCTCGATTCCCGCGCCCGCCGCCTGATAAAGGGCTTTCAGAAGCCGATGTGCATAGTGCAGGGACTCGACGCCAGCTTCCCACGCCGCGGTGTTCGTCGGCTATCACTCGTGCGGGGGCACCGAGCACGGCGTGCTCAACCACACGCTGCTGGGGTGTCGAAGCCGACCTCCCGCATGACGTCATACCCCGCGGGCTCGCCGAGCGAGGCAATGTCGGTCATTGTCACCCAGCTGCTGATGGCGCTGCAGGGCAGCCAGCGGGGCAGCTACAGCTAGTGGTGCCGGGCCCGGAGCCCCATCCCGCGCCCGTGCCGGCACCGGACTCGCCTGAGAACTGGCCGGCGATGCTCGACGGTGAGCTCATGCGCCTGGGCGAGGCGCTGATCCCGGCCGCCGACGACGGGTTCATCCGCGGCGACGGTGCCTTCGACGCGTTCCTCGTTCGCGACGGCCGCAGCTTTGCTCGGCGCGAGCACATCGAACGACTCGGACGCTCGTGCGCAGCGCTCGGGCTCGGGTTCCCCCGCTCACCGATCCAGGCCGACATCGACCGGCTGCTTGAGCACGCGCCGCCCGGGGACGTGGTCGTCCGGATCATCCTCACCCGCGGCGGCCGGCGGTTGTGCCGCCTGGAGCCGCGGGGGGACATCGACGCGCTCCTTCGCCCGGTCCGGATGCTGCCGGTCACCTATGACCCGTCGGTCGTGCTCAACGGCGTCAAGACCCTCTCCTACGCGGCGAACATGGCGGCATCGCGCCGGGCCGTGGCGGAGGGATATGACGAGGCGCTGCTCGTCGCCTCGGCCGGGACGGTACTCGAGGGGCCGACGTGCTCGATCTTCTGGGTGCGCGACGGCCGCCTGCGCACCCCGGCGTTGAGCACCGGAATCCTCGGGTCGATCACCCGTCGGGTTGTGCTGGAGCGGATGACTGCGGAGCAGGGCATCTACCCGCTCGACGATCTCCTTGCCGCCGAGGAGGCTTTCCTCGCCTCGACCGCACGGCTGGCTCAGCCGATCGCCGCGATCGGCCAGACCGTGCTGCCGGCCGCGCCCGGCGAGGTTACGAGACAGGCGCAGACGGTGCTGGACGATGCCGTTGCCGGTGCCGGGGGCTGACGTGCGCGCGCGCGATCACGGGATCGTCATCGGACACGGGACTCCCGGTGAGCACAACGCGCTCACCGACGTGAACGGCGTTCGGGTCGGCCATTGCACGCTTCGTTCCGGCACCGGTCGACTGGTTGTCGGAGAGGGGCCGGTTCGCACCGGGGTGACCGTCATCCTGCCGCCCGGCGACGTGTGGGCCGCACCAGTGTTCGCCGGCTGTCATCGCCTCAACGGCAACGGCGAGATGACGGGCCTGGAGTGGGTGCGCGAGTCGGGAATGCTGACGTCGCCGGTCGCGCTCACGAACACTCACAGCGTCGGGGTGGTCCGCGACGCGCTGCTCGTCGATCGGCTGCGGCGCTCGCAATCAGACCTGCCGTCGCCCTGGGCGCTGCCGGTCGTGGCCGAGACGTGGGATGGCGTGCTCAACGATCTCAACGGCTTTCACGTCCGCTCCGAGCATCTCCACGAGGCGATCGCCGCGGCGGCGAGCGGAGTGCCCGAGGGTGCGGTCGGCGCCGGGACGGGGATGATCTGCCACGGCTTTAAGGGCGGGATCGGTACCTCGTCACGCGTGCGGCCGACCGCCGAGGGCGGCTACACCGTGGGGGTGCTCGTGCTCGCCAACCACGGGCGGCGCTCCCGCCTGGTGGTCAACGGGATCCCGCTCGCGCGCGCGTTCCCCGACGTGCCCGAGCCGGAGGACGTGCATGGGGTCGGACCGGGCGCCGGCTCAATCATCGTCGTCGTCGCCACCGACGCGCCGCTGCTGCCCCATCAGTGCCAGCGACTGGCCCAGCGGGCCGGTCTCGGCGTGGCGCGCCTGGGCGGAGTCGGCGAGCACACGAGCGGCGATCTCTTCCTCTGCTTCGCCATCGGCAACCGCGGGATGACGCCAGCCGCACCCCCCACAGGCGGTCCGATCTCCTTCGCGCTGTCGATGTTCGCCGACGCCCACATCACGGGCCTGTTCGACGCAGTCGTGGAAGCGACCGAGGAGGCGATCCTCAACGCGATGCTCGCCGCGCCGACGACCGAGGGCCGCGACGGGATCATCGCCCACGGGCTCGACGGCAAGCGCGTCGCCGCGGCCCTGTTAGCGGCCCGCCGCTAAGCGCCGGCCCCGAAGTTCGGGGAGGCGGACGCGCCGGGCGGCGCGGCCGGGATCGACGGCGCGCCGCGCCGGGCAGTCGCGGCCATCGAGCAGCAAATCGGCGAGCAGCCCCCGGTGAGAGGGGCGAGCGTAATCCCCAGCGTGGCGTGGGCGGTGGCGACATGCACGCCGGGCGCGCCCGGGACCGGGCCGATGTAGGGCAGTCCGTCGGGCGACAGCGTGCGCATCCCTGCCCAGTCGGCGGCCTGGGCGGGCATCGCCCAGCCGGGCAGCGCGCGGCGGGCCGCGTCGGTGATCGCCCGCAGGCGGCCGGAGGAGAGGTTCAGGCGCCGGGCCCCGAGCTCCAGCGTTCCCGACACCCGCACCGCGCCGGTGAACGCGCTGATCGCCACACGGGGCGCCTCGAGGTACAGCGCGCGGCGCGGGCTGCCGTCACTTTCGGCGATCGGGAACGTCCGGCTGTAACCCTTGGAAGAACCCCAGTCACATCGGCGCCGCCCCAGCCTTGCGGGGCGTTCGGTCGACGCACGGCGCTGGCTAGAACATCGCCTCGGTCCTCGGCGCATCCTCCGTCGAAGGAGCAGGCCCCTCACTCCCACCCGCGGTCTGCTCGGTGAAGTGTTTGCTGAGCATCGTCAACTGTCCTTGGTAGTTTGAGCCTACGTCTTCGCCATAGAGACGATCCGGCTCTTCCATCATGACCTCGAACGCGAGCTTGCAGATAGGCTGGCGGTGCTCGACCATGAACGGAACATCACGTGCTCGGACCTCCAGCGCTGCACGAGAGCCAAATCTCCGCGAATCTCTGCTGTAGCCAAAGCCCGGGTCAAAGAAGCCCGCGTAGTGAGTTCTGAGCTCGCCCGCCGTCGGGTCGTAGGCCATCATTTCGGCCGCATACCCAGGTGGCACACAGACACCCTCCGCCGAGAGAAGAAGGTAGAACGTCTCGGGCGTCAACACGACTCGACCGCCGGCCTCTGGGTGGACAGGCTCCCAGTACTCACGCCAGTCGTAATGCCTGATCTGGGCTAGGTCCAAGCGGTGGCTGCTCTTCTTGGCGCGGTAGCCGACGATTTGGCTTGGGGGGCCGCTCAGGTCGACGCTTAGGAAAAGCCCGTCCGCGATCGCGAGATCGCTGCCGGGAAGTGCGTGCGAATCCATATAGAGCAGCGGGAACTCTTCGTGAATCCGCGGCAGTTCGGCGTCGGCGACCCGGGGGTCTCCCGCCGAGATCCGAAGCTGGTTGAGGGTCATGAGTTCTTGCACCCTCACTGCAAACGACCGCGGGACCACCTCCAAGTAGAGACTGCCTTCGTAGCCGGCCGTAACCTCGTCGAACCGGTTATTGCCATCGGTGATAACTCGCGTGAAAACGTCCAGGCGTCCGGTCGAGCTCTTCGGGTTCGCCTTGGCGCGCACGTGCCCTGGAAGATGGAGTTCCTCCACCAACGGGATCAGGTATGGCCGATCAACCTCCAGCGTTGCCCCATCTCGGATATCGACCTCGTGGAGGGTCAACTCGCTCACGCGCTCCATCACCGTCGATCCGGGCATTGGCAAGAAGCTGCACCGTAACGCGTAAGCCGTCCGGCCCAACCGTAGATCAATGCTCGCAGGCTGGATGCTCGACCGAGGGATCGAATACACCGAGGTAACCCAGCCTTCGTCAATGGCTTTACGAAGCCCCTGGGATGGGAGCACGCCGCGCGGGGGCGCCTTGCGGCGGCCGTTAGTTCGGCGAGGGACGTGAAGCTCTTGCTCGCTCACGGAAGTAGTCCCCGGGGAAGGTCGCGTAGCAGTTCAGGCCGCAAACACACCGTCTGCAAGCCTGTCACTCCCAGTGCGGTCGGCGCCGAGGGTATTGCCGCAATTTGGACATGTTCCAACGCGCTCTCCCTCTGCGATGCGAGCACGTTTCTCCTGCTCCGTCATCCGCTCAGCCATGTTTGCCCAAGCTTAGGCGCTGCCGGAGGCTGACCGGGCCGTTCATCCATCGATGTTCGTGATGATCGCGGACAGAACTTCCGCGACGCCGTCGGATGCGCGGCCACCCAGCCCGTTTCGCCAAGCCCCGAAGGCAACCAACGGTCCCTGGAAGCCTTGACGAGCTGCGGCTCGAGCGTCCAGCTACCGGTACGCGGACCACGGCGGTGGGGCCGGGTCCGCGCACGAGTTCGCTGAAACGATGGTGCCGTGACAGGCTCGCCGGCGCTGGGTTCAGGCGGCGGCAACCGGGTCGCGGCTGTTGGCCTGGGGGTCGGCGCTGTCAATCGTCTTGGGGTGGGACTGGCCGCCCAGGTTGATCTGGACGGTCTTGGGCTTCTTCTGCTCGGGCTTGGCGATGCGGATCTCGAGCACGCCGCGGTCGAAGTGAGCGTCGACGCCGTCGGGATCGACGCCAGCCGGGAGCGTCAGCGCACGAGAGAAGCTGCCGAACGAGCGCTCGAGCCGGAAATAGCCCTCCTGCTGCTGTTCGCGCTCGGCCTTGCGCTCGCCGCTGATGGTGAGAACGTTGTCCTCGAGTTGAACGCTTACGTCCCCGTCAGAGAGCCCGGGGAGATCAGCGCGCAGGACATAGTGGTCGGCGGTCTCGACGAGGTCCATGGGCGGCAGCCAGCGTCGCATCGTGCCGTTGCCGCGCCCGGTCTGGGTGGGCTGATCGACCAAGGTGTTGAAGAGCCGGTTCATCTCGTTCTGGATGGTGTTGAGCTCGGCGACCGGCTCCCAGCGAATGAGTGCCATACGACCCTCCTTAGAAGCGTTGGCTTGGGTTTGCCTTTCATCACGTTCAATAGATCTCAGTCGCTTCATGTCAAGTTTTTGTTCGGGAGATCACGGTCGGGGATCACGCAACCGGCGGTGATCGGTGGGGGCGTCACCCGGCTACGCCTGGTCGGTCGCGGAGGAGCGGTGCGTGGCGGCGCGGAGCTTGCCGAGCGCGCGATTCTCGATCTGGCGCACCCGTTCGGCGGACAGGCCGATCCGCTCGCCGATCTCTCTCAGCGACTGCTCGTCACCGTCGAGCCCGTAACGTGCGCGCAGGATCGTCCGCTCGCGCTGGTTGAGGCTACCGAGCAGCGCCCCGACCTGTTCGATCTCCGAGTGATCGAGCAGCTGTTCGTAGGCGTCATCGGCGAGCGGGTCGACGAGCAACTCACCGAACGCGCCCAGCTCACCGTCGGTGCCCGTGACCGGCTCATCCATCGATTGCGGGACCCGCTCGAGCGCGAGCAGATCGCTTACCTGTCCGGGGGTGAGACCGGTGTCGCTCGCGAGCTGACGGCCGGTCGGCTCGTGCCCGTGCCGTTGCAGATAGTCGCCGTGGGCGCGCTTGAGCTGCGCGAGGCGACGGAGCGCGCGGTCAGAGACCACCATCGGCCGGGCCAGCTCTGCGATCAGCTGCTGCATCGCCTGGCGCACCCACCAACTCGCGTATCCCCAGAACGGAACTCCCACTTCCGGGTCGTAGCGCTCCAGCGCACGTAGCAGCCCCACCACCCCCTCCTGCATCAGCTCCACGCGGGTGATCGAGGGAGACCCGCGGTACACGCGAGCCACCCCGGCGATCAAGGGCAGGAACGCCTCGACGAGCTCCTCTCTGGCGCGACGGTCTCCGTCCTTGGCGGCTTGCACGAGGCGACGCTCGGTCGCGATCGGCAATCGCGGCCGCTCGCCCAGCTCTCGCAGATGCGCGGCTGAACTGGTCGGCCCGTCGATCTGGCCGCGACTCAGCTCGGTGGCGAGCCGCTGGTCGAGGACTCGCGCGTCCAGTGACTCGGTCTCGATCGCTTCGCTGTCGTGGCTGAAGCGATCGGCGTCGGCGGACATCTCGAGCTGCTCGACAGTATGCAGCGCGCCGCTCTGCTCTGAGCCGGCGAGCAGGGCGGCAAGCTGCTGTTCCTGCGCCATGTTGATCTCGCTGCTCATGGCGCGGGGCGGTTCCGGCCGATCAGGCAGCAAAGCGGGCGCGTGGCAGCACGACCGCGCGGGGCATGGGCGAGCCGAGGCTACGGCGCACCCACGCGATACGCCACCGGCGACGGACGGACATTTGGCGATCACCTCCTTTCCGGAATTGCCACACGACTCGCGAAGAAGACGGGAGCGGAGCGGTGCGAGCCCGGGGCCCCGTTGAGACCTCTACTCGAGGCGGTGGTTCGCTAGCACAGCCGACCCCGCGACCAACTTGCAGACCCCGAGCTCCACCTGACAGATGAGCCGCTTCTTCTATGTTCAAGAACCTCTGGGAGCAGAAATAGGCCGCTCGAGCCTCCTGTCAAGAGCAAGTCATCGAAATCGTGCCGATGGCCCTGCTCAGCTGCCCGGTCTAGCTTGGGTAGTGCTCGCCTCGCCCGCTCGGCGCGAGGACCGGCGGGAGCTGACCAGTTCGGCGATCCGGGCTTGGTCATGGTCGCTGGCCGCGAAGGTGACGAGCTTGTGCTCGGGGTTGTCGGCGATCTGGAGCACGACGTGCTCGAGCTGGATCTCGCCCAGAGCCGGGTGGCGCAGGCGCTTGCTCCCAGAGCCGAGAGGTGCGACGTCGTGGCGGGGCCACCAGGCGCGGACCTCGGGGCTGGCGGCGTGCAGACGGCTGGTGAGCTCATCGAAGCCGGGGTCGTCGGGGTGCCGACCCGCGGCGGCGCGGTAGCGCGCCAGCAGCGCAGAGGCTTCGTTCTCCCACTCGACCAGGGTGCTCCGGGCGTCTGGGTGGGTGAACATCCACCAGAGCATGTTGCGCTCGTGGGGCGCAAGCGCGGGCCAGTCGGTCCATAGGGCGCGGGCGGCGCGATTTGAGGCCAGCACGTCGAAGCGTCGCCCGGTGACGTAGGTCGGCCCCGGGTCGAGGCGATCAACGAGCGCCAGGACGGCGGGCGAGGCGGCCTCGATTCGTTCTGCAGCGGCTGCTGCGGGGTCACCGTGGACGAGCTCGTGCAGGTATGCGCGCTCGGCGTCGGTGAGTTCGAGCGCCTGCGCCAGGGCGTCGAGGACCTGGCGTGAGGGGCGGATGTCGCGTCCTTGCTCCAGGAACGCGTAGTAGGTGGGCGAGATGGAGGCCAGCCGGGCGACTTCCTCGCGGCGCAGCCCGCGAGTGCGCCGGCGGGTGCCGGCGGGCAGGCCGACGTCGGCGGGCTGCAGGCGCTCGCGGCGGGCGCGCAGCAGGCCCCCGAGCTCGCGCGCGCGGACCACGGTAGGCGTCGTAGGCGTCCCCGGAGCGGTCATCCTGGCATATTCAATACCACTATCAGCGTGGTGTGGTTACCGTCTGGGGCGGGGCTAGCCTGCGGCGGATGATTATTCGAAGCCTGGGCCGTGACGGCCCCACCGGGTCGGCGATCGACTGGGCCGCATGGGCATGAGCGCCCGCGCCGACATCCTCACCCATACCGAGCAGGTCCCACTCGGCAACGGGCCCCCGATGAGCGCCTACGTCGCCCAGCCCGCCGAGGACCAGGCGCGGTCGGCGGTGATCGTCGCCGGCGAGCTGTTCGGCGTCAGCGCTCACGTCCGCGACGTCTGCGAACGCCTGGCCCAACTCGGCTACCTGGCGCTTGCCCCTGACCTCTATCACCGCACCGCGCCGAGGATCGAGCTGGCGCACGACGCGGCCGGTCGCGAGCGGGGGTTCGAGCTCCTGCGGCAGATGACCCGGGATGAGGTCATCGACGACGTTCGCGCAGCGATCGAGCACGTCAGGGCGCGGGGGGTCGATCGCGTCGGCATGGTCGGTCTCAGCGTCGGTGGTCACGTCGCCTACCTGGCCGCCACCGCGCTCGATCTGGCCGCGGTAGCCGTTCTCTACGGCGGCTGGATCCCAACCACCGACATCCCCCTCAGCCGCCCCGAGCCGACACTCACCCGGACACGCGCGATCTCCGCGCGCATGCTGATCCTCGTCGGCGAGAACGACCACATCGTCCCGCGCGTGCAGCGTCAGGCGATCGGCGACGCGCTGCGCACGGCCGGTGTACGCCACGAGCTGATCGAATACCCCGGTGCGCCACACGGCTTCCTGTGCGACCGCCGCGACAGCTACGACGCCGCGGCCGCCGAAGACGCCTGGCGGCGCATCGAGACCCTGCTGGCCGACGAGCTGAGGTGAGCCACGATCACCGCACGGGTGATCTGACCAGCACCCCGCTGGTCGCACACCGCGCGCTTCGGCACGTGCCGAAGCGCACGGTGTGCCGCTGGGCTACGAAGGCGGTGCGTCCTGAGCCGGCATCACGCGCGCCGGCTCCTCCGCGACGCGGCACCAGCGCGTCAGGGCGTGGCGGCCCACCAGCGTCAGCGTCCCGTCGGCGGTGATCCAATCTCGGGCGCGCAGCTCGCTGACCAGGTCCTGTGCATCAGAGGCTTCGGGAGGCGCTCCCTGGCCGGTGCCGGCCAGCTGATTGCTGCCGGGACGTACCGCCCACCGGCCGGAGTCCAGCGCACTCAGCGCCAGACCCTGTTGACCCGTCGGGAGATCCAGTGGATGGGGCCCGGGATGAGCGGGCCGCTGGCCGGGGTTGGCGCCCTGCGCCGCCGGCGCGGAGAAGTTCGCGCCGGGCTCGTGCGCTTCGGTGTGGTGAGCCCGGGCCTGTTCCCCGCCGAATAGCGGCTCGTCGTTTGCCAGACGGTCGTTCAACCATTGGCCGGCGGCGTTGGCCGCGGTCCGGGCGCGCTCCACGTCGAGCCCGTACTCCTCGGCGACCTGTTCCAGGTCAACGTCTCCGATGCGCTGCATCGACCGGCTGATCTGATCGGCGATCGCGCGCACCCGCGCCTCGAAGCTGTCGTGTTCGCTCATGGCACGAATCATGACAGGTGGCGATCGTGGGTTCGAGCGAACCTTCGCGTGCGACCGGGTATCACAATTGACCTTCGCGTGCGACCAGGTATCACGGCTGAATCACGGTTGACACATACCTATATGGGTATGTATGGTCCCGTTCATGGCACGAGCAGCGACCACGACCGACGCGTTCAACGCGGTGGCCGAGCCCCGCCGGCGGCAGATCGTCGATCTGCTGGCCGGCGGGGAGCGGGCGGTCGGCGACCTGGTCAGCGAGCTCGGGCTCGGCCAGCCGCAGGTGTCAAAGCATCTGCGCGTACTCAGGCAGGTGGGGCTGGTGGACGTGCGCGACCAGGGGCGGCAGCGGTTGTACCGCCTCAACGGTCCCGCGCTCAAACCGATCCACGACTGGGTCAAGGGCTACGAGCGGCTGTGGTCGCAGCGCTTCGAGCTGCTGGACGACGTCCTGGAAGACCTCAACAAGGAGCAGCAAGATGACATCGGCAACTAGCGGCACGGCGAAGGTGACCCTCCCGGCCGCCGAGCAAATCCTGATCGAGCGCGAGTTCGCGGCGCCGGCGGCCATGGTGTGGCGCGCGGTCACCGAACCCGAGCTGGTACGGCGGTGGTGGCACGCCGGTCGCGGCGAGATGATGGCGTGCGAGATCGACCTGCGCGTCGGCGGTAGCTGGCGTTACGCGATGCGGCCCACCGACGGCGGCGAGGTCGTCTTCTACGGCGAGTTCCTGGAGATCGTGGCCAACGAGAAGATCGTCCAGACCGACACGTTCGCCCCGTTCCCCGACGACGCCGCAACGACCACCATGACGCTGATCGAGCGCGACGGGGTGACGCTGCTGCGCACGCTGGTGCAGCACACGACCGCCCGTGCGCGCGACATGCACATCGGCTCCGGGATGGAAGCCGGCATGCAGGATGCGTTTGACCGCCTGGAGCAGGTCGCGATCTCGCTGGCCTGACCCTCCGCCCCCACGCGGCGCCGCACGAACCGGCGCCCCGTGCGAGGAAGGCGCCAGCCTCGTGACGCCTGGCGGCGACGCTCCCTCAGATCCCCCGGCGAGGGAGGCGAGCCGGGCCCGAACCACCCCGTCCCAAGGGGGTGTGGCGGATAACGATGCACCCGCGAGCGTTTTGTCGACCACACCCCCCGGCGGCAGCAAAAACACGGAGCGCCACCACACCCCCCGGCGGCAGCGACAACACGGAGCGACACCACACCCCCCGGCGGCAGCGACAACACGGAGCGACACCACACCCCCTGCGGCAGCGACAACACGGGGCGATAAACGACCCTTCGGGCCCGCGCCGCGCGCGCTGGTCCATGATGTCCGGGTGTCGGACGATCGCAGCCGAGTCCGAGCACGGCGCATCGGCGCTCCGGCGACTCTCGTCCGAACACCGCTGGCCTGCCGGCTGTCGCCGGACGACGTACTCGCCAAACTGAGCGACGAGCCGCTGCCGTTCGCGCTGGCGGGCCGCTGGGCGGGCGGCGGCGCAGTTGTCGGCTCGGAGCCGATCGCCGTGGCCGACGACGGGGATGATCCGTTCGCGGTGCTCGACGAGCTGCCGACCGTCGCGGGCGGCTGTGGGCACGGCCCTGGCCTCGTGCCCCGCGCGCCCGAGTCCCGGGCTGCGCTCGCCGTCGGCGGCGGCTGGTTCGGATGGCTGGGCTACCGCCTCGCCGCGCGGGTCGAGCACGTTCCGGCGGGGCCGCCGCGCCCGGTGACCATGCCCGAGTTTCACCTCGCCTACTACGACAACATCCTGCGTCAGGACCCGACTGGACGCTGGTGGTTCGAGGCGCTGCTCACCGACGCGCGCGCAGCCGATCTCGGTCGCCGCCGACGCCAGCTCAGCGCTCTGCTGTCCAGCCCGCCGGTGTCCCCGGTCCACGCACCCGGCTCCGGCCCCGCTGCCCCCGACAAGAACCCATTGACGCTCGGGGCCGATGCCGCCGCGGCTCACCTCGCCGCGATCGCTGCCTGCCGGGAGCGCATCGCCGCCGGGGAGATCTTCCAGGCCAACCTCTGCGTGCGTCTGGAGGCCGCCGCCGCGATGTCCGAGCTGAGGTTGTTCGCCCGCGGAATCCGAAGCGGTCCTCCCCCGTTCGCCGCCGCCTTCTCGACCCCGCATGGGTCGATCGTCAGCCTGTCCCCCGAGCTCTTCCTGCGCCGCCGGGGCGACCACGTGATGACCGCCCCGATCAAGGGCACCGCCGCTCGCGGCGCGGGCACGACCGCGGATCAGGCGGCGCGGGCTCGATTGCTGCGATCGGCCAAGGATGCCGCCGAGCACGTGATGATCGTGGACCTGATGCGCAACGATCTGGGGCGCGTCAGCGCCTACGGCTCCGTCCGCGCGGCATCCGCGCCGACCGCCGTGGCCCATCCCGGCCTCTGGCACCTGGTCACGACCGTGGAGGGTGACCTGCGGCCGCAGACCAGCAACGCCGACCTGCTGCGAGCCACCTTCCCGCCCGGCTCGGTCACCGGAGCGCCCAAGGTCCAGGCGCTGACCGTGATCGCCGAGCTCGAGCACACCGGCCGTGAGGTCTACACCGGCGCGATCGGCTACGTCAGCCCACTGGCGGGCCTGGAGCTGAGCGTCGCCATCCGGACCCTGGAGCTGTCCGGGGACACCATGTGGCTGGGGGCCGGCGGCGGCATCGTCGCGGATTCGGACCCGGTCCGGGAGCTCGAGGAGGCGTTGGTCAAGGCGCGCTCGGTCGCGACCGCGCTCGGGATCTCGGTGATCGCCGAGTGATGACCCGGCCCGACCCCTCGCACGGCGTGTTCGAGACGTTGCTGGTCCGCAACGGACGTGTACAGGCGCTCGGGGCGCACCTGGACCGGCTGGCGGCGTCGGTGTTCGAGCTGTACGCCGCGTCGCTCCCGCATCGCCTACGGGACGAGATCCTGAGCACGGCACGAAGCCTGACCGGTGATCACAGGATGCGGATCGACACTGTGCCCCGCACCGGCGGCGCTCACGTCACCATCACCGCCTCGGCGCTCAGCGGACCGCTGGTGGCCACCGCATGTGCTGCGCCCGTCACCATCAGCGGCGGGCTGGGTGCGCACAAGTGGCGCGATCGCCGGCAGCTCGACGTGCTGGCCAAACGGGCAGGCCCGAACAGCGTCGTAGTGATCGGCGACGACGACGGCCAGGCCCTCGAAGCCGCCTGGGCCAACCTCTGGCTGCTGGAGGACGACCGCCTGCGCACCGTACCCGCCGACGGTCGCATCCTGTCCGGCGTCGCCCGCTTGCGTCTGCTGTCACTGGCGGCCCAGCTCGGCCTGCGGTCCGAGGAGGCGCCGATCGCGCTGACCGACCTGCAGCGGGCTCCGGCCATTTTTCTCACCTCGTCGCTGCGCGTCACCGCGCTCGCCTCACCGAGCCGCCCAAGCGTCCCGATCGATCCGCGGATCGCCGCGATCGCCACGGCGCTCGCCACCGGCGACTGGACCTAGGGCAACGTTCGGAAGTGGCTTGTCATTCCAGCGGCCCCCCGCGGCGCTGGCCTGACCGGCCGACACCGCGACCGCGAGTGACGGCTCGCGCCCGGTCAGCGATGATGTGCGCGATGCCATCGTCCGTCGCCGAGCTTGTCAACCCGATCGATCCCGCGGAGATCCCGGACTGGGCCCGGACGATGGCGAGCACGTTTCTCGATGACCCCGCGGGCCCGGACTTTGTCCGCCGCCGTGATCTGCTGGCGCGCGCCTGGGAGCCCGACCGCGCGTGGGGTGCCCAGGCGCACGGCAGGTGGGTGGCAACCCTGCGTACGGAGGACCGGATGCTTTCGGTGCCGGGGCTGGGAACGGCGACCGCCGACATCCGGGCTGACGCTCTGACCAACGTGACCGTGGCCGCGAGTCATCGTCGCCAGGGCCTGATGCGGCGGATGCTGACCGGGTCGCTGCGCGCGGCGCGCGAGCGCGGCAGCGCGCTGAGCATCCTGCTCGCGGCCGAATGGCCGATCTACTGGCGCTTCGGGTATGCCCCGGCGACCCTGTCGGCTGACTACGTGCTGCGCCGGTCCCGGCCCGGATCGGCCAGTGACGGGGACCCGTCACGGGTGCGGATCGTCGACACCGAGGAGTTCGGCCGCGTCGCACCGCAGGTGTTCGCGGCTGCGCGGCGCCAGCGCGCCGGGCAACTGGACCGCGACGGCACCTGGTGGGATCGAACCCTCGGTCTCGGCGACTTCACCCGGTCTCCGTCGACGCCGCCCAACCTGTGTGTGCATGAGGGCGACGCGGGGCCCGACGGAATCCTCGGCTGGAAGGCGGACGGCGGCTTCGGGCTGCTGCCGCCCTTCGGCCGGCTGGACGTCTCCTGGCTGGCGGCCGCCACCGGGGAGGCCTACCGCAACCTGTGGGCCTACCTCACCGGGATGGACATCGTCGACGAGATCCGGCTGTCCGTTCGTCCCGTGGATGAGCGGGTCCGCTGGCTGCTGGCCGACGCGCGGACGCTGGTCACGACCGGGCAGACCGACTTCCTCTGGGTGCGCCTGCTCGACGTGCCCGCCGCGCTCAGCGCCCGGCGCTACGCCGTGCCGGGTGAGGTGGTGCTGGAGGTGATCGACCGCGGCTACGACGACTTCACCGCCGGCCGCTACCGGCTGGCCGCCGACGGCGACGAGGTCACCTGCGAGCGCACCGACCGCGCGGCCGATGTGGTGCTCGACCAGCGGGCACTGGCCTCGATTTACCTCGGCGGCTTTCGCCTCGAGGAGCTGACCCTCGATGGCGCCGTCCGCGAGTACACGCCCGGGGCATTGACGCGGATGAGCGTGATGTTCTCGACCCCGCTGGCCCCCTGGGACGCGACCTGGTTCTGAGCGTGTCCGAACGCGACTGGAGAGAGATCATGTGGAGCTGCGAGCGCTGGCTGGGGCAGCGAGCTCCGCAGACGGCGGCGGCGATCCTGCGCGACGCCGCCGATGCGCTCGCCGACGATGCACGACCCGACCGCTACGGCGACGGCGGCGTGGTGGAGGAGTTCGAGGGATGGATGACGTCGATGCTCGGGACCGAGGCGGCGGCCGTGTTCCCGAGCGGGACGATGGCGCAGCAGATCGCGCTGCGCATCCACTGCCAGCAGCGAGGGCTGGACACGATCGCCTACCACCCCACCTGCCATCTCGAGATCCACGAGCACGGCGGCCATGCCCATCTGCACGGCCTCAAGGCCGAGCTGGTCGGACAGCGCGATCGCCCTCTGACCCGTGAGGACCTCGAGGAAATCCGGTCGCGAATCGGGGCCCTGCTGATCGAGCTGCCCCAGCGCGAGATCGGCGGCCGGCTGCCGGAGTGGGAAGAGCTCGGCAGCCAGGTGCAGTGGGCGCGGGACCGGGGCGCGGCCGTGCACCTGGACGGGGCCCGGATCTGGGAGTCGGCGCCGTACTACGGCCGTTCCCACGCGGAGATCGCCAGCCTGTTCGACACCGTCTACGTGTCCCTCTACAAGGGCCTCGGTGGCTTTGCCGGGAGCGTTCTCGCCGGCTCGGCGGACGTGATCTCGCAAGCCAGGGTGTGGCGCCATCGTCACGGCGGCACCCTCGCCAACCTGTTTCCGTTCGCCGCCTCGGCCCTGCGCGGCCTGGATCAGCTGGTCGTTCAGATGCCGCGCTTCTTGACCCACGCGCGTGACATCGCCACCGCGCTGTCGGCGCTGCCGAGCGTCACGATCGTCCCGGACCCGCCGCAGACGCCGCTATTCCACGTTCATCTCGCGGGCGAGCGCGACGTACTCTGGGAGCGAGCGCTCGATCTTGCGCAGACCGATCGGGTCTGGTTGCTCAACGCGCTCGAGCCCTCCGTCGTGCCGGGCGTCAGCCGGGCTGAGCTGAACATCGGCGCGCCCGCGCTCGCCGTGTCACCGGCCGAGGCGGCGCAGCTGTTCGCGGCCGTGACCGCCAGCTGATGGATGGAGATTGCATGGCGTGACTTGGTCGCCGATGAGTTTGTGCGGCGGGTACCGTCTGTGTCGGTGTGCAGACCGGCCAGTGAACTGCGAGGAGATTGGACGTGAGCTTTCAGACATCGGCCCAGACCGAGATCGAGGGCGGCCGACCGGCCGGTTCGCGGGCCGAGAGCCTGGCGCCCGCGATCGTCGCCCGGGGCCTGCGCCGGACCTTCAAGGGCGACATCGAAGCCGTGCGCGGCATCGATCTCGAGGTCGCCCGAGGTGAGGTGTTCGGCTTCCTGGGCCCCAACGGCGCCGGCAAGACGACGACCGTGCGGATGCTCTGCACGCTGCTGCCGCCGACGGCGGGCACCGCGACCGTGGCCGGCCTGGACGTCGTCACCGAAGCGGCCGCCGTGCGACGACGGATCGGCGTGGCGCTGCAGGAGATCGGCCTGGATCCGGTGCAGACCGGTCGTGAGCTGCTCGAGCTCCAGTGCGGCCTGTACGGCATCCGCGGGCCGCGGGCCAGGGCGAGAGCCGACGAGCTGCTGGGACTGGTCGGCCTCACCGAGGCCGCGCAGCGCCGGACCAAGACCTACTCGGGCGGGATGAAGCGCCGCCTGGACCTCGCCAGCGCGCTCGTGCACGAGCCCGAGGTGCTGTTCTTAGACGAGCCGACCACGGGTCTGGATCCGGCCTCGCGGATCACGATCTGGAACGAGGTGCGCCGGATCAACGGCGCCGGCGCGACGATCTTCCTCACCACTCAGTACATGGAGGAGGCCGATCAGCTCTGTGACCGCCTGGCGATCATCGACAACGGTGAGATCGTCGCTTCCGGGACCCCGGAGCAGCTCAAGGCCACGATGGGCCACGACGTGGTGTCGGTCGCCCTCGACGGATCTGATGCGGCCGCGCTGGAGTCCGCACTGATCGGGCTCCCAGGGCTCGAGCGGACGGTGTTCGCCCCGGACGGACTCGCTGTGTACGTCGAGAACGGGGCCAGCCAGATCGCTGAGATCGTGCGCCGGATCGACAACGCGGGGATAACCGTGGGCGCGATCTCGATCGCGCGACCTTCGCTGGATGATGTCTTCCTGCAGGCCACCGGGCGTCGTCTCGAGGGCCAGGAACAGAGCGCCGGTCTCGAGTCAGCAGGCGCCGCATGAACGAGATCGCCTTGCTTGGCCGTCGTGCCGTGCGCGAAGTCGGCCGCCTTCCCGAGGCGACGATCCCCACCCTGTTCATCCCGCTGTTCTTCCTGGTCGTCAATATCGGCCAGGTCTCCAAGACCTTCCCGAGCAGCACGCCGTTTCTCAAGGGCCAGGGCTACGTCGCCTTCCAGCTGCCGGTGTCGCTCATCTTCGCCGTCGCCACCGCGACCAGCGGGCTGGCGATGGTGACCGAGATCGACCTGGGCTACTTCGACAAGCTGCTCGTCGCGCCGATCCGCCGCTCGTCGATCATCTTCGGGCGCCTGACCGCCGACTTCGTGCGCTGCCTGGCCACCACGGCGCTGGTCCTGGTGGTCGGGATCGCGCTCGGCGCCCACATTCGCACCGGTGTCCTGGGAGCGATCCTGATCGTCGTGCTCTCCGCCCTGTTCGGCGTCGCCTACGCCGGGTTCGGGATCCTCGTCGCGCTGCGCACCCGCAACGTGCAGGCCACCCAATCGAGCTTCCTGCTCTTCTTCCCGCTGCTGTTCCTGACCCCGAACTTCGTTCCCTTCGATCGCCTCTCGTCATTGATGGAGACCCTCGCCCGGATCAACCCGGTCAGCTACGTGATCGTCGGCCTGCGCTCGCTGATCATCGACGGCTGGAACGCGGGCGAGATCGCCGCCTGCATCGCGGTGATCGTCGGCCTCGGCGTGGTCCTCACCGGCTTGTCGCTGCGGGTGATCGCGACCTACGATCGCTGAGCGGCGCGCCCCGTGCAGCCGGCCGCAGCCCCGGCGCGGCCTGGCTCAGGGCCCCGGCTCGGCGGCCTGGCTCAGGGCCCCGGCTCGGCGTCCCGGCTCAGGGCCCCGGCTCGGCGTCCCGGCTCAGGGCCCCGGCTCGGCGTCCTGGCTCAGGCCGGTGGCAGACGACCTGGAAGATCGAGGTGAATCCGGTCTCAAAGCCGCGACGGGCCGCGCGCAGGTAGAGCCGCCAGACTCGCATCCGCTCGGGCCCGATCAGCTCCAGCGCCCGCGCCTCATGGCTCTCCAGGTTACGCGTCCACTCCTGCAGCGTCCGCGCGTAGTCCGAACGGAAGCCCTCGACGTGGGTGGGCTCGAGGCCGGCCCGCTCGAGCGCGGCGAGGATCCGGGAGACGTGCAGTGGGGCGGCGTCGGGGAACACGAAGCGCTCTGAGAAGGGTCCCGCCTCGGGATCACCGACCCGCAGCCGGGCGATCCCGTGGTTGAGCAACCGGCCGCCGGGACGCAGAACCGAGGCCAGCAATGCCGCATAGGCGTCGACGTTGGCGCTGCCGACATGCTCGACCATTCCAATCGAGGAGATCGCGTCGTACTGCTCGCCGGCGAGATCACGGTAGTCGGCCAGCCGGATCTCCACCCGATCAGACAGGCCGGCGGCGGACACGCGACCCCGGGCCAGCTCGGCCTGCTCGCGCGACAGGGTGATCCCCGTGACCCGCACGCCATGCTCGCGCGCGGCGTGCAGCGCGAAGCTTCCCCACCCGCAGCCGACATCGAGCACGTGCTCGTCGGGCTGCAGGCCGAGCTTGGTGCAGACGAGCTCGAGCTTGGTCGACTGCGCCGCTTCGAGCGTCTGCGCCCCGCGGGAGAAGATCCCGCACGAGTAGGTCATCGACTCGCCGAGGAACAGGCGAAAGAACTCGTTGGACACGTCGTAGTGGTAGGCGACGGCGCGCTGATCACGCTGCCGGCTGTGGCGCCGGCCCCGCGGTCGCAGCTCGGCCCGCGGCGGGCGAGGCAACGAGCGCAGCGCGCCCGCGCGGACGGAGGCCGCGGCGAGGCGCAGCTTGCCGCGCGTGTCCAGCGGCGGCACCTGATAGCCGTCGAGCAGGTCCAGCGCCGCGTCCATGTCATCGACCTCGATCTCGCCGCTGACGTAGGCCCGGCCGAGACCGAGCTGACCCGGGGCGCGCAACACGTGGCCAAACGCCTTGGGCGAGCGAATGCGAAAAGTCGGGCCGCCGTGGCCGTTGCTCGGCCCCAGCGCGCTCCCGTCCCACAGGGCGATCGTGAACGGACGCTCGGGAAGCGTCTCCGCGAGCGCCTCGCGGAGCGGGAGGGTAGCCGGGGAGCTCACGGCTACGCCGGGCTCGCGAGCTTGCTCGTGCGTTGCTCGGGGCTCGTCCAGACGACGTCCCAGGCCAGGCCGAGGCGCTCGAGGCCGCGGATCACCAGCGCGGAAGGGTCGATCTGCCAGCGCTCCATACCGTGTCCGGCGGCGGTCGGAAACGCATGGTGATTGTTGTGCCAGGCCTCACCGAGCGAGAGGGGGGCCAGCCAGGCGAGGTTGCGCGATTCATCGCTGGTCGCGAAACGGCGGCGGCCGAAGAAATGGCACAGCGAGTTGATGCTGTAGGTGACGTGATGCAGGATGAGCATCCGGACCGCGCCGCCCCACAGCAGGCCGGTCAGGCCGTCGCGCAGTCGGCCGCCGAACAGCACGCCGAGCCCGAAGGCCATCGCCAGGCCGCCGATCGCCCACAGCAGGAAGGTCCGGTCCACCCAGCTGACCACCGGGTCCTTGAGCAGGTCAGGGGTGTAGCGCGTGCGACGTCCGCGGTGGGTGTGGATGAACAGCCAACCCATGTGGGCGTGCAGCAGGCCGCGCACCGCACCAGCCCAGCCGGAGCCGTGTCCGACGTGGGGGCTGTGCGGGTCGCCCTCCTGGTCAGAGAACGCGTGGTGCTTGCGGTGGTCAGCCACCCAGGAGATGACCGGACCCTCGATCGCCGCCGAGCCGAGGATCGCCAGCAGGCCGCGAACCGCCGGTGTGGTGCGAAACGCACGGTGGGTGAACAACCGATGAAAGCCCACCGTGACCCCGATCCCGGTCAGCGCGTACATGACCAGGAAGACGAAGATGTCGTTCCAGCCCAGGAAGCTGTCCCACAGCTGCCAGACGACGAAGGCGAGGCTGATGACGGGCAGCCCGGTCACGATGCCCGTGATGATCCGGTCGCGACGTTCGCTCTTGACGGGCTCGACGTCGTCCTCGGTGGCGATGGCTGACATGCTGCCCTATTGAACCAGACGCCGCCTTAAGGCTCCCAACATCGCATCTGACGGTCTTGTGCGGCCGTCCCGCGGCGCCAGACCCCACCGGCAGCCGCGTCAGAGCAGACGGATGTTGATCGCGGCGCCGCTGGCACGAGCGCTGCCGGGCGCCACTGACTGCCCGAACACGCGCAGCAGATGGTGACGGCCCCAGTGTCGCGGACGGGTCACCGTGCCCACGCGGCAATGGGCGCGCCGCAGGGCGCTGCGGGCCCGAACGAGGCTGAGATGCCTCAGACGGGGCGCCATGCACCGCACGACGCTCGCGCGGGGCTGGCCGACGCCACCGCTCGCGGCGCTGATCGGATATGACGACAAGGCCTGGTCCTGCACCGCGGTCGCACCGGGAGTCACGGCGGCCCGCGCGCGGGCGCCCTTGGTGAAGGTCCAGAACCTGCCCGACGGCAGGCCCTCGACGGTGGTGCCGTCAGCGGGGGTGGCGAGCAGGTGATCGAGCGGGTTGCCGACGTTCTGCAGGTCCCATTCGTCGATCGTGATCGACGGCTGCTGGCCGCCGAACAGGCTCCAGTCGGTGATCGCAAACGCCGTGCCGCCGGCTACCCGGTAGGGCTGGCCGGTCGTCGTGGTGACGAAGGTGCCGCTGGCGGGATACGGCGGCAGGGCGGCGAGCTGTGCGGCCGTGGTCATCGTCACCGGCTGGGCGCCGCCGAAGCCGGCCCAGCTGGAGACGAGCATCGCCGCGCCGCCGGCCACCCGGTAGATGTTCGGATCGCCACTGGCCTCGATGAAGGTGCCATCCGCGAACGGGCTCGGCGGCGACCCGCTGGCGGTCGCGCTGTTGAGGTAGTCCGTATCGATGTTGATCGTGACGCCGCCGTAGGTCTCGTTGTGACCGCCGACGTACTGGCGGATCCGGTGCGCGCCGGCCCAGTCCCCGCTCGGCACGTAGGAATCGTTCGTGGTCGCCTGACCGTCCCAGTGGGCGATCCAGATGTGGTCGGGCTCGGTGTAGCCGGTGCCGTACTGCGAGACGAGATCGCTGATCCCCGACGAGGCGCTCGAATACACCCCGGACTGGTAGCCGTCGGCGTGCAGCTGGCTCGTCCAGCCGCTGAGGAAGTCCAGCACGGTCGTCGAGTTCGCGCTCGAGCGGGAGTACTGCTCCATGTCGTCATAGATCGGACTGCCCGCCGGAACTCCTAGCGCCTGGGCCTGGCTGACCGCGTCATTGGCGGCCGCGGCCCCCTGGGCGGAGGCCTGGCTGGGGGTGATCGACCGGCATGTCCCCGAGCATGCTCCCGGGGCCTGCAGTCCGACGTAGGTGGGGATCAGATGCCATCCGGCGGCCACCTCCCCACTTACCCAGGACGGGTTGAGGTTGGGCTGTGCGCACGCCGCGTTGACCCCGCCGATGTAGACGCCGACGGCGCGATAGGGCGAGGCCGACCAGGCGTTCATGGCCGCGGTGGAGGGTGTCGTGCAGGCATCGAAGCCCTTGCCGGCGTAGGTGACCGCCGCCGAATGGAAACTCGCGCTGCCCCGCCGGGGGGCGAAGGCTGCCCGCGGGCCAGACGTCGGGCGCGGTCGGCGCGTGGACGGCGCCGTGGCCCGCAGACGGTGATGAAGCAGGCCCGACATCAGCGCCCGAGGTCCTGACCAGGTGGCGGTGACCACGACCCCAGCGGTCGGGACCGCGAACGTGTCGATCGCTCCCGCCCCGGGGTTGATGCGCCCATGCACACCGCTCGCGGCACCGGCGACCAGCGGGCGGACGAGGATCGCCTCGGTCCGGCCCGCGGCGTGAGCCGGGCAGCTCTGGCGCGGCCCGGGGGTGCCGAGATAGACGGCATGCCGGTTGAAGCGGACGCAGGTCCGGGGTGAGCGCGCGAGGTCGAACACCGGCCACGCGGCCGGAGCCGCGAGCATGTATCCGCGGTAATGCAGAGTCCGGGTTCCAGCGCGCGCGAGCGCGGATGGGACCACCAGCATCATCATCAGGAGCGCAACCAGGCCGGCCCTCCCGGCACGCAGATGACGTCGGCGGCTCAGCTTTAGACTGGGCCTCACCAAGCCGAGTCTAACCGCCCACTTCGATCTGTGAACAGAAAAGCGGGCGATGGTCAGAATGTCCACCGCGCAGCGGTCTTAGATCAGCCGCCGCCGTCCTGCGCCTTGCTCTGGTCGGCGTCGCTCTGGGCTTCGAGCTTCTCACGCAGGTAGCGAGCCTTGTCAGCGCGGCGCTGGTGGGTGAGCGCGGTCTCGTCGCTGGCGGCATCGGCTTGGGCAACGCGCTCGGCCTGCTCCTGGGCCTGCTGGCGGCGCAGCAGCGCCTCCGGCGTGGGGTCGGGCTGATCCATCGCTGCCACGATACGGCGCGCGGGCAAACGCCACCTAAGAACGCCACGGTGACAGCTCGAGGCGCTAGAAGCTAGATTGCTTCCGCCCGGCCGGACGCCGGGTTCCCAGCGAACAGGAGATGTGCTCATGAGAGCCGTGGCATCGGCAGTGGTGATCGCCGCGCTCGCTCTGGCCGGTTGCGGTTCGAGCAGTTCCGCCCCACCGAGCTCGAGCGCGTTCAGATCCGCCTTCCGGACCGAGAAGACGGCCTTCCGCCAGCTCGGTCTCGAGCTTCAGCAGGCGATCACCGGAGCGAAGGCCAAGACCGACGCGCAGCTGGCGACGGAGCTCGGCGCCCTGTCTGGGCGCGCCTCCCAGCAGGCGTCGCGGCTGGCCAGGCTCAAGCCACCGGCCAAGTTCATGACCTCGCTCACGCAGCTGGCGGGCGGCTTTCAGGCGGTATCCGCAGACCTGAAGGCGATCGCCGCGGCTGCGGGCAAGCACGACGGCGCGGCGGCCAAGACCGCGACCGAGACCCTGCTCACCGATGCGGCAAAGGTCAGGACCGCCGACGACGCGATCACCAAGGGCCTCGGGCTTCCCGCCGCGGGTTGAGGGTGGCTGGGGGTCGCCCCCTCGCCGGCCGGCTCGACGCGTCGGTAGGGTTTCCGAAGTGAGCCGAATCGTCCGCTACGCGAGGATGACCGACCTGCCGTGATGTACTGCACGGTCGTCCATGACGGCGGCCCGGACGAGGTCGCGATCGAGGAGCCGCTCGAGATCCGCGTCGACGGCGTCCCGCTGGCGGTGACGATGCGCACTCCGGGCCACGACGAGGAGCTTGCGCTCGGCTTTCTCTACGGAGAGGGACTGATCGACAAGCCGCACCGGGCCGGGCTGACCGAGGACCTTGCCGCCAACACCGTCGAGGTGAGCGGACCGCTGATCCGCGACCCGGGTGCGCGCAGCTTCTACACGAGCTCCTCGTGCGGTGTCTGTGGCAAGGGCGCGCTGGCGCAGGTCGCCGTGGCCAGCCGGGCGCTCGCGGACGGGCCGGTGATCGCGCGCGCGCTCGCCGCTGCGCTTCCGGGGCGGCTCGAGCAGCCGGGCTTTGCGCGCACCGGAGGGCTGCACGCCACCGGCCTGTTCACGGCCGCGGGTGAGCTGCTGGGCACCCGCGAGGACGTCGGACGCCACAACGCGATGGACAAGGTCATCGGCCATGCTCTGCGCGACGGCGGGCTGCCGCTGCACGGCCACGTCCTCTGCGTGAGCGGCCGGCTCTCCTTCGAGCTCGTTCAGAAGGCGGCGGTGGCGGGTGCGCCGATCCTCGTCGGCGTCGGCGCGCCGAGCTCGCTGGCCGTCGAGCTGGCCGCCGATCGCGGCCTCACCCTATGCGGGTTCGCGCGCCGGGGCTCGATCAACGTCTACACGCGGCCGGAGCGGATCAGCGGCTGAGGGCGCCGTCAGGCCGGGTCGGATCTGCGAGCGGCCGGCTCAGGCGGGCGCTGACGCCAGCCGGGCCAGCTCAGGCGGGCGCGGACGCCAGCCGAGCCAGCTCGGCCAGCTCCTCCTCGCAGGACCAGGCCCCGACCGACGCCCGCAGGTAGCTGTGCGACGGGATGCTGCGCACCGCGAAACCGGCCTGGGCGAGGCGGCTGACCTCGGCGTCGGGGTTGTCCGCGTGCCAGGAGACCAGGGTGGTGCGATCGCGCGGACCGACCGTGAGCCCGCGCTGGGCGAGATCGGCCGCGAGCCCGGCGGCGAGATCAGCCGAGCGGGCATGCACCCACTCCCAGCCGGCCTCTTCCAGCACCGCCATCGAGGCCAGCGCCCAGGTGCTGCGCAGTCCGGGCGGGAAGCCGAGGTCCAGGCGCTTGGCGGTCTGCACCGGTCCCGATCGCAGCGGATCCCGGGGGTCGGCCAGCGAACCGTAACCCGGCCACGGGACCGTGAGCTCGTCCAGGGCCTCGGGCGCGACATAGAGACAGCCGCTGCCCTCGGGCCCCGACAGCCATTTCTGGCCCGAGGCGGCGTAGTAGGCGCAGCCCAGCGCGGCGACGTCGACCGGCACCGCGCCGATCCCCTGCGCCGCGTCGAGCAGGAACGGGACCCCGGTCGCGCGCAGGCCCGCGGCATCGATCAGCCGCCCGCTGACCCAGGACACGTGGGAGGTGGCGATCAGGCGGGTGGCCGGGGTGGCGGCCGCGGCCAGCTCGGCGAACGGCGCCACCCGCACGATGATCCCGTGCCGGCGCTGGGCGCGCGCGAGCGGAGCCAGCAACCCGGGATGCTCCTCGTCACTGGTGAGGATCTCCTCCCCGGCGCGCAGATCCAGACCCGTGATCACCGTGTTGACGCCATCGGTGGTCGAGCCGGTCAGGGCGACCGAATCGGGCGCGCAGTGCAGCACGCCCGCGTAGCCGGCGCGCAGCCGCGCGGCCAGGTCCATGATGCCCTCGAAGTACGCCTTGCCCGCGCGCCCGCCGGTCACCTCGACTTCGATGCGCTGCTTGACCGCCTCGGCGACCCGCCGGGACAGCGGCCCCTCGGTGCCGGCGTTCAGGTAGGAGACCCGCTCGAAAACCGGGAACTCGGCGCGAAACCGGGCAGCGTCGATCATCGGCACAGGCTTCCCCGTCAGCCGATCGCCAGGCCGGCCTTGCGGCACTCGGTGCTCAGTGCCCGGGCGGCTGCGCCGCCGATACCGCCGGGCTGATCGACCCCGGCGCAGAGCGAGCGCGCAGCAGCGCCGCAGCGGTTGATCGTCTCGCCCCCGGTCGAGTACGCCAGTCCGACCGAGATGCATCCCCGGCCGGAATGGCTTTCGCCGCTGGTCAGCGAGATCGCCAGCACGACCACGAGCGCCGCGACGACGGCGAGCACGCCTGAGACCATGACCTTCTCTCGCGCGCGCAGGGGATAGGGGGCGCGGATCGCCCAGCCGTGCCCAGGCGGCAGGATGAGCATCGGCCTAGCCTAACGCGGCCCGTCTGGGCTGGACGGGCGGCGCCTGGGCTGAATGGGCGGTCCCCTGGGCTGAATGGGCGGCCCCCTGGCTGGACGGGCGGTCCCCTGGGCTGGACGGGCGCTCAGGACCCGCGCACGAGCAGCCCGGGCGTCAGCTCGGCCGGCCGGGTGTGGCCGGTGAGGCCGATCGTCAGGTCGAGCTCGGCGAGCAGGCCGCGCAGGACCGCGAGCACGCCGGCCTCGCCGCCCGCGGCCAAGCCCCACAGATAGGGACGGCCGACGAGCACCGCATCGGCGCCCAGCGCGAGCGCCTTGACGATGTCGGCCCCGGAGCGGACCCCGCTGTCGAGCAGGATCCCCAAGTCATCACCGACGACATCCACGACCGCCGGCAGCGCATCGAGCGACGCGATCGCCCCATCGACCTGGCGGCCGCCGTGGTTGGAGACGATGACCGCATCGATCCCGTGCTCGCGAGCCGCGCGAGCGTCGTCGGGGTGCAGGATGCCCTTCAGGGCCAGCGGCAGGGTGGTGCGCGAGCGCAGGAACTCGAGGTCGGCCCAGGTGAGCTTGGGGTTGGAGAACTGCATCACGAACTGGCCCACGGCCGCCTGCGGGTCCTCCTCCGGTGACCGATCCAACAGCCCGCGGAAGACCGGATCCGACACGTAGTTGGCGATCCCGATCCCTTCCAGAAACGGCTGCCACGCCTGCTGCAGGTCACGCGGCTTCCAGCCCGGCAGAAAGGTGTCCACGGTGACGATCACCGCCCGGTAGCCGGCCGCCTCGGCCCGGGAGACGAGGCTGGCAGCGAGGTTCCGGTCCCCGGGCCAGTAGAGCTGAAACCATTTCGGTCCGCCGCCCTGAGCGGCGATCGCCTCCAGCGGGTGCGAGGAGACGGTGCTGACGGCCATCGCCAGCCCGACCGCGCCGGCCGCTCGCGCGACCGCGAGCTCACCCTCCTCGTGCACGATCGACTGCACGCCGATCGGGGCCAGGGCAAGCGGCGCGGGCAGCTCGGTGCCGAGCACCGTGACAGCGAGATCGCGGGTCGACACGTCCCGCAGCATCCGGGGCACGATCCGCCACCCAGCAAACGCGGCCTCGTTGGCGCGCATCGTGTCCTCGCGGCCGGCGGCACCGAACACGTAGTCAACGGCCCGGGGCTCGGCGTGGGCGCGCACCGCCTCGGCCAGCGCGCTGATCTCCACCGGCTGCGCCGGGGTCTCGCCGGCCATCCCCCGCAGGAAGATCTCCGCCTGGTAGGCGGCGAAGGGCGGCCCGATCGGCGGCGGATCGGTTACTCGTGCTCCTGGAGCTCGCGCTTGAGTACCTTGCCGGTCGGGTTGCGCGGCAGTTCGTCGATGAACACAACCTCGCGCGGGACCTTGTAGTTGGCCAGGTTGTCCTTGACATGGGCTTTGGCCTGCTCGGCGGTCAGCTTCTGTCCCTTGCGCACGACGATGAACGCCTTCAGCCGCTGCCCGAACCGCTCGTCCTCGACGCCGATCGCCGCGACCTCCGCGACCGCCTCGTGCCCGGCGAGCAGTTCCTCGATCTCGCCGGGGAAGACGTTCTCGCCCCCCGACACGATCATGTCGTCGTCGCGGCCGTCGATGAACAGCAGCCCGTCGTCGTTGAAATGTCCGACGTCGCCCGAGGACATCAGGCCGCCGATCTGCTCCTTGGTTTCGCCGCCGGTGTAGCCCTCAAACTGCGCGGCGTTGCCGACGAAGATGCGCCCGGTGGCGCCGGCGGGCAGCTCGTTGCCGTCCTCGTCAAGGATCTTGACGATCGACCCGCGGACCACGCCGCCGACGGTGGCGGGCTCGAGCTTGAGGTCGGCCGGCGTGGCGATCGTCGCGTAGGAGACCTCGGTCGAGCCATACAGGTTGTAGACCACGGGTCCAAACGCCTTCAGCGCCCGCTTGCACAGCTCGGCGCCGAACGCCGAGCCGCCGACGAAGATGATCTTCAGCGCCGTGGTGTCGGCCGCCTTGACCTTGTCCTCGCCGAGGTCGAGGATCCGCGCGAGCATCACCGGCACCACGATCAGCGCGGTGGCTCGGTTCTCGCCCAGGCTCCGCAGCGTGACCTCGGGGTCAAAGCGCCGCCGCATGACGAGGGTCGAGCCCAGCGCGAGACCGAGCGCCATGTGGCCGATGCCGAGCGCGTGGAACATCGGCACGCACAGCTCGGTGACCTCGCGGGCGCGGAATGGCACCTTGCCCAGTAGGCCGCCGATCACCGACAGCGACTTGGGCTCCGAGCGCGGCGCCCCCTTCGGGGTGCCGGTCGTTCCGCTGGTGAGGATCACGACCTTCGGCGCGACCCGCGGCTTGGGGGGCGGCTCGGTCGAATGGGCGAGGATCAGCGCGTCGAGCGTGTCCTGGTCATCGCGCTCGTCATCGTCGGTCCAGGCGCGCCAGCGGCCGTGCGGCGAGTCCACGCCCTCGAGCATCTGCCCGTACTCGTCGTCATGGACCAGCAGGTCGGTGCCCTCGCGGCCGGCGACCACGCGGATCTGCGGGCCGGCGAAGGAGGTGTTGAGCAGGATGATCCGCGCGCCGCACTTGGCGGCGGCGAACATCGCGTCGAGGAAGCCGCGATGGTTGCGCGCCAGGATGGCCACGCCGTCGCCGGGCTTCAGACCCTCTTCACGCCAGGCGTTGGCCAACGCGTTGGAGCGCAGGTCCAGCTCGCGGTACGTGAGCTCGCCGCGTTCGTCACGGATCGCCACCTGGTCGCCGTGGCGAATCGCCCCGATCGTCACCGAGCCGGCCAGCAGCCCGTAGCGCTCAAACGCGATCAGCATCTGCGCGATGCGATGGGGCAGCTCGGGCCGCACGAGGCCGCTGCGGATGCACAGGGCGACGTAGCAGGCCTCGTCGCCGAAGCGCCCGGCTAGCTTCCTGCCGCCGCCCAGCAGCCCTCTGACGTCCACGTCTACGATGATCTCCTCCTCACGGCCGGTCGCAGGCTATGCCATGCTCGCCGGCCATGTCGGCGCGCTGGCTACTTGACCGGAGATCGGGGTAATACCCGAGCCGTGACCTCCTCACTCATCACCCTGCCCGTGCGGCTGGGGCTGCGCGGGGCGCAGCTGGGACTCCAGATCACCGCCGCGGTGATCGACCGTGCGCTCGGCGTCGTCGGCGTCGTGGCCGATGCGACCACTCGGGCCGACACGCCGGGCTTCGATCTCGACGGCGAGCCGTTGGGCGGGATGCCCGTCCCGCCGCCCCCCGCCCCGCCGCCCGCGCCGCCGTCACCCGCGCCGCCGTCACCCGCACCCGATCCTGCGCCGCCGCCCGCGCCGCCCGCCCCGGAGCCACCCCCGGCCCCCGGAGTCCCTCCCGAGCCACCGCCGCCGCCCGAGCCACCGCCGGCGCCGCACATCTTCGCCGAGCCCGACCTCGTGCACAGCGTGGCCGAGACGGGCGCTGAGAACGGCGCCGGGGCCACGGTCCACGTCGACGCCCCCTGGGAAGGCTATGACCAGCTGCGGGGCGCCGACATCGTGGACCGGATCGTCGGCGCCGACGTTGCGCAGCTCGCCGCCGTCGAGCTGTACGAGCAGTCGGGACGCAAGCGCAGGACCGTGCTCGATGCGGTCTCGCGGGCGCTGCGCGCCGCTCCCGGTCAGTAGCGGTTACGAGGGCGGGCCTGCCCGGGGGCGCGGGGCGGCGCTCCCGTTACGAGGTCAGCACAGACCGCGCCCCCGCGAGCCTGACCGCGCGTGACAGCGACGCCACGTCGTAGGCGTCCTGGTAGCGATGCCCGTTGATGAAGAAGCTCGGGGTGCCCGACACGCCACTGAGATCGGCTGACTCGACATCCTGCGCGATCCGAACTGAGCCGTGCCGCCTGCGCAGGTCAGCCTTGAAGCGATCGTGATCGAGACCGAGCGCGTCCGCCTCGGCGAGCAGGTCGCGCACGGTCAGGCGGTCCTGATGGGAGAGCAGCGCGTCGTGCATGTCCCAGAACCGCCCCTGGGCCGCGGCCGCCTCGGCCGCCTCGGCGGCGAGCTGGGCGTGGGGATGGACATCGTTGAGTGGGAGGTGGCGCCACACGTAGCGGACCTCGCCGAAGTCACGCAGGACCTCACGGATCGCCGTCTCGGCCCGGCCGCAGAACGGGCATTCCAGATCCCCGTACTCGAGCAGGGTGACCCGGGCGTCGTGCGGCCCGCGAATGTGGTCGCGCTCGGGGTCGACGGCGACGGCCAGATCGACGATCACCGGCGAGCTGCCGACGATCGCTCGCAACCGCAGCCTCCGCGGGAGCTTGCGCGTCAGCCGCAGGACGATCGCGGAGCCCAGCGGGCCCCCGATCAGCGTGCTGAGGATCCCGAGCTTGGCCTGCGCCAGCTGCGGACCGGTGAAGGCCAGCGTGGCGATCAGCAGCGACACCGTGAAGCCGATACCGGCGATCGCGGCGCCGCCGAGCACCGAGCCCCATCCGACCGGCGGCAGAACCCGCCCTCGAGACCCGCGTCCGACCAGCACCGTCGCCAGCGAGATCCCCAGCGGCTTGCCGAGCAGGTAGGCGGCGATGATCCCCAGCGTGATCGGCGAGCCGTAGGCGTTGGCGAGAAAGCCCCCGTTGAGCGTGATCCCGGCGTTGGCCAGCGCGAACAGGGGGACGATCACAAAGCTCGTGAGCGGGTGGTAGATCTGCTGGTAGCGCTCGTTGGGCGAGGTCGCGGAGCGCAGGCCGGCTCGGGCCGAGCGCGCGAACTCCGAGGTCGGCTGCTCACGGAAGACGCGGAACAGGTCGGTGGCCCGCTCGAGGTCGGCCCGGTTGGCTGGGTAGGCGATGGTCAGCAATCCCATGATCAGACCGATGACCACGGGGTCGATCCCCGAGCGCTGCAACGCGACCCAGGCGGTGACGCCGAAGACGGCGTAGAGCAGGCCGATCCGGATCCGGGCCGAGCGCATCGCGACCAGGACGGCCAGCGCGCCCCCGGCCACCGCGAGCGCGCTCACGTCGACGGCGGCCGTGAACACGACCGTGATCACCACCAGCGCCACCAGGTCGTCGACGACGGCGACCGTGAGGATGAAGGCGCGCAGGTTGTCCGGGAAGCGTCGGCCGACGAGCGCGAGCATCCCCAGCGCGAACGCGGTGTCGGTCGACATCGCCGCCCCCCAGCCTCCGCGCGAGCCGCCCGAGCCGTTGATCAGCAGGAAGATCAGCACCGGAAGGACCATCCCCCCGATCCCGGCGAGCATCGGGAGCAGCAGCCGGCGCCGGTCGCGCAGCTCGCCGAGGTCAAACTCGCGCCGGGCCTCGAGCCCGGTCACGAAGAAGAAGAAGGTCATCAGGCCGTCGTTGACCCAGTGGCGCAGGTCCTGGGTGATGCCCGAGCCGCCGATCCGGATCGACAGCGGCGAGCTCCAGACGCGGCCGTAGGAGCCGGCGTCCAGGTTGATCCACAGCAGGGCGATGATCGCGCCCGCGGCGAGGATCGCCGCGCTGCCGGATTGCGTGCGCATGAAATCGCGCAGCGGCGCCTCGAGGTTGCGCGCCCACGCCGTGCGGCCGGCGAGGGGACGGCGCTCGTCGACCACCTCGGCCGGCTGCGGAAGCTCTGGGGGGATCTCGGCCGTGGACACTCCCGGCTCAGCCTAGAACCCGCTCGAGCACGGCGAGAACCCTTCCCGGGCCCCCGATTCGCACCGCCCCGCTAAGATAGCGGAGCTATTTCCGAACATCGTGTGCGTCAAAACTCCGAGGAGCCCTGCCATGCCCGCCACTGAACCGCTCATCTTCGACGCGATCCGTACGCCGCGGGGCAAGGGCAAGGTCAACGGCTCGCTGCACGCGACCAAGCCGGTCGATCTGGTCGTGGGGCTCATGCACGAGATGCTCAGCCGCAACCCCGAGCTCGACCCCAGCCGGGTCGACGACGTAGTGCTCGGCTGCGTCTCGCCGATCGGCGACCAGGGCGGCGACATCGCCAAGACGGCCGCGATCAAGGCCGGCCTGCCCGACACCGTTTCCGGGGTCCAGCTCAATCGCTTCTGCGCCTCGGGCCTGGAGGCGGTGAACATCGCCGCCCAGAAGGTCGCCTCCGGCTGGGAGGACCTCGTCCTCTGCGGCGGGGTGGAGTCGATGTCGCGCGTCCCGATGGGCTCTGACGGGGGCGCCTGGGCGCTTGACCCCGAGACCAACTACGACACCTCGTTCGTGCCCCAGGGGATCGGCGCCGACCTGATCGCGACCGTCGAGGAGTTCGGCCGCGACGACGTCGACGCCTACGCCGCGCGCTCGCAGGAGCGTGCCGCCGCCGCACAGGCCGCGGGTCGCTTTGACAATTCGGTCATCCCGGTGCTCGACATCAACGACCAGGTCGTGCTCGACCGTGACGAGTTCATCCGCCCGGGCACGACCGTCGAGACCCTCGGCGGCCTGAAGCCCTCCTTCCAGGCGATGGGCGAGATGGGCGGCTTTGACGCCGTGGCGCTGCAGAAGTACCACTGGATCGAGAAGATCAACCACGTCCACACGCCCGGGAACTCGTCGGGCATCGTCGACGGAGCGTCGCTGGTGGCGATCGGCAACGAGCAGACCGGCGCCGACCTCGGCCTGCGGGCGCGGGCCAAGATCCTCGCCACCGCCGTCTCGGGCGCGGACCCGACGATCATGCTGACCGGTCCCGCCCCGGCCTCCAAGAAGGCGCTGGCCAAGGCCGGGCTGACCGTCGATGACCTGGACCTGGTCGAGATCAACGAGGCCTTCGCGGCCGTCGTGCTGCGCTTCGTGCGCGAGATGGAGCTGGACATCGAGAAGGTCAACGTCAACGGCGGCGCGATCGCCATGGGCCATCCGCTCGGCGCGACCGGGGCAATGATCCTCGGCGCGCTGGTGGACGAGCTCGAGCGCCGGGACAAGCGCTACGGGCTGGCCACGCTGTGCGTCGGCGGTGGCATGGGCATCGCGACGGTCATCGAGCGCGTCTGACGCGCCTGGGCGCCGCGACCCGACTCAAACCCAACGAGAGAGAACCGCATGAGCGAGAGCACGATCCGCTGGGACAAGGACGATGACGGAGTCGTCATCCTCACCCTTGACGACCCCAACCAGTCGGCCAACACGATGAACGCGGCCTACGGGGCGTCGATCACCGCCGTCGTCGACCGGCTCGAGGCCGAGAAGGACGAGATCACCGGCGTGATCATCGCCTCGGCCAAGAAGACGTTCTTCGCCGGCGGCGATCTCAACGACCTCAAGACCGTCACCCCGGAGACGGCGCTCCAGTTCGCCGGCTGGGTGCGCGCCAACAAGGCCGTCCTGCGACGCCTGGAGACGCTCGGCAGGCCGGTGGTGGCCGCGATCAACGGCGCGGCGCTCGGCGGCGGGCTGGAGATCTGCCTGGCCTGCCACCACCGTGTGGCGCTCGACGACGCCAAGGTGCAGCTCGGCTTTCCCGAGGTTCAGCTCGGCCTGCTCCCCGGCGCCGGCGGCGTGACCCGCACCGTGCGGATGTTCGGAATCGTCAACGCGCTGATGCAGCTGCTGCTCCAGGGCCAGCGGATCCGCCCCGGCAAGGCGCTGGAGATGGGCCTGGTGGACGAGCTCGTGCCGACCCGCGAGGAGCTCATCCCGGCGGCCAAGCGTTGGATCGCGGCTAAGGCGGGCGGGGATCCTGTGAAGCAGCCGTGGGACGCGGACCCGAAGTACAAGATCCCCGGCGGCACCCCGTCGAGCCCGTCCCTGGCCCAGAACCTGCCCGCCTTCCCGGCCAATCTGCGCAAGCAGATCAAGGGCGCCAACTACCCCGCTCCGGTGCACATCATGTCGGCCGCGGTCGAGGGCGCCCAGGTCGACTTCGACAACGCGTCGGAGATCGAGGGCCGCTACTTCGTGGACCTGGCCGCGGGCCAGGTGTCCAAGAACATGATCCAGGCGTTCTTCTTCGATCTGCAGCGGGCCACCGGCAGTCGCGGGCGCCCCGAGGAGCTCGAGACCTTCGCGCCCGCCAAGATGGTCGTGCTCGGCGCCGGCATGATGGGCGCGGCGATCGCCTACGTGTCGGCCAAGGCGGGCATCGAGGTCGTGCTCAAGGACGTCGATCAGGCCGCCGCGGACCGCGGCAAGGGCTACTCCGAGAAGCTCGTGGCCAAGGCTGTCGAGCGCGGTCGCTCGACGCAGGAGGACGGTGACGCTCTGCTGGCGCGGATCACCCCGACCACCGATCCCGCCGCCGCGGCCGGCGCCGAGCTGGTTATCGAGGCGGTATTCGAGGATCCGTCGGTCAAGGCGCAGGTGTTCGCCGAGATCGAGCCCCATCTCGCCCCCGACGCGCTGCTGGGCTCCAACACCTCGACGCTGCCGATCACCTCGCTGGCCGAGGGCGTGTCCCGGCCGGCGGACTTCATCGGGCTGCACTTCTTCAGTCCGGTGGACAAGATGCCGCTGCTGGAGATCATCAAGGGCGAGCGGACCTCCGAGCAGGCGCTGTACCGCGCTCTCGACGTGGCCAAGCTGATCAAGAAGACCCCGATCGTCGTCAACGACAGCCGCGGCTTCTTCACCTCGCGGGTGATCGGCACGTTCATCAACGAGGGGATCGCCATGCTGACCGAGGGCATTCCCGCTCCGAGCATCGAGCAGGCCTCCTCGCAGGCCGGCTACCCGGCGCCGGTGCTGCAACTCTCCGACGAGCTGAACCTCAAGCTGATGCGCAAGATCCGCGTCGCCGCTCAGAACGCCGGCGAGGGGACCTCAAGCGGCTGGGACTCGCACCCGTCCGAGCAGGTCATCGACCGGATGCTCGACGAGTTCGACCGCCCGGGGCGCCTGGAGGGCAAGGGGTTCTACGAATATGAGAGCACGCCGCAAGGAGGCGCCGGCAAGCGCACCCGGCTGTGGCCGGGGCTGCGCGAGGCCTTCCCACCGGTCGACGATCCCTCGGCGATCGACCTCGAGGACCTCGAGGAGCGGATGCTGGTGATCGAGGCGCTCGAGGCCGTCCGGTGCCTTGACGAAGGCGTGATCGAGAGCGTCGCCGACGCCAACATCGGCTCGATCATGGGCATCGGCTTCCCCGGCTGGACCGGCGGGGTGCTGCAGTACGTCAACGGATATTCGGATCCCACCCACCACCCCGGCAAGCGGGGTCTGCCGGGCTTCGTCGTGCGCGCTCGCGAGCTCGCGCAACGCTACGGCGATCGCTTCGAGCCGCCCGCGTCGCTGGTGCAGAAGGCCGAACGGGGCGAGATCTACTCCGACGACGAGGCGCTCGTCACGTCGTAGCCGCCGGGCTTCGGCGGTCTCGGGTTCTCGTCAGCGCGACGAGAGCCCGAGCGCCGTGGCCAGCGCCGTCCACTCCTGCTCAGGAACTCCGGAAACGCCGACGGCCTGCAGGCAGACGTGATCGGCCCCAGCGTCCAGATGCTCCTGAGCCGCGGCGGCGATCTGCTCGGCGCTGCCGTGCGGGATGATCGTGTCGATCAGCCGGTCCGAGCCGCCGTCGGCGATGTCCTGCTCGGTGAAGCCGAAGCGCAGCAGGTTGTTGGTGTAGTTCCGCAGCCCGAGGTACAGCGCGGCGCACTCCCGCGCGGTCGCACGGCCCCGCGCCGGGTCGCTGTCGACCACGCACGCCAGCTCGGGAGCGACCAAGGCTCCGGATCCGAGCCGGTCCCGGGCGAATCGCGTGTGGTCGGGCGGGGTGAAGTAGGGGTGCGTTCCGGCGCTGCGCTCGCGGGAAAGATCGAGCATCTTCGGCCCCAGCGCGGCCAGGCAGCGGTCCTGCGCAGACAGCTCGGGATGGGCTGCGTCCAGACGATCGAGGAACTCGCGCATCGACGTCAGCGGCCGGGTGTAGTCACTGGTCGCCTCGGGGTGCCCGATGCCGATGCCGAGCATGAAGCGTCCCGGATGCTCGCAGACCAGCTGGGCCGTCTCAGCGCCCACCAGCTCGGCGGGGTCAGACCAGACGTTGACGATCCCGGTGGCGACGGTGAGGCGCTCGGTGCCGGCCAGCAGCGGGGTCACAGCCGATGGGCGGGGCGACCCGCCCAGCCAGACCGTCCCGTAGCCGAGGCGCTCGGCCAGCTGCGCGGCTAGGCCGGCGTTCTCCTCGCCCAGCACGGAGTACGACGTCCACAGGCCAAAGCGGCCGAGTTCGATGCGCATCGGGTTCCCTTTCGTCGCAGGCGATTGCCTAAGACCCTAGCCAGGCAACAGAAGCGGGCGAGGATGCGCTCGCGAACCCTAGGACGCCGTGCGCGCTACGTGTCGTCGTCGTCGCAGTCGACGCTGCAATCGCGCCCGGCCTGCTTGGCCGCGTACAGGCCCCGGTCGGCCCGGCTGAGCAGCTTGTCGGGATCGAGGCTGCCGTCGGCGTTGGTGGCCACCCCGATCGACACGGTGTCGGCTCGGGGATGATCTCGGCCATCTCGCGGACGGTCTGGGCGCGCAGCCGCTCGGCCGCCTGCAGCGCGCCCGCGCGATCGGTGGCCGGCAGGATGAGACAGAACTCCTCGCCGCCGAGCCGCATCGGTACGTCCTGCTCGCGTGAGAGCTCGCGCAGCAGCTCACCGAAGCGGGCCAGCACCCGATCACCGACATCGTGGCCATAGCGATCGTTGATGCGCTTGAAGTGATCAAGGTCGCATACGAGCAGGGCGGCGTCGGGGTGCGCGTTGAGCAGATCGCTCAGTCCCCGGCGGTTGCGCACCCCGGTGAGGGGATCGTGACTGGCCAGGCGTCGGGATCCTCGCTGCGCGGGACCTCGGGGATGAAGCAATCCTCGACGCTGTCCCAGAAACTCGAGCTCTCGTCCAGGACGAAGACACCGGGCAGCCGCTGGCGCTCGCACGAGAACAGGCGGTTCCAGGTTTCGCTCGGCGCGGCCGTGCCTTCCAGCGCCCGCTTGCTCTCCTCGGAGCCGACGACGAGCACCACCGCGTAGTCGTCCCATTCCGGGCGGTAGATGTTGATCACCACCGCCGCGTAGCCGGCCACATCGCAGATCATCTCGGCGACGGTGGAGAGGATCATGGGCAGCGGATCCTCCCCCGCCGAGCGGGTCAGCTCGAGCATGGCTTCGAGCGGCGTCGCCGCCTCGGGGACCGCGGATCGCGGAGGAACCACCATGGCCCGTGCATCGGCTCGGCGCCACGCTCACGCGAGCAATTGCGCGGTGACTCATACAGATGCTGGGCCCTGCAGCGGACGCCCGTAGATCGTCCCGACGTACAGCGCGACCAACGGCTCGATCAGGGCGTCGGCATCCACGAGCGTGGCGTGGTGACCGGTCATGGCGATGTGGAAGCAACGCTCGGCTCCCCAGGCCAGCGACGCGGCGAGGGCCGGCGCCGGCGCGCCCGGGGGCGCCAGCCCGGCGCAGCGGTCAGCCTCGATCAGCGAGGCCAGCTCGGCGGTCATCGCATCGATGACGCTGAACCAAACCCGGCGCAGCGCGGGGACGGCGGGCCATTCCTCGATCGTCGCCACCAGCAGCGGGCGATAACGGGCGCCGATCCGCACCCAGTTGCCCAGGCCTTCGCGGAACGCCTCCTCGGCGGGCCGCTGGCCGCGGCTGCGGATCGGCTCCAGGCCCTCGGCGACCTCGGCGGCGATCGTGCGCAGCAGCTTGACCAGGACATCCTCCTTGGAGGCGAAGTGCTCGTAGAAGCTCGTGCGCCCGACATCCGCGGCAGCGAGGATCTGCGCGACGCTCATCTCCGACAGTGAGGTGTGCTCGAGCAGCTCGGTGGTCGCGCGCAGCACCGCGTCATAGGTCTTCGGCCGCCGGCCGCGCTTGCGGGCACGAGCCGTGCTGGGCGGGCTGGCGTCAGTGGGGGCCATTCCTGCCGTTTAGCGTACACCGTGTTCGGAAATCATCATCTCAGACGCCCAGCGAGCGTCCGATGATCTCCTTCATGATCTCGGTCGTCCCACCGTAGATGCGGGTCACGCGGGCATCGACGAAGGCGCGCGCGATCGGGTACTCGAGCATGTAGCCATAGCCGCCGTGCAGCTGCACGCAGCGATCGATCACCCGGCCCTGCAGCTCGGTCGCCCACCACTTGGCCATCGCCGCGTCCTCCGCGGTGAGCTCGGAGGCGTTGAGCGCGAGCACCGCCTGGTCGCAGAACACCCCGGCCAGCTCGATCTCGGTCGCGATCTCGGCCAGCGCGAAGCGGGAGTTCTGAAACGCCCCGATCGGCTGCCCGAACGCGCGGCGCTCGCGGACGTACTCGATCGTCCACTTCAGCGCCGCCCGGCTCGCCGCCACGCCGGCGATCGCGATCGAGAGCCGCTCCTGGGCGAGGTTCGCGGTCAGCTGCCCGAACCCCTGGCCCTCCTCCCCGATCAGGTTCTCCACCGGCACCCGGACATCCTCGAAGAACAGCTCGGCCGTGTCCTGGGCGTGCATCCCGACCTTCTCCAGGTTGCGCCCGCGGGCAAAGCCGTCCATCCCCCGTTCGATGATCACTAGCGACATCCCGCGGTGGCGCTGCCCCGGGTCGGTCTTGACCGCCGTGATCACGAGATCGGCGTTGATGCCGTTGGTGATGAAGGTCTTGGAGCCGTTGACGACGTAGTGGTCTCCGTCCCGGATCGCGGTCGCCCGCATGCCGGCCAGATCAGAGCCGATCTCGGGCTCGGTCATCGCCACCGCGGTGATCAGCGACCCGTCGGCGACCCCGGGTAGCCAGCGCTCCTGCTGCTCGGCGTTGCAGAGGTCCGTGAAGTACGGCAGGCAGATGTCGTTGTGCAGCGTGATGCCGAGCCCGCTGCCGGCCACGCCCGCCATCAGCATCTCCTCGCCGATGATCTGGTTGAAGCGGAAGTCGTCGATGCCGAGGCCGCCGAAGCGCTCGGGCACCTGCATGGCGAGCATCCCCTTGGCCGCGGCCTTGGCGAACAGCTCGCGGGGGACGATCTGCTCGCGCTCCCATTCGAGGTGGTGCGGGACGATCTCCTCGGCCACGAACCGCGCCACGGACTCGCGGAAGTCGAGATGCTCGGATTCGAACAGGGTGCGCTTCATCGCGGTGCCATCCCGGGAAATCTAGTGCGCGGCGACGGCAGGAGCCCCGCGTAGGATGTGCGGGTGTCCGGCACGATCCCCGCGGTCACCGGCGCCACCGTCAAGCGCCTGGCCCTGGTCAGCGCGATCCTCGCCTCGACGATCGCGGCGGTGGACTCGACCGCGGTCAACGTCGCGCTGCCGGCGATCGGTCGCGACCTGGGCGGTGGCTTCGCCGCTCAGCAATGGATCTCCAACGCCTATCTGCTGACTCTGAGCGCGCTCATCCTGCTTGCGGGCTCGCTCACCGACCGTCTCGGGGAGCGACGGGTGTTCACCGCCGGCGTGGCGGGCTTCGGGATCGGCTCGGCCCTGTGCGCGGCGGCCCCCACGATCGGCGTGCTGATCGCGGCCCGCGCGCTGCAGGGGGTCTCCGGCGCGCTGCTCACGCCCGCAGCGCTGGCCATCATCGTCGCGGTCTTCGGGCCCGACGAGCGCGGCGTCGCGATCGGCCGCTGGACGGCCTGGGGCGGGATCGGCATCCTCGCGGGCCCGCTGCTCGGCGGCCAGATCGTGGACTCCGCCTCCTGGCGGTGGATCTTCCTAATCAACGTCCCGCTGGTCATCGGCGCGTTGTTCCTGGCCAGGATCGCGGTCCCGGGCCGCGCCCGGGAGCAAGAGGAGGTCGGCATCGATTGGGGGGGTGCCGCGCTGGCCGCCGGCGGCCTGGCCGGTATCTCGTTTGGGCTGATCGAGCAACCGGTGCTTGGCTGGTCAAGCCCTGCGGTCAGCGGAGCGCTCGCCGCCGGCGTGCTCCTGCTCGGCGCGTTCATCGTCTATGAGGGCCGCATCCCACATCCGATGCTCCCCCTCGGAATGTTCGCGCGGCGCAACTTCGCGGTCGCCAACACCCAGACTCTCGTCATGTACGCGGGCATCGGCATCCTCGGCTTCTTCGTCACCATCTACCTGCAGCAGGTGGCCGGCTACAGCGCGCTGAAGTCCGGGGTGACTGGCCTGGTCCCGACGTAAGCGTTCAGGGGGTCGTCGGGCGGTTGTGAAGGATTCCTGCTGGTTGCAGGGAAACTTGCGGTGTGCGGCGGGAAGAACTGCGGGCGGCGATCGGTCGGGATCCCGAGGATGTGATCGATCTGG